>ERZ1034844.914-NODE-914-length-14835-cov-3.888498_pt1 | contig 14835 bp, 11 predicted proteins | sample MGYA00520594_ERZ1034844 | MGnify/ENA primary metagenome ERZ1034844 (study PRJEB33766, sample SAMN09781733) | gut metagenome | biome: gut microbiome | host: Homo sapiens | place: Madagascar | study: EMG produced TPA metagenomics assembly of the PRJNA485056 data set...
AGAGAACACGCGCCACATGGTCAGAGTGTCGCCGTCGGCCAGGGGGTAGGAGATGGGGGTGTAGGCCCAGCCATCCTCACCGTCAGCGGGCTCCTCCATGGAGGCGGACTCGGCGGCGCTGTCGACAGAGGCGGACTCGGCGGCAGGCGCGGCTGCCTCGGTGGGGGCAGGGGCCGCAGCGGAGGAAGCGGCGCTGTCAGCCGGGGCCGAAGACGCAGACGGACTGCCGCAGCCGGCAAATACCGATGCAATCATGGCCAGGGATAGCAGTAGGGTTAGCAATCGTTTCATTCTTCATCCTTCTTTCATGAAAATGTGAAAAACCCTATGGATTTTTTCGGTTATTTGTATTATAATCACAAAAAAGCATTCTGTAAATATCATTATAGAGCATATTAGTATCAAAATTTGTGTATGCTCCGGAGGACAAGATATGGAACTGAATTACCTGGTTTACTTTCGAACCGTGGCCAAAACCGAGCATATTTCCCAGGCGGCGGCGGAGCTGCATATCACCCAGCCGGCCCTGAGCCGTGCCATCAGCCGGGTGGAGCAGGAGGTTGGTGCGCAGCTGTTTGAGCGCGGGGCCAACAGCATTCGGCTGAACCATGCGGGTCGGGCGTTTCTCCGCCGGGTGGAACAGATTTTGACGGAATATGACGATGCCCTGCGGGAGGCCGAGAACAACAGCAATGTGGAAACCGGCAGCGTGAAGCTCATTGCCCCAACCCTGGAGCTGCTAACGGGATTTTTGCGCAGCTATCTGCCCCGGCACCCGGATATGCAGATTTTTCACCAGCTGGCGGGCTCAAGGGACACCATGCATGAGCTGGAGACCCATGGCGCGGATTTTGCCCTTTGTCCGGAGCCCAGCGGCAACCCGAGAGTTGAGTGGCACCCCATGTTTCGGGAGCAGTATTGCCTGGCGGTGTCGGCGGAGCATCCCCTGGCCCAGGAGACCCAGGTGCAGCTCAAGAATCTGTCCGGGGAGCGGTTTGTGTTCAACAACGGCAGCTCCGGCTTTACTGAGGTGCTTCGTGGCTTCTGCTGCCGGGCGGGATTTGAGCCGAAAATCTGCTTTATGGGGGACGAGACGGACTTTGCCTATGATCTGGTGGCGAAAAATGTGGGCGTGATGCTGGTACCGGTGACCCAGAGGGATCCCAGACAAAACCGTGCGCTGGATTTACTGGGCCATCAGCTTCGGTTTGTGCCTCTGGATGGGCCGGGATGTGCCCGTATCATTGGCCTTTGCCGCCTGAAAAACGGCTATTTGCCTCCCACGGCATTGGCAGCCCTGGATGCGGTGCGGGAATACTATGAATCGCTGATGCCGATTCAGGGGTTTCAGATGCTCCCGGTTCGCAGCATAAATAAATGATTATACAACACACGTCCACTTTGCATTTTACAGAATGCTTGTGGGCGAGTACAATGGTAGTAAAAGATACATTAGGAGGTCGTATCATGAAATATCCAAAGCTGTTTACCCCCCTGAAGGTGGGCACGCTGACGTTCCGGAACCGGCTTTTGTCCGGCCCCAATATGATGTGTGCCCTGAACCCCGACGGCAGCCCCACGGATTATATGGTGGGCTATTATGAAGAAAAAGCAAAGGGCGGTGTGGCCCAGGTCACTGTGGGCGATACCCCGGTGGAGGAGCGCGGCTTTACCACGCCCCGTCACCCGATTCTGACCCAAAAGACCGTTCAAAAATGGTCGGAGGTGGCCCGCGCCATTACCCAGCATGGAGCCATTGCGTCTATCGAGCTGAACCACGGCGGTAGAATCTCCAACACGTCCGTCACCGGCTTCCAGACCGTCGGCCCCATTGATGAAGTGAAGCTCAACGGCACCCATGTCAAAGGCGCAACCAAAGAGGATCTGGAGGAGATCGCAAATGCCTATGGCGAGGCGGCCAAGGTTGCCGTTCAGGCAGGCTTCCAGATGGTAATGCTCCACGGCGCGCACGGCTGGCTGCTGGATCAGATGCTGTCTCCCAAGTTCAATACCCGCAGCGATGAATTCGGCGGCAGCCTTGAGAACCGGGCCAAGTTCCCCTTGATGGTGATTGCTGCCGTTCGCAAGGCCGTTGGCCCCAAGGTTCCCATTGAATATCGGATCGGGCCGGAGCTTGCCGAGGGCGGACTTTCCGTGGAAGAAGTGGTGCAGTTCTGTCTGCTGATCGAGGATAAGGTGGAGCTGATTCATGTGTCCGCCGGTTTGGATACCGACCCGAACTTTGCGGTGAAGACCCATCCCACTATGTTCCTGCCCCATATGCCCAACGTGAAGTATGCGGCAGAGGTCAAGAAGGCGGTTTCCAAGTGTCCTGTGGTTACTGTCGGCTCTGTAGTGACCCCTGCGGAGGCAGAGCAGGTGCTGGAGGATGGAAAGGCAGATGCCGTTGCCATGGTGCGTAGCCTGATTGCCGATCCGTTCCTGCCCCAGAAGGCGAGAGAAGGCCACGATGAGGATATCCGTCCATGCCTCCGGTGCCTGGACTGCCTCACGGGAATGCAGACCAAGACGAAGTTTGCCTGCGCGGTCAATCCCAGAACCGGGCATGAATTCCGGCTGAACGCTGAGGAAGCGGCGGCTCCCAAGGAAAAGAAAACCGTCCTGATCGCAGGCGGCGGCCCCGGCGGATTGGAAGCGGCAGCCACCGCAGCAGCCCGAGGACATCAGGTGATTCTGGCGGAGAAATCCGACAGCCTGGGCGGACTTCTCAAGTTCACCGATTATGACAGCCTGAAAGCCGACCTCAAGCGCCTGAAGGATCACCTGATCTACCGGGTGGAGCACTCCGATGTGGAGGTTCGCCTGAATACCGAGGTCACTCCTGAGCTGGTGGCGGAGATCAAGCCCGACGCCCTGTTCCTGGCCCTTGGCTCCACGCCTGTGGTGTTCCCGCTGCCGGGCATCGAAACGGCGCAGCATGCTACCACCGCTTACACCAACCTGGATGCACTGGGCCAAACCGTTGCCGTCATGGGCGGCGGTCTGGTGGGTTGCGAAACGGCGCTGTTCCTGGCCGAAACCGGACGGGACGTGACCATCATCGAAATGCAGAACGACGTGGCCCCGGATGCCAACTGGATGCACCGGGTGGGGATGCTCCAGTCCTTTGCCCAGCAGAAGAATCTCCACGTGAGAACCGGCCTCCGCTGCATGGCAGTGACCGGCGAGGGCGTGGAAACCCAGGATAAGGACGGCAATACCGTGGTGATCCCCGCAGAGAGCAAGGTCTATGCCTTTGGTCAGCGTTCCGTGGCCGCGGACAAGCTCATGGCGCTGGATGTGCCGGTGATCCGCATCATCGGCGACTGCCATCAGGTGGGCAAGACCAACGGCGCCATTTTCGACGGTTATCATGCCGCGATGGATCTGTAATTCCATAAGATACAAGGCCGCCGCAGGAAAAACTGACAGATTCCCGGTTTGCCGGACACGTTAAACCATTCGCGCTCCATCATGGATGCTTCCCGAAATTGAGCGGGAGGCATCCATTTTATTTTCGCCTGGATTCATCCGTTCTTCGCCCGAGCCCGATATTGATGATAGAACCCTTATCATTCAGGCAACAAACGCAGTCAACTGGGAAGAAAAACGGACACAATGCACAAAAATCTCCCTTTACAGGAACACAAAACTGTGATATCTTGTAAATAATGGAGGCGCGATATGAAGTATTATGCACATATTCGACAGCTGGAGGATGGCCGTGTTTTATATCAGACGGTACAGGAGCATCTGGAGGGCACAGCAGCCCTGGCAGAGAGATTCGCTGCGGCCTTTGGGGCGGCGAGCCAGGGGAGGATTGCGGGACTGGCCCACGACAAGGGAAAGTACACCGACGGGTTCCAAAACCGTCTATTGCACCAGGGAAAGCGCGTGGATCATTCCACCGCCGGTGCGGTGGAGTGTGCAAGAATGGGGCAGATTCCGGCGGCATTTGCGGTGGCGGGCCATCATGGCGGGCTGCCGGAATTGGGAACCCGCGGGGATGGCCCGGATTCCGGAACCCTGATGGGCAGAATCAAAAGAGGTGCACCCGATCCGGTGGCGCCGGAATACGCCCGGGAGATCACATTGCCTGCGGCAGAGTATCCCGACTTCTGCAACAAAAACAGACTGACGGATTTCTTCTATGTAAGAATGCTGTTTTCCTGCCTGGTGGATGCAGATTTTCTGGACACGGAAGCATTTATGCGGGAAAAGCGAACAAGCGGCGCACAGCCCATGACGGAATTGCTTGCGCGGCTGGACCGCTATGTTGCGCCGTGGTTCCCGCCGAAGAATGCGCTGAATCGTCGGCGATGCGAGATCCTTTCCGCCTGTCGGGAACGTGGGCGGCGGGAGGCACAGGGTCTGTTCACACTGACGGTTCCCACTGGCGGCGGAAAAACCGTGGCATCCCTGGCCTTTGCGCTGGAGCATGCAGTGGCGGCAGGTATGCAGCGAATCATCTATGTGGTGCCCTACACCTCCATCATCGAACAGACGGCAGACGTGTTTCGGGAAATCCTTGGAGCAGATCAGGTGCTGGAGCACCATTCCGGGGTTTTATATGAGACGGGAGACCATGCCACGGCGGAGTCGATTTCCATGGCCCAGGCCACGGAGAATTGGGACATTCCGGTGGTCGTCACCACGGCGGTACAGTTTTTTGAATCGCTATACAGCAATCGGCCCGCTGCTTGCAGAAAGCTGCATCATCTGGCAAAAAGCGTGATTGTAATGGACGAAGCACAGATGCTGCCGGTGGATCATCTAAGGCCCTGCGTCCATGCGATTTCTGAGCTGGCAGCCCATTATGGGGCTTCCGTCGTGCTCTGTACGGCCACGCAGCCGGCGCTTACACCAATCTTCCGGGAGTTTCAGCCGGAGCTATCTCCCAGAGAATTGTGCCCGGAAGAACTGGCGGTGTCGCCGGTTTTCCGCAGAACTACGATCACCTGTGCGGGAAAGCTGTCCTGGGAGGAGCTGACCAAGCGCCTATCCGGCCAGCACCAGGCACTGTGCATTGTCAACAGCCGGGCGGGTGCGCAGTCCGTCTACGAGCGTCTTTCCGGGGACGGTGTGTTCCATCTCTCCACCCTGATGCATCCAACTCATCGGCGGCGGGTGTTGGCAGAGATCCGACGCCGCCTGAAGAATGGAGAACGCTGTCTGGTGGTGTCCACTTCGCTGATTGAGGCGGGGGTGGATGTGGATTTTCCACAGGTGTTCCGGGAATTGGCGGGGCTGGATTCCATGTTACAGGCCGCGGGCCGGTGCAATCGGGAGGGAAAACGCCCGCGTGAGGAGAGCATTGTTACGGTCTTCGAGGCGCCTGTCGCACCGCCGCCGCTGTTTTTAACGGCCATTGGAGCTGCGCGAGTGGCAATGGGGGCCTATCCGGATTTGCAGGAACCTGATGCGATCCACTTGTATTTTACAGAGCTGCTGAAGCTCAAGGGCAAGAACGCGCAGGATGGAAAGGATATTCTGCCGGTGATTTCCCGGGGCGATTTTCCGTTCCCGTGGGTTTCTGAGCATTTTCAGATGATCGACACGGACACCAAAACGGTATACATCCCCGGCACAGACCAGGGCCCGCTGCTGGAACAGCTGCGAATGGGATGGCGGAGTCGAGACCTGTTTCGTAAGCTGGCGCAATATGCGGTCTCTATTTATCCGCAGCAGTTTGAGGCGCTGAATCTGGCCGGTGATCTGGAGATTTTGGATGACCAGGTTGCAATTTTGACGAATCCATCGCTTTACTCGGAGCAGACCGGGCTGTCGCTCCAGTCTGACTTTGGAAAAGCCCTATTTATATAAGGCAACACCGCACAAATGCGTCTGCGGATTCTGACGGATCTTTTCCGCCAGAAATTCGTTCGGAAAACCTTGAAATACACAAAGTATTCCTGCGGTTTTCCGCCTTTTTCTGACGAAAAATCTCTCGCCAGACTCTCTTGCCGATTTGTACGGTATTGCCATAAGGAGAAAGGAGCGGAACCATGTCGATTCGAATGGAGGTCTGGGGAGAATATGCGCTGTTCACCAGGCCGGAAATGAAAGCGGAGCGCGTTTCCTACGATGTGATCACGCCCTCTGCGGCCCGGGGACTGCTGGAATCTGTATTCTGGCACCCTGGACTCAAGTGGAATATTTGCAGCATTCGAGTCTGCGCACCCATTGAATTTGTGAATATTCGCCGCAACGAGGTAAAATCCGTATGCAATTTGAAAACGGCGAAAACGGTCATGGAGCGGGGAACGGGAGAGCTATGGCTGGCCACCAGCGAGGATATTCAGCAGCGGGCGGCGACGCTGCTCCAAAATGTGCACTATGTGATCGAGGCGGAGTTCGAAATGACGGACAAGGCGTCCCCAACAGACAATCCCGGCAAGTTTCAGGAGATCACAAAGCGGCGGCTTCGAAAGGGGCAGTTTTACTCCCAGCCCTATTTTGGATGCAGAGAATTTCCGGCGCACTTTCGGCTCTGTGAGACGCTGCCGCCGGTGCCGGATTGTCTGAAAGGCGAACGGGATTTGGGCTTTATGCTCTATGACATGGATTATTCGGATCCGGAAAATATCACGCCGATGTTTTTCAGGGCAAGGATGGTGGACGGCGTGATCCAGGTGCCGCGGCCGGACAGCGTGGAGGCGAAGCGATGATGCTGCAAGCCTTAGTCGAATATTATGAAGACCTGGAGCGGGCGGGGAAGATCTCGGCTCCCGGCTGGGGGCCTGCAAAGATTTCCTATGCGCTGTATTTGAGTTCGGACGGACAGCTGGAGCAGGTAGCCTGTATCAAGGTTGCAGCCGAAAAAGGAAAAAAGCTGGTGCCCCAGGTGCTGACGCTGCCTGCCGCAGTAAAACGTTCCGTGGGCATTGCCTCGAATTTTCTGTGGGATAATGCGGCCTATATTTTAGGCATCACTGCGGAAAGCAACAAGACGGAACGGGCGCTGCGGTGCCGGGAAGCCTGCGCCAAACTGCATTTGCAGCTGCTTGAACCAGTGGACTCGCCTGCGGCCAACGCATTAAAGGGCTTCTTTGCAACCTGGAATCCCAACGAGGCCATGGAGCATCCACTTTTGCAAGATTGCCTGGACGATATTTTGTCAGGGGTAAACATGACGTTCCGTTTCCGGGGGCAATATGTGTCGGAAGACCCTGAAATTCGGGCAGCTTGGCAGAACTACTATGACGGCTCGGAGGATGGGACGGAGATGACCTGCCTGGTGACCGGGAAAAAGGGGACGGTAGCACGGCTGCATCCGGCCATCAAGGGGGTTCAAGGGGCGCAGTCCAGCGGCGCTTCACTGGTGTCCTTTAACGCGCCGTCCTTCTGCTCCTATGGAAAGGAGCAGGGCTTCAATGCGCCGACGGGTGAATATGCGGCCTTTGCCTATGGGGCGGCGCTGAATTATCTACTGACGGACTGGAAGCACGTGGTGCGGATCGGAGATACCACGGTGCTGTGCTGGGCCAAGGGCGGCGAACCTGCCTATCAGGGCTTTTTGGGCGTTTGCCTGTTTGGTCAGGAGGCCGCCTACAGTCAGAACGAGGTGCAGGATATGCTGAAGCAGCTGGCGGAAGGCAATGCAGTAGACTTTGACGAAACGAAGCTGGATCCTCAGAAGCCGTTTTATATTCTCGGTTTGGCGCCCAATGCGGCGCGGCTGTCGGTGCGCTTTTTCCAGCGGAATTCCTTTGGGGCGATTCTAAAGAATATCCAGAAGCATTACCGGCAGACAGAGATTGTCCGGCCCAACTATGACCCGTTTCAGACGGTTCCCCTGTGGAAGCTGCTGAGCGCCACGGTCAACCAGAATTCCAAGGACAAAAAGCCCTCTAACGTGATGAGCGGAGAAGTGCTGCGGGCGGTACTAAACGGGACGAGATATCCGGCGACCCTGAGGAATGGGGTGAATCTTCGAATCCGGGCGGAGCATACGGTGACCCGGGAGCGTGCGGCCATCATCAAGGCCTACTATTTGAGAAATCCATGTGCGGAATTTGAACATCCAGAGGAGGTATTTACCGTGTCACTCAACCGGGAAAGCAACAATCTTCCCTATAACCTGGGGCGCCTGTTCTCAGTGCTGGAGGCCATTCAGGCGGCGGCGAATCCAGGCATTAACAGCACCATTCGGGATAAGTATTTTAATTCGACCTGCGCAACGCCCAGCGTAGTATTCCCAACACTGATAAAGCTGGCGCAGAAGCACCTGAGAAAAATCGGCGGAGGCCTGGCTGTGGTGTACAGCAAGCAGCTACAGGAGATTATGGACAAGCTGGATGAAAACTACCCCGCACGGCTGACGCTTCCGGAGCAGGGGTCGTTCCAGCTGGGGTATTATCATCAAACATCGGCCCGGTATCAGGGCAATAAGGAGGAAAACTGAAATGGCAGAGGCGATTAAGAACCGGTATGAATTTGTAATCTTGTTCGATGTGGAAAACGGCAATCCCAATGGCGACCCGGATGCAGGCAATATGCCCCGCACAGATCCGGAAACCGGCTGCGGCCTGGTAACGGACGTCTGCCTCAAGCGCAAAATCCGGAACTATGTGGAGACCATCAAGGAGGACGAGGCGGGCTATCGAATCTATGTAAAGGACGGTGTGCCGCTGAACCGCAGCGACGCAGAGGCCTGTGCCTATTTGAATGTGGCATCCGATGAGAAGGCGCTGAAAAAGGCGAAAAAAGACGATCCGGAGCTGGATCGGAAGCTCCGGGATTGGATGTGCGCGAACTTCTTTGACATTCGAACCTTTGGCGCCGTGATGACCACCTTTGTAAAGGGGGCGCTGAACTGCGGCCAGGTGCGCGGGCCGGTGCAGCTGGGCTTTGCCAAGAGCGTCGATCCCATTGTGCCCCAGGAAGTGACCATTACCCGTGTGGCAATCACAACCGAGGCGGATGCGGAGAAAAAGGGCACGGAAATGGGCCGAAAGTACATTGTTCCCTATGGCCTTTACCGCTGCGAGGGCTATATTTCCGCCAATCTGGCCAGAAAGACCACCGGGTTTACCGAGGAGGATCTGACGCTCCTGTGGACGGCAATTCTCAATATGTTTGAGATCGACCACTCCGCTGCCAGAGGAAAAATGGCGGTACGGGAGCTGATTGTGTTCCGCCATGACAGCGAGCTGGGCAATGCCCCGGCCTATCGGCTTTTTGAAGGCGTTCATGTGGAGAAAAAGCCCGGAGTCATTGTCCCGCGGAGCTATTCCGACTATACCGTACAGGTAGATCCTGCGCCGGAGGGAGTTACCTGTACCAGAATGCACTGATGTATCAGGAATCCGACTACCTCCAACTCTCCGGCATTCAGCACTTTCGCTTTTGCCGCCGGCAGTGGGCGCTAATCCACGTGGAAAACCAATGGGCGGAGAACAGCCGAACCGTAGACGGGCAGATCCTCCATCAGCGGGCCCACGATTCTGGCCTCCGGGAGCACCGGGGCGACCTGATTATCACCCGGGATATGCATATCTTTTCGCCAAGGTTGGGTGTCACCGGGGCCTGCGATGTGGTGGAATTCCGGCGGGGAACGGAAGGGACACCCTTAGCAGGGGAGGAGGGGCTGTTTCAGCCCTATCCGGTGGAGTATAAGCACGGCTCGCCCCGGGCGGATACCGCTAACGACTTGCAGCTCTGCGGTCAGGCCATGTGCCTGGAGGAGATGCTCTGCTGCGATATTCCCAAGGGTGCGCTGTATTTTGGCGAGATCCGGCGGAGGGTGGAGGTGGAATTCACGGAGGAACTGCGCCAGGAGGTGCGGGATTGCCTGAAAGAAATGCACGAGCTGTACCGCCGGGGCCATACCCCAAAAGTGAAGCCCACAAAGTCCTGCAACGCCTGTTCCCTGAAGGAAGTATGCCTGCCGAAGCTGATGCGCACCACAGCGGTGAAAACATATCTGCAAAAAAGTCTGGAGGAGCCCCTATGAGACATCTGCTCAATACGCTGTTTGTGACCTCGGAGGACGCCTATCTCACGCTGGATGGGGAGAATATTGTGGTGAAACGGGAGCAGACAGAGGTTGGCCGGTTCCCACTGCACAATCTCTCCGGTATTGTCTGCTTTTCCTATGCTGGTGCGTCTCCGGCGCTGATGGGAGCCTGTGCCAAGCGGAATGTGGCCCTGAGCTTCTGTACGCCCCGGGGAAGGTTTTTGGCCCGGACGGCGGGGATTTCCGGTGGAAACGTGCTGCTTCGCCGGGAGCAATACCGGGTGGCAGACGATCCCCTGCGGAGCTGCCAGGTGGCGAAATATATGATTTTTGGCAAGGTATACAACAGCCGCTGGAGCATAGAGCGTACCCGGCGGGATCATAAGCCCCGTATCGACCAGGAGAAATTTCAAAATGCCGCAGCTGTGCTGAAAAACTTCCTGCCCCAGCTGCTGGAGGAATGCAGCATGGATTCCCTCCGGGGGCTGGAGGGCGCGGCGGCCACCGTATATTTCGACGTGTTTGACGATATGATCCTGCGGGAGAAGGAGGCTTTCTTCTTCCATGGGCGAAATCGCAGACCGCCCCTGGACAACGTCAACGCCATGCTCTCCTTTGCCTATAGTCTGCTGACCAACGACTGCGCCTCTGCGCTGGAGGCGGTGGGACTGGACTCCTATGTGGGTTTTTTACATCGGGACAGGCCGGGGCGAACCTCCCTGGCTCTGGATTTAATGGAGGAGCTGCGCCCATGTTTTGCGGATCGCTTTGTGCTGACGATGATCAACAATCGTGTGATGCAGCCCAGCGATTTTGAGCAGGCGGAGGACGGCGCGGTACGGATGACGGACGATGCCCGGCGGAAATTCCTGAAAAGCTGGCAGGAGCGCAAGCAAGAGACCATTACCCACCCCTATCTTGGGGAGAAGATGCCCTGGGGACTGGTGCCGTATATGCAGGCCCTGCTGCTCAGTCGCTTCCTCCGGGGCGATTTGGACGCTTATCCGCCTTTTTTGTGGAAATGAGGCGGGACTATGATGGTGCTGATTACTTATGATGTGAATACGGAGGATGCAGCCGGGCGGAAGCGCCTGCGGCAGATTGCGAAGCAGTGCGTGAATTATGGTCAGCGAGTGCAGAATTCCGTGTTTGAATGTGTGCTGGATGCGGCCCAGTGCAAGCAGCTTCAGCATAAGCTGCGGGGCATTATGGACGAGAAAAAGGACAGTCTGCGGTTTTACTATTTGGGAAACCGATACCAGACGAAGATTGAGCATTTTGGGGTGAAGAGCGCTTATGAGCCGGAGGGGGTGCTGATGATTTAAGGCGTGCGAAGGGGAAGCGGACAGGCGCGCCTCGCTCGGTTCGCACAGAATAATTGTGATAAAATACGGAGGAATCGACGGGAAAACCGATGAGATAGCTGGAAAACCGGAGGGATATCCATGTATTTTATTATTTGCGCAAAAGTTCTACGGCCTGTTTTGTGAACTTTTGCTGTCCCACCCCACACGGGGTGGGTGGATTGAAATTGAATTGCCGTTTGCATCTCGCTGAGGTTATCCGTCCCACCCCACACGGGGTGGGTGGATTGAAATCCTCAAGCCGCAATCCAGCAGTAACCGGATGATCGTCCCACCCCACACGGGGTGGGTGGATTGAAATCCAAAGGCACTGTATATGCCACCGTAAAGGACAACGTCCCACCCCACACGGGGTGGGTGGATTGAAATTTATCTCCGGACTGGTTGGGCATGGGATCAATAGTCCCACCCCACACGGGGTGGGTGGATTGAAATAGCTGTTCCGTATCACAGCCGGGGTATATATCCGTCCCACCCCACACGGGGTGGGTGGATTGAAATTAAATATTTGTCCGGAAGATATTACCGACGAATGTCCCACCCCACACGGGGTGGGTGGATTGAAATCCCCAATACAATAGTAACAGAACGTTCCATTACGTCCCACCCCACACGGGGTGGGTGGATTGAAATGGCCCAGATCGCCCGGAAATTTTGGGTTACAGAGTCCCACCCCACACGGGGTGGGTGGATTGAAATGGGACGCAATTACCCAATTTATGGCAGTTTCGCGTCCCACCCCACACGGGGTGGGTGGATTGAAATAGCGTTATGGTGACGGAAAAGGGTTAAATGCCGAAAGTCCCACCCCACACGGGGTGGGTGGATTGAAATCCTTTTTGCTGTCTGGCTCTCTGGCGTAGGCGGAAGTCCCACCCCACACGGGGTGGGTGGATTGAAACATGCATCAGTTCCCCACACAGACTGGGCAATCGTCCCTCCATCGTATATAGCAAGAACCCCTGTGGCGTACTACACCACAGGGGCCATTTCTTACCTATTTCCCTCCAAAAATCTCCGTCAAATGCTCCAAAAGGAACCTCTGCGCGTTCGGCCCATAAAGCACCGCCTCATATTCTCCATGCATCCCCTGTCGGGTTTCGGTATACAGCCCCAGCCGCAGCCCTTCCTCCGTGGGAACGCGCCGCTGCTTGCCATCCGGCGTTGTCACCTTTTGGAGAATGCGCTGCTCTACCAGCCAGTTGGTGATGGCGGTGGTACCCCAAGTTGAGCTACGACGGTTCCTGCTGCATCCAGTTTTCATACCGCTGCGCAATGGTGCAGTCCGGATTGGGATACACCCGGCACAGAAGCCCCCGGAGCTGGTAAGAGCCCAGATAGTGGTCATAGGGCGGGGCGGCGGCGGTCAGGATATTGGCATTGGATTCCCGCCAGCCGTAGTCCGGTGCGCCCGCTTCGGGATACCACCAGCCAAACTGTGCATTGATGACGTTCCGAGCCATGCCGCTGTCCAGATGGGCCTTTTGGGTGATTCTGCCCCGCTGATTCTCAATCCAGACCCAGTCGCCCTCGGAGATGCCATACTGCGCGGCGGTATCCGGATGCATGGTCACAAGGGGGAACGGCTCCAGCTTGCGAAGGGAGCGGATTTGCCGATTGTTCGAGACAAAATAGGGCTGCTGCCGTCCGCCGGTGGTGAGAATCAGGGGGTATTGCGCCGACAGGGAAGGATTTGATGCAGGCGTTTCCGGCGGCTCCTGCCCGGCGGGGAGGGGATCGGCCCCGGCCTGCTCCATGGCCGTGGACCGGAATTCAAATTTGCCCGTGGGGGTCTGAAAGCCTCGGGTTTTGTAATTTTCATAGGTGCGCTCCGGCTCCAGATAGCCCTGATCCTGAATGCGCTCCAGCGTCATATCCTGAAGCTCCGGGCGGCGGCGGATCATCTCCTGAAGCTGGCCGTTCATCATGTCCTTCTGCGCGGTAAAGCCATAGTTCCATCCGGCCCGGCGGCAGAGCTCCAGAATGAACTCCTCGTCGGACTTGCATTCGCCCACCTGCACGCATTTCCGCTGGGACAGCAGCACCCGATCCGCAAACTCCGGCATACAGAACAGACAGTCCACCTCCGGCCAAAGGGCAGCGGGCAATACAATGTCCGCCAGCTCCGCCGTGGGATTCATGAAAACGTCCATGTAGACCAGAAAATCCAGTTCCTTCAGGCAGTCATAGGTATGCTGGGCATCTGCCATGGAGATCAGCGTGTTGTTGGCCTGAATGAACATCCCACGGATTTTGTAGGGCTTTCCGGTTTTGATGGCCTCCAGCACCAGATAGGGATGGGCCATCCCATCGCCCTTTAGAAATGGAAAATCGCCGGTGAGACCCCTTGCCGCCACCTCCGGGGGAATTTCGTTGCAGGGCGGCAGTCCTGCGGGCGCAATCTCCATGCTCTCCACAAAGCCGCCGGGGACATCGTAGTTGCCGGTGATGGCGGGAATCATGAAAATCGCCCGGCAGGTGTCCATGGCGTTGACGCTCTGCTCAAAGGCACAGCCCTGCTCCAGCCCCAGAGGCTTGGTGGTGCCAATCCAGCGGGCTGCGGCCTGAATATCTGCGGCGGGAATATCGGTGATTTTCGCCACCCGTTCCAAATCGTATTCCTTGCAGCGCTCTTTCAGGGCGTCGAAGCCGTAGGTGTAGTGCTCCACAAAGTCGTGGTCATAGAGGTCTTCCTGAATCAGAAGGTTCAGAATGCCCAACGCCAGCGCGCCGTCGGTTCCCGGGCGAATCCGCAGCCAGTATTTTGCCTGACGGGTCAGCTCGTTGGGCTTCGGATCCACCACCACCATGGGAATGCCCTCCCGGGCGGCGTCTTTGATAAACCATTGCAGTTCGCCATCCGCGCCGCTGATGGCAGGATTGGCGCCCCACACCAGAATGCCGCCGGGCCGAACCTTGCCGAAGTAGTCCACGCCGGCGAACAGTCCGCCGGTCATCACCGCGCCGGTTCGCCGGGGGCCGAGACAGATTAGACCGCCGGCGGAGGAGAAGTTCGGCGTTCCAATGGCGTTGCCCATGCGGAAAAAGTAGGGGAGATGATGCCGTCCGGTGCCGGTGAGCGCGGAAATGCACGCCGGGCCATACGCCCCAATCAGCTGGTTCATCCGGGACGCAATGGTGTCATAAGCTTCGTCCCAACTGATTCTCTGCCACTGCCCGCTGCCTCTGGGGCCGATTCGCTTTTGGGGATAGAGAAGCCGCTGGGGGTGATACATCTGCTCAATGATGCTCATGCCCTTGACGCAGCCCCTACCGTGGTTCAGCGGGCCATCCTTCGAAGGCCGGGCCTTGACCACTTTTCCGTTTTCCACGGTGATATCGTATAAGCAGCCCCCATGGCAGCTGCGGCACGCTGTTTTATAGATCGGCATCTGATTTCACCACTTTCTTCCGTTTGCCAGCCTTGCATTTTCCGCAAAAAGCTGGTACCATTTTCATAGAACCATTATAATGTCTACCGAATAAACCGCTTTGCGGTTTATTCGCGCGGCA
>ERZ1034844.916-NODE-916-length-14804-cov-4.091871_pt1 | contig 14804 bp, 13 predicted proteins | sample MGYA00520594_ERZ1034844 | MGnify/ENA primary metagenome ERZ1034844 (study PRJEB33766, sample SAMN09781733) | gut metagenome | biome: gut microbiome | host: Homo sapiens | place: Madagascar | study: EMG produced TPA metagenomics assembly of the PRJNA485056 data set...
GAGCTGAGTCCCATGGCGCTGGAGAAGAAGTGGATCATCAAGGAGCAGTGTCAGCATTTTCTCCCGGGCGTTACCCCCGAAATGCTGGACTGGTTCTGGGCCAACATGGAGAAGGGCTATTATCTCTGGGCGCCAGGCTCCCATAAGCGCTTCAACTGGGTGAAAGCCCCCTGGCAGTACGGCTTTCTGAATTCTGCCCACATGATTTCCGAGACCATGGGCGAAAACCGTCCGGTATTCGGCGGCAGCGGCGTTCAGATCAATCGGCTGGGCCTTGACTATTTCCCCTTCACCACGGCGCTGGAGCATGTAATCGTGGAGGGCGTGTTCAATGACCTGGGTGAGTTTGTGGATATGACCGTCCATATGTGGGATGCCTGCCCCGGCGGCTCCCGTCATATCACCGCCTCCGTTGCCAGCACCACCACCCACGAACCTCCGCATTTTATTAAGGAGATGCTGGCGGAGAATCCCCAGGCTTTGGAGCAGAATGCCGCCCCCTCGGATCACTCCGAATATGAAGCCAGCCGCTGGCCCCAGTTCCTGCCCCAGCTCTATCAGCTCTGGCTGGGCCATCCCGACCCCTCACAGAATGTCCCCTGCAATCTGGAGGTGGTGAAAACCGGCGAATATACCTGGGCGTATACCCACGAAAATGGGCCGATTACATTGAAATAATCTCCCTGCCGCAGATCATGCATCCCATGGTCTGCGGCTTTTTGTCCGAACAATGCCAGCGGAAGTTTGGTTTTTGTCGGCAGCGGTTTTCCCGGTGCAGCGTTATAGTTCAGCAGCAAAGGGAAGTGGAGATAACCCCGCCGTTATTTGCCGAAAATGCTTGACGGGGTGACATGCAAGCAGGTAAACTATGGATAGAATTTTACAGCAATCCGGCGGAATGGGATATTTTGAAGTCCCGCTCGACGGTTCCGATCACGCAGCTGTACAGCAAATACGAAGATTTGTCCAATTAGGAGGAACCCCCATGCTTTTATGGATACTTGGTGCGCTTCTGTGCATTGGCTGCGATCTGTTTTTCGCCTTTCTTCTGCACATTTTGATGCGCTCGAACGTGCTGACGGCGGGCTATCCCCCAAAGCTCCAGAAAAAGAAACAGCGGCGCTTTCCAAACCAGCCGTTCTTCCACCGTCTCTGCCTTACAGATTTGGTTTCCGGTGCAACAAAGCAGGTACATCGCGTTTATTATTTCGCAATTCTGAACGGGTTAGGGCTTATGACGGACACCACCGGAATTGTGCTGGTTCTTGCGGGGCTATGGCTGCGTTCCTGGCGCATTATGGTGCTGATGGGCGGCGGCATTCCCCTTGGGGTGCTGGTTCTATTCACAATTCTCTGTCTTTTCCCGGTGGAATGCAAGCGAACCAGCAAAGAAGACATTTCGTCACTTGTAATCTTTTCCTTCGCCATGATCGTTTGCCCGCTGATCGGCTGGATTCTGCTCCGGCTCAAGGGATAGGAAGGAGCGCTTCATGGATAACGCGAATCTCCCCGCCTGGTACTGGCCCTGGGGCCTGCATGACGCCATCATCGACCAGGCGATCCGCTGCGACAGGCCGCAGTGGATTGACGGAACCTATTATCGCAACAGCCTGACCCTGTCGCTGGATTCACGCAATGCCCTATGGGACACCACGGTCTCAACCATCACCATGCTGAACTATAAGGTGCTCTCCGATGATTTTGACCCCACCGGCTGTTGGTGGCTATCCGACACCCTGCGTCAGGTGAATTCGAAATACCTGCTGGAGATTCAGCTGGAGAATTATGAGAAGCGCAAGGCAGAAAACAAGACATATACCGTCCGCTTTACCCACTGCATTGTGGAGCGGCTTTAACTCCAAATCAGGAAGGAGACTTTACAAGGAGGATAGAAATGAAAATAGAACTTCCCTGCACCATCCAACACCTCATCGATTCCACCGCTTCCTGCCTCAGTCTTCTCATTCCCCAGTCATCCGACGAGCATTTTCTCATGCTGCTTACCGCACTGGCGCTCCAGCGCATCGGGCAATTCGAGTGCCGCGATCAAACCTCCTCCGTGGTGTTCTCCCTGGATTCCTCCCAAGCCATCCGGTTCAAGGTTCTGGGAACGGACTTACAGGGCACGCTTTCCGCGCAGCAGCTGGAAGTTCTCAAATGCTGCTGCATCGACAGCGCACTGGGAACTTACGCAGAGCCCCATGTGGATTATGAGCTAGGCTCCTGCGACCTGACGATTCTGTTCGAATCTGGGGACGCTTGACTGCGTTTCAAAAATCACCGCTTCACACCGAAAGGAGGTCTCCCATGAAATCCGGCCGCATTTTATTCACCCTGCAACAGCAAACGGAAACCATCCTCTTTGCCGTACTTTCCCTCGCCGTCTTCCTTCTCGCTGCCGTACTGTCCGGGCTGGGGTATGGCGGGTTTGGAACCATGCTGCTCACGCTGCTTCCAGGTCTTGTGCTCACCCTGTTCCCCTTCCTCTACTGTCTCCGCTGGCGCATCACGGTCTACGAACACAGCATCGTCTTCCAAACGCTGTTTCGCAAAAAGGAGTACCCAATTGCGGAAATTCGCCGGGTCGTCATGGGTACGCACTATCAGGAAGGCATAATTCTGTGGCTCTACACCCAGGACGGGAAGATGCTCTCCGTTTCGTCAGGCTGTAAAAATTTCGAGCGCTTCCACCGGTATCTCCAGAAGAAGCGCCCGATTGAATGGGAATCGGCTTTATGAACTTAGGTGGCTATGATCCCCGACTCCGTCATCTCCTGTCATTTTCCCGCCAATATCGCCATGATGGCCGCCATGTGATCGAGACCAAATAGGAGAACCGGCGGCTGAGGGAGGGCATAAACGTAGCCTAAGCTCCGTTCTGTCGTGTTTCCCGGTATTCCCTCCAGGTTATAATGGCCGGTAAAATAGTTATTTTACATCGGTCCCAAAGCCGTTTATAGTAGAGATAACAACACACAGGAGGGATCACCATGGAGATGCTAACGGATAAAGTGGCCCTGATTACCGGTGGAAGCTCCGGCATTGGCGCGGAAACCGCCCGGGTATTTGCAAAGCATGGGGCCAAGGTTGCGATTTTCGCCCGGGGCCGGGAAAAGCTGGATCAGGTTGCCGCAGAGCTCAAGGCGCTAGGCGCAGAATGCCTGACCATCACCGGAGACGTTACAAAATCCGAAGACTGCAACGCCGCCATTGACCGGGTAGTAACAGTCTTTGGCCGCATCGACGTTCTCGTAAACAACGCCGGAGCCGGAGATTTCCATACCACCACGGAAAAGTGCAGTGACGAGTTCTGGGATCGGATGATTGCGCTGAATCAGGCCTCGGTGCTGTACTGCTGCCGTGCTGCGCTTCCCCATATGCGGTCTCAAGGCAGCGGTTCCATTGTCAATCTCTCCGCCATTGCGGGGGTCTATGGTAACGCCGGAGTCAGCTATTCCGCCGCCAAGGCCGCCGTGATCGCCATGACCAAGAACATCGCCCTGCAATATACCGGCACCGACATTCGCTGTAATGCCGTCTGCCCTGGCCCCACCGCGGTAGATCGCATGGACGGCCGGGAGGATGCCCTCATTGACCAGGAATTCTTCGCCATTACCGACCGGCATATGGATTCCTCCATTCCCTTTGCCTCCGCCGAGGATCAGGCCAATGTGATCGCGTTCCTGGCCAGTGATTTGTCCCGCTGCATCACCGGACAGGCCATCATCACCGATAACGGGCGCTGCCTGTAGGGAAAGGAGAAAACGCCATGTATCCTGTTCAAATTCCCACCTTTGACTGCGCGGGAAAAACCGCCGTCATCACCGGGGCCGGAAGCGGCATCGGGCAGGCTGCCGCTATGCTGTTCGCTGCATACGGTGCCAACGTGATCGTTGCGGATATCTCCGAAGCCGCCGCAGAAAAGACCGCCGAGGTCATCCGCAGAAACGGCGGGCGCGTCCATGTAATTCCCGTGGATATCTCCCAGAGTGCCCAGGTAGATCGGCTCATCACCGAAACTGTGGATCATTTTGGCGGTGTGGATATTTTCGTTGCCAACGCCGGTATTGGCGGTGCGGTGCTCCCGCTGCTGGAACAGACGGAACACGAATTTATGAACGTGATTTCCGTGAATCTCAAGGGCACATTTCTCTGTGCCAAAGCAGCGGCAAACCAGATGATTCACCAGGGCCGGGGCGGGCGGATCGTGATCACCGCCTCCATCGGTGCTTTTGAGGGCGGCGGACATCACGGCCCCTACGGCGCATCCAAGGGCGCACTTGTGACGCTGGTTCGCACCATGGGCCGGGAGTGGGCAGAATACGGCATTACCGTCAACGCAGTCTGCCCCGGACTTACCGCAACCGCCATCAATCAGGGCCTGCTGGAGGACAAGGCTCTGGCAGAATCCCTGCTGGACAAGATCCCCATGCATCGGATGGCACAGCCCGAGGAAATCGCATCGGCTATGCTGTATCTTGCCACCGATGCCGCCGCTTTCATCACCGGTACAACGCTGATCGTCGATGGCGGCGCAACCACCGGAGGATAATCTTTTCTTTGTTTCATTTCCATACGCGAAAGACCGCCGTAGTTCGTCTGCGCCGGTCTTTCGTATATTTCTTCCGTTTTCTATTAGGGCAATACTGCACAAATCGTCAAGAGAGTCTGGCAAAAAAGATCCGTCAGATTCCGCAGACGCATTTGCGCGGTGTTGCCTTAGGGACAAACCAGGGAACGCATTTATAACGCTGTCATAACACACCGGCAAGCCTACGAGAGCGAACCGTAATCCGCTATTCCATATAAAGTATGCCACCGCAGCAGAGCACCTGTTGCGGTGGCGATTTTCTTGTCGGAACGCCGCATCTGCCAAAAAACGCACACTTGTCCCAATTCTCACACAGGAATCCGATAATTATTCCTTGCGCCAGGGCCTCCAAATCCGTATACTGAAGACAGATCCAACCGACCAAGGAAATTTTCACAAGGAGGAATGAACATGAAAAAGAATTTGTTAGCCTTGCTGTTGGTGTTGACCATGATCTGCACCCTATTTGCAGGATGCGGCGGAACACAGACCAGTTCCGCTTCGTCCGCACCGGAGCCCGGAAGCATCACCGAGGCCCCGGAAGCCCCGCCGGAGGAGTCCGCTGCACCCGAACCCACAGGTTCCACGGAGGAATCTTCCGCACCGGAGGATTCGGAGCCTGACCAGCTGGATTTCACCGAATCCAACGCCAACATGGACTTCACCGGATTCCAGGAGATGCTGAAAACCCTGACCACCGAGCTTCCCGTGGTGGACGAGCCGGAGACCCTGACCTACTTCTTCGGCTATGAATCCAGTGTGCTCAACTACCTCCCCGGCGGAGAGCTTAAGAACCATCAAATCTGGTCGGCGCTGGAGGACATGACTGGCGTCCATGTGGAGCTGACCGTGGTGGATTCCTCAACGGCAACCGACAAGCTGAACCTGATGCTGGCCTCCGGCGACTACACGGACCTCATGAATATGTCCAGCTACACCTCCGGCGTTGATGCCGCCTATGAGCAGGAGATCATCCTGGATCTGGGCGACAAGCTGGAGGAGAATATGCCCAACTACTGGACCATCATCCACTCCGACCAGAAGCTGCTGGGCGAGGTGCAGGACAGTAACAAGTTCCTGGCCATCTACCCCATCAAGGACGAGGTCGCCAATCCCCAGGACATGGGGCCCTTCGTCCGTATGGACTGGCTGGAGGATCTTGATATGGAGGTCCCCACCACCTATGACGAGCTGACCGCAGTGCTGGAAGCCTTTAAGACTGAGAAAAACTGTGCCGAGCCCATGAGCCTGTACAACACCGTCTCCATGAACGACGGCCTGCTGATGGGCGGCTTTGGCTCCATGGCAGAGCTGTCCACCAACGGCCTCAGCGGCAATGCCCTCAACGGCTATTATCAGGAGGACGGCCATGTGATCTACGGTGCCACCGCCGACGGAACCCGGAAGTTCCTCAGCTGGCTCCATATGCTCTACGAAAAGGGTCTGATTGATTTCGAGAACATGCAGAACCGCGTGATCAACCCCTTCAGTGATCTCACCGCCGTGGCCTGCGCCGAGGGTGCTACCGGTTATATGTTCTCCAATCAGCCCTTTGGCGGCAACTATTCCGTCATGGCAGCATCGGATTACAATGACCCGAACTGCAACTGGTGGCCGGTTCAGGATGTGGCCGAGACCTCCGGCCAGGAAATCCCCTTCTTTGAGGAAGTCACCCTGGTAGACAACATCGCCACCATTCTTTGCATTTCCACCCAGTGTGAAAATGTGGAAACCGCGCTGAAATTCCTGGACTATGGCTACAGCTATGCGGGCAGCCTGCTCTATAACTTTGGCTACCAGAAGGGCAGCGGCCACGAAATCGAGAGCTGGGACTTTAACGCCGAGGGCCGCCCGGAATTCGATCCCGCCGTGTTTGAGCAGTTCGATGCTACCGCCATCGGTTCCTCCGTGCTGGCCACCAAGGATCTGGGCGGTGTGATCGTGGACACCCGTCTGGCCTTTGAGTTCGGCGAGCGGGAGAATGCCTGCTTCGACGCATGGAAGACCAATAAGCGCCCCGCCAACATTCTCGGTTCCGCCACCCAGTTCACCGCCGAGGAAGGGCAGGAAGCCGCCGGGATCTACAGCGACATTCTGACCCACGTCTCTACCAGCGTGCTGCAATTCATCAACGGTGACCTGGATGTGGACGACGATGCGGTTTGGAACAGCTATGTTGCCGAGATCGAGGGCATGAATTTGGGCGGCCTGACAGAGATTGTCCAGACTGCTTACGACCGGACACACAGCTAATTTCCAACCGATTCCGGAACGCATACATAAAATAATGGATCAGAACGCCGCTCGACAGTTCCAAGCTGTCGGGCGGCGTTGTCATTTTGCGGTGATTCACCGAGCCGCTCTGCCCATGAGGCCCTTCGTATTCCGCAACACTTTATGATAATTGTAAGTTGTATGTAACATTATTGAGAATTGACGGTCTCCTATGGCCTTGCTATACTCAAACTAGCGGAATTTAATCTTCCGCAAAACCAGGAAGGAGAGTCATTGAATGAAAAAGAGATTATTTGCCCTGCTGCTTGCCCTTGGTATGTTGACCACCATGCTGTCCGGCTGTGGCAATCAGGCGGCTTCTGCCCCCAGCTCAGAAAAAGCCGCCCCCGCATCGGTTCCGGAGGCTGCGGCCCCGTCAGAAGCACCTGCATCTGCCGAGAAGGCCCCCAGCGTCACCGAGGAAAGCACGCTGGAAGAGGATGCCCATGAATTTGCCGAGGGCGCAGGGGTATTCCCCATTGCAAGCGGCGATGAGACCATCACGATCTTTGACGGATGGTTCCCGTTCTTCGCCGCCTTTGGCATGGAAAGCTATGCAGACACCCTGTTCTTCCAGGAGATGGAGCAGCGCACCGGCATCAAGACGGAATTCCGCCTGGAGAATGCCGAAACCGCAATGGAAAAGTTCAATCTGATGATTGCAGGCGGCGACTACTGCGATCTCATGCACGACGTTGACACCAACTACACCGGCGGTCTGGACACCGCATGGGCCGATGACGTGATTATCGCCCTGAACGATCTCATCGACCAGTGGATGCCCAACTACTACAATATGCTTCATAGTCAGGATACATTCCTATCCGATCTGACCTCCAATCAGGGCAACATCTATCAGATTGCCATTCTGAAAGAGCGTGGCAGCCTCCCGGACTATGGCCTGCAAATCCGTCAGGACTGGCTGGATGATCTTGGCTTGGAGCGTCCCAGAACCTATGACGAGTACTACGATGTTCTGACCGCATTTAAGAACCAGAAAAACGCCTCCGCCCCCATGATGCTCTCCCGAAACGGCACCTATCAGGGCAACTTCTTCGCCTCCGGCTATGGCGTAAAGGCGCCGCCGATTCAGATGGGCTCCCCCTTCTACCAGATTGACGGCGAGGTGAAATACGGCCCCATGGAGGAAGGCTACAAGAAGTATCTCACCACCCTGGCCAAATGGTATGCCGACGGCCTGATTTACAAGGACTTCTATACCTATGTGGATTCCAACACCAATCCCCCGGACGACCTGGTACTGAACAATCAGATGGGTCTCTACGGTCTCAACACCCAGGACATTCCCAATCGCTACAGTGAAGTGGTGGGCAACAACCCCGATATTGTCGTGGTAGGCGCTTACGATCCCGTGGAAAACGAGGGTGACACCCTGCACTTCAGCGAAAGCCGCGGCGCTTCTGCCTCCGGCGGCTACTGCATCTCCACCCATTGTGAGGATCCCGTTCTGGTTGCCCGCTGGGCCGACTATATTTATAGTGAGGAAGGGCAGATTTTGTCCAACTACGGCGTTGAGGGCGTTACCTTCGACTACAACGCCGAGGGGGAGCCTGAGCTCAACGATATGATCTTCAACAATCCCGACGGTCTGCCGGAGCAGCTGGCAATCACCAAGTACACCACCTTCACTCTGGTGGGCGTGCAGGACGATTATCGCCAGTATGTGCGCTTTACGGATGCCCAGTGGGAAGCCGCACGGGACATTTGGCCCCTGGGTGACGACGCCTATGTCATCCCCACCGGCGTCCAGATGACCTCTGAGGAGAACACCACCTATGCCAATGCCTACAACGATATCGGCACCTATGTGGGCCAATACACCCTGCAGGCCATCATGGGCGATGTGGACATTGACGCCACCTGGGACGAGTATGTTGCCGCCATTGAGGCTATGAATATTGCCACCTGCATCCAGCAGCAGCAATCTGCATTGGATCGCTATTACGCAGCATAAACGCCAAGCGGTGCTGTCTCATGACGAAGTGAGACAGCACCGCTTTTGATTGGCTTACATCCACATTGCTGGAACGCCGCTGATTAAAACTTTCCGCCGCTGGAGCCGCCAAAGCCGTCAGAATCCACGGTGGAGCCGCCGGAACTGCCAGAGCCGCCGGAATTGTTCCGCTCAATTTTCTGCGTACTCCGGGTGGTGCGGACATAGTCATCTCTGGATTTGGTAATCTGGAAGCTGCCGTCCACCAGATAATTCCCCGCGCCAGTGGCTTTTCTGGCAGTCTTCATCTGCGCCTTAAAGATCAGGCAGACAATCAGCGCAATCAGTATCGGCACGAAAATGATAATCAGGATATGCACCATGGAAAACAGCGGTTCACCGGGAAGCCGCATCCCCTTGTCATACGCGGTTCCCTGGCTGTAGTAGTCGAGGTAGATTTCACAGTCGGCCAAATAGGTCTGGAATGCAGCAAAGTAATCCCCGTCGGAGAGCTTTGGCACCACGTCATCCTCTAATTTGGAGATGCCATAGTCCGTGAAGGCCAGAATTCCCACACCATACTCCTCGGGATCCTTCGGGTTCCGGCCATAGGTGATGGTAACATAATCCCGACTGTCCATGGCCACCAGAAACAGAATTCCGTTCCGGTAGTCGCCGTTACCCAGCAAATGCTCCTGATAATAGGTCTTGGCAAATTCCCGGCGGGTTGCGCCCTCCAGGGAATTCACAGTCAGCACATAGGGGTTGCAGCCATATTTCGTCGCAATTTTCTGAGCCTGATCCTCCAGACGGAGCTTCTGCGTGTCCGTCAGCAGTCCTGCTTCATCAAAAATCAGAGCATAGTCGGACGACTCCGTTGCCTGTGCCGGAGCCGCTGCTTCTTCCGCTTCCGGGGCTGCCGTTTCTTCCACTTCTGGAGCTGCGATTTCAGGCTCTGTGTTCCCTGTCGCTTCCGGTGTATCCGGGCCATTCTGCGGCTCTGTCCCTTCTTCTAATTGCGAAGGATCGCTCTGCCCTGTCATGAAAAGCGTAATATTGGAGGCAAAGATATCCACCGCATTGGCGCAGGCCTCGCTGGCGGCTTCATAACTGAGCCCCTTGCCTTGCAGAATCAAATCCAACGCGGTATAGAGGTTTTCCGCATAGTCCGTATCCAGTATCTTCTCCCCTTGTCCCCGGGAATAGACGCAGTAGTCCACAAAATCGACGGTACCGCCCTGATCCGTTGCATAGATCATCAGCAGAACGCCATCCTGCTCGGCTCCGGATCCATAGCCGTACTGGTCATAAAACAGTGCGGCATAGTCAGAAATGCTATAGTCCTCCAGATCGTCCACGATATCCACATGGAGCCCCAGCGCAAACTGATTCGATAGGGTGGGCAGTGTGACTTCACCTTGGGTGGTAAAACGTTCGGAGTCCAGCGCATCAATGGCGGTGTAGGTGCTTCCATGATCCAGCCAGGCGAAGGACGGCAAGGAAAGCGTCAGCGCAAGCAGCAGCGCCATGGTCAGTTTCAAAATCCATTTTCTCATATGCGCCGCCTCCTTACTTTGCCAAAAGGTACATCAGCAGGGTAAGCAGCGCCATCAGCGGCAGGGAAATCCCCGCCATCCACGCTGCAAATTTCCCCTTGGACACCGGCAAGTCCCCAATGAGCTTGCCGGTCTGGCCATTCATGGCGAAGAGATAATCCTGGTTCTGCCACTTGGTGTGGAGCATCCACACCGGCAGCAGGGCATATTTCACACCAACCTTTTCAAAATGAATGTGCTTTCCAGTGATTCGGTGGGTAGAATAGCCCTCGATGGTGTTGTCCAGCAGCCCGGAAAGGCTCTCTTCCATCCGCTCTGTGGCCCGGGGCTGGCTTTCGTTTTTGTCTACATCGTATTTTTCCGCCAGGAAACCCGGCAGATAGGCAGTAGAAAAATCCGTAAGCTCCCCATAATCAAAGGGCTCAATGGAGTCCATATGGGCATCGGGCATTTTTGTAGAACCGTCTACGGGAATGCGCTGAAACTGCGCTTCGCCCTCCCGCAGAATCCGATATTCTTCGACTTCGGTAATCTTATAGTCGCCTTCCGTCCAGGTGCTGATCTGATTGGCTTCTCCTCGAATGTCCCCCGTTGCCGTTCCGTTAAAGAGCCAGAACGGAACGTAAACGCCCTGGATTTTGGTGATATGATTGTTTCCGGAAAATGCTCCAGGGAGAAATTTCTTGCCCCGGTAGTAGCGTTTCAGGGCAGAAATCGCCGCCTTTTTGTCCAGTTTAAAGGGAATGATGTAATCCGGCTTTAACATCCCGCCGAACTGTCCGGGCACCACCGTGGGGTTGCCACAGTAAGGGCAGGAGGTGGCAGCGGTGGTTTCGTCGCAAACCACCTCGGCTCCGCAGGAGGGGCAGCTGTAGGCCCGCATTCCCTCCGGCGTCCAAAAGCATTCCTCCGGCGTTTCCTGCGCAGCCGTGAAGGCTTTCTCTGCGGCATCCTCCTTTTTGGCATAGAGCGCTTCAATTTCAGCAGGCTCATATTGTCCGCCGCAGTAGTCACATTGCAGCTTGCCGGTCTCTCCGGAAAAGTGCAGGGGCCCCATACAGGCGGGGCACTGATAGTTTACGGTCTGTGCGGGCATTGCATCCACTCCTCTCAGATTTCTATTGCAGACAGGGGAGCCGCCGAACCGGACGGCTCCCCGATAGGAATGCTTACTGTACGTCAAATGTGGCACCTAAGTTGTCGCCACTGAGGTAGTTATACAGCCGAACGGCCACCGGAGAACCGGTATCATGGAGCTTGAAGCAGCTGCTGACCGAAATGGTTTCACCGGGCTGAATTTCCACGGATTCATTCTCATCGGTCTCCGTTGTATCATTTGCAGAGCCATAGCTCAGCTGAATGCCGTCCTGCATCACCTCTATGCTGGACTCCCGCCAGAACGAGGTGGCCTCCTGAGAGTTGTTGGTGAAGTCGAAGAACACGCGGAGCACCAGCCCGTCGCCGTCCCAGCCTTCCACCACCTCGCTGCCGGTGATGGAAACGTAATAGTCCTCGCTGTAAACGCCTTCAGCGGAGAGTCCGGCAACAAACTCATCGCTGCTGCAAGGCTCGATGGTATACTCGTCAGCGGGGCGGCCGGGCAGATTGCTGGGGTCAAAGGTCATGGTAATGCTGTCGCCATCATAGCCCTCGGTCACGGTAAACTCAACGGGGCCGCCATCGGGCTTAAAATTGTACTCTTTGATGCAGCGGATGGTTCTTCCGGGAAGAATGTCCCGGCTGTAGTTTCCGTCCTCCGGCGCATACTCACCATAGGAGGCATAAGTGCTCACCAGCTCATACCCGTCCTGATAGGCTTCGGTGTTGCATGCGAAGAAGAAGGATTCCTCCTCCTCGGAGTTGTTGGTGAAATCCACGTAGAAGCGAATGGCATCCTTATCATCCGAGTCCGTAAACTGCTCTGCGGTCAAAATCGAAATGTGATAGTCGCCCAGATCTGCGGAAACCGGCTCGGTGCTGACATCCGCCGGGGGCTCTACGGTATCGCCGTCGCCGTCCAGTATTTCGAGCGCCTCAGAATCCTCCGGTTCTGCGGCTGCGGTTCCAGTCGGAATGGCCGGAGGCGTGTCGCTGCTGCGGGTAAAGATCATTTTGGTTCCGTCTTCTTCCATCGTCAGTGTATCGCCATCGACCGTATAAGGAACGGATTCATCTCCTATAGAGATGGTACCATCCTTCCATGTCAGCTGCTGTGCATCCTCACCGGCGATCGCTAAGGTACCGGTTCCGTCCTCGTTCATTATCAGGAAGAAGGAGTCCGGATCTCCGCCGATTGCCATCATGTCATCTCTGTTGAGTGTCTCGCCATCCATTTCCATGGATTCAAAGGTAAAGTAGCCCACTTCCGGAGCCGTCACCTCGGGGACCTCTTTGCCCTCCTGAATGAAATACATGTTCATGCTCATGATTTCGATGTTCAGAACGCCGTCCTTCAGGGTGCCGGTGGCAGTTTCGCCGTCGATGTCCATGGTGATTGTCTCACCGTCCAGGGTGTACTTCACGGAACCGCTGGTGCCCTCGATATTCATCTTGCCCTTGCCGCCCTGCTTTAGCTCCAGGGTGGAGGTCTGGGACAGCACCTCGTCGGCCTTCATCTCTATGCCCAGCATTTCCACCGCATAGCAGGTGTAAACGCCCATGAGGCTTTCGTCATATTTCGGCCCTCCGCAGGCGCAAAGACTCAGCGCCATGGCCAGAGTCAGCAGAATACTAATCAGTTTTTTCATCATTTTCTCTCCTATCATTCAGTTCGGTGATGAGGACTTAAGGCGCTTCCTTAGCCCACTGCGCCGCCGCAGTATTCACAGCAGCCGCTGGCATCGGGAATGGTAGTGGCGCCACAATAGGGACAGGTTACCGCCGCTTTGGGTGCCGCTGCCGCCTGAGCCTCCTTCCGAACCTGGGTGCGAATGGAGGTTAGCGCCTGCTTAATCTCCTTCCCCATGCGCTCGTAGTCCTGATAGTCGATATTGCGCTTGCCAGGGGTGACGCCCGCAGTGGTTCGTCCGGTGACCTCAACCTCTACGCTGTTGCGGTTCAGCTTAAATCTCATTTCATCAAAATAGGGGTGATTCACCCGGATTATGATATAGAAATCGTAGCGGTAGACATAATGCGGCGGATTATAGCTCACCCGCTTGGTGTTTCCATCCTTATCCCGGATTTCCCGCATCTCCTCGGTACGGTTCTCGGAAATGTCCAAATCACAGCCGGTGACCTGGGAGAAGGAGAGTACATCGGGATTGGCCTCGGTAAGATTCCGGGCGCGGGTGACCATAAACAGCTGCTGATCCTCGTCCAGCAGAACGTTCATATCCTCGCCAAAGCTACGGGTGGTGTGGAATTTGGCAACGGTGTTCCGGTTTTCTTCCCGGTAGTCAATCTGCGCCTTGATATCCGCCACAGTGGAATGCCGGCGCTCATTGAACCAGGGGGAGAGTTTTCCGGCGCACTCCTTGCAGCAGTTGCCGTCCTCCAGCTTTTTGTTGCCCAGCAGACCAATTTCGCCGCCGCAGATATCACAGGTCTTTTTATCGAATAATTTCCCAAATAAGCCCATATTTTTTCCTTTTCTCGTTTAGCCTACCGAAGTTGCAGACTGCATATTCTTTACTGCACCGATGATATAGATTACCGGCAGTACCAGTCCCAAAACCAAACCGGATACGCTGAAATCACTGCCGCCTACCACACCAAGAATTGTGCTTGCAACGCTCAGAATGGCAACCAATGCGCCCCAAACAATGCAAGCCTTGGCTTTCTGAGGCTTTTCTGCGTTTATTACGCCAATAATGCCTGCAATCAGCTCTACAACGCCGCTAATCAGAAGCAAAATGGTGCTGGCATAGAGCATACCGGCTTCCGTCTGCGCAGAGGCGATATATGCCAGTGCTGCAACGCCCAATACCGCAACAATCCCCAGAATGGCGGATAATGCGCCACCGATGATCATCAAAATGCCGGTTACCTTTAAAAACTTATGTCCGTTCATTGTGTTCCTCCTATTCCGTCATAGTGGATGTTGAATGAATTACAGTCAGATTCTTACTGAATGTCGCCCTCGTCAAAGGGATCTCCGCACTCAGGGCAGAATTTCGGCGGATGCATGGGATCCTCAGGCTCCCATCCGCACTTGTCGCACTTGTAAAGGAGAGCTGCAGCGGGCTTTTTCGCACCGCATTCCGAGCAGAATTTTCCCTTGTTCACCGCGCCGCAGGCGCAGGTCCAGCCCTCAGGCTGTGGCTCCGGACGCTTGGTACCGCACTCCGGACAGAACTTTCCGGTGACGGTAGCACCGCAGGCGCAGGTCCAACTGTCGGCAGCGGGTTTCGGTTCCGGCTTTTTCGCACCGCACTCCGGGCAGAAGTTACCGGTGACAGTGTTGCCGCAGGCACAGGTCCAGCTGTTG
>ERZ1034844.919-NODE-919-length-14790-cov-3.951612_pt1 | contig 14790 bp, 10 predicted proteins | sample MGYA00520594_ERZ1034844 | MGnify/ENA primary metagenome ERZ1034844 (study PRJEB33766, sample SAMN09781733) | gut metagenome | biome: gut microbiome | host: Homo sapiens | place: Madagascar | study: EMG produced TPA metagenomics assembly of the PRJNA485056 data set...
AGAGAAGAACTTCCGGATTTTCGGTCCCGATGAAACCATGTCCAACCGTCTGGGCCACGTTTTTGAGGAAGAAAACCGCCAGTGGCAGGCCGACATAACCCCGGAGGATGAATTCCTCGCCCAGGACGGCCGGGTGATGGACGGTATGCTGTCCGAGCATATGTGTCAGGGCTGGCTGGAGGGCTATCTGCTCACCGGGCGGCACGGCTTCTTCAACAGCTACGAGGCGTTCATCCGCATTGTGGACTCCATGTTCGCCCAGCACGCAAAATGGCTGAAGGTCTGTGCCCAGCTCCCCTGGCGGCAGGATATCGCATCCCTGAACTATGTGCTCTCCAGCAACGTCTGGCAGCAGGATCACAACGGCTTTACCCATCAGGACCCCGGCTTCCTGGACCATGTGGCCAACAAGAAGGCCGATGTGGTGCGCATGTATCTGCCGCCGGATGCCAACTGCCTGCTGAGCTGCTTTGACCACTGCATTCGCAGCCGGAATTATGTCAACGTCCTGGTCACCAGCAAGCATCCCCGCCCCCAGTGGCTGACCATGGAGCAGGCAATCCGCCACTGCACCCAGGGCATCGGCATCTGGCAGTGGGCCAGCAACGATGCCGGGCAGGAGCCGGACGTGGTGATGGCCTGCTGCGGCGATACCCCCACCCTGGAAACCCTGGCCGCCGTCACCATTCTGCGGGAGTATATGCCGGAGATCAAGGTAAGGGTCATCAACGTGGTGGATCTGATGAAGCTCCAGCCCGCCAGCGAGCATCCCCACGGCCTCAGCGACACGGACTATGACGCGCTGTTCACCAAGGATAAGCCCATCATCTTCGCCTTCCACGGCTACCCCACCCTGATCCACGAGCTGACCTATCGGCGCACCAACCGCCAGCTCCACGTCCGGGGCTACAAGGAGGAGGGCACCATCACAACGCCCTTCGATATGCGCGTGCAGAACGACATTGACCGGTTCCACCTGGTGATGGACGTCATCAACCGCCTGCCCCAGCTGGGGAACCGCGGCGCGTTCCTGATTCAGATGATGCGGGATAAGCTCATCGAGCACAAGCAGTATATCCGGGAATTCGGCGTGGATCTCCCGGAGGTTCGGAATTGGAAGTGGACGCAGGGCTAAACGGCCAGGCATTCCATTAAAAAATAGAATTGTCCTGCCCTTCGGTGCATCCGGAGGGCAGGACTTTATTGATGAATTCAATATAGGCGGCGCTGAATGGCATCCAGATACTCTCCCGCGAACCGCTCCCAGGTGGATTCCGGGCGTTCTCCTTTGGGGAAGCGGTAGGGTGCATCCTCTTTCAGCGACTCCAATAGCGCATTTGCCGTGTTCAGCGTTTTCTCCGCATTTTCAGTCTCCCCTGCGTCCCGGTACAGCTCCTCGATTCGCAATAGCATCTCGAATAGCTGCGCCAGGGAACTGCTTTTCTGCCGCTGGGCGCACAGCATGGCTTCCTCGCCGGAGAGATATTGAGCAGAAAGGGACAGCTTCGTTGCGTCGCACTCCGGCAGCAGGGAAAGCACATCCCGCATACACCCCTCGTCCCCGGTTTTGTGATAAATCGCTGCCAACACAACAATGGCCTCAGTGCGCACCGTAGGATCTTTGGATTTGGACAATTCCTTGCACAGGGCGATCTTCGCCGGAATATCTTCCGGTGCTTTCAGATGAAAGCACTGGAGCAATCGCAGAGGCTCCTGCCCCGGATAGCGGCGCAGCATCTCCCGCAGCAGTTTCTGCGCATCTTCCTCTGAATGCTGAAGCAGCGCATAATACTGATCGAAGAACTCTTCGATTTCCCGCTGCACCAGCGTGGTATCATAGGAAAACAGCGCGTCAATGGACACCCCAAAATAGTTTGCAATGGCGGGCAGCAGGGAAATATCCGGCGCTGTCGTGCCATTTTCCCAGCGGGATACCGCCTGCGGCGTCATGGACAGGGCGCGGGCAAGGATTTCCTGCGAAATCCCCGCCTGCTGCCGCAATTCTCTGATTTTCGTTCCAATTTTCATGGCAATCAACTCCCAACTTGAACTTCTTCCGGAAGTGTACCTTTATGGTAGCATAGACGGGAGCATCTGACCAGAAACGAACCTGTGAGATTTTCTCAACTGCACGATTTCATGTCGATTCCTCCAAATCACAGCCGCTTCCCCATTTCCACCCGCACCTTATGCCGCTGTGGATCATGATTGGAATAGGCGTACAAATCAAACCCAATCATCTCAAATCCGCACTTCCGATAAAACCCGATGGCATTTTCATTGCAGGACTGCGTTTCCAGCACCACCATTCGGGCCCCGTCCACCTTCGCCACAGCTTCTATTTTCTCCATCAGTGCCGTTCCAACCCCGCCGCTGCGCCGTTCGTGGTCAAACACGCAGATATTGCTGATGCGAAACCGGTTGTTCCAGTTCTCCATGGAGCCCTCTACAAAACCGATCAGCGCTCCATTTTCAAACGCACCAAACGCCACCGGCTCCTCCAGCCATTCGCCGAACATCTCATCGTCAAAAGAACGCTCGGTGGGCTCGTCAAAGCGCCGGTACTCCATCCGAAACCCGGATTCCGACGGAGCAATATCATAATAGCCCCTCGTTTGATAGCGGGCGGTGAATTGTTTGCCCTCATAGACTTCCCGCTCCAGCTGCTTGATTTCCATATGACTTACCTCCTAGCACGCATCAAATCCGGCCCACTATCGTTTCTTCTTCTCTATGCATCGCTTCCGCAGCTCCAAAATGCCCAGCATCTCGTCCGCCACGGCCTCCATGGTGGTGGGTTTTCCGTCCCGCAGATAGCCCAGCATCATTCTCGCCACAAAATCCGTGTTCATCTGTTCCCCCACCAGGGTGGCAAACTCCCGCCGGAAGCCCATTTGAACGAGCCGCTCCGTGACCTCATAGCTCAGCGCGCTGCGGTTTGAAGCCATGTTTCTCCCCCACTTCCGTCGTTTTCTGACCATATGATATCACATTTCCCACCCCAAAGCCATAAAAAGCGGCAGCCCATACGGACTGCCGCCTTGTGTAGTCTTTTGCAAACAATTAAGCTGCGTGGTTCTCCATATAGCGGTCATAAGCCTGCTGATACAGCTCGACGCAACGCTCAATGTTCATGCCCTCCAGCTTGCCCACGAAGTCGGTGTCGTAGGAATCAAAGCTGTAGTCGCCGATGATATACTTGGCAATGGCCTCCTTCAGGAAGGTCTCCACATCGGAGTAGATGGAAGCGTACTCGGCCTTCTCGTCCATGTTCAGCATCTCGGTGCTGGGCAGTGCTCTGGAGTAGTCCAGGTTAGCGTCCATCCAGTCATCGAATGCGCTGAGCTGAAGCTCCGTGTAGTTGGAAGCGCCGCGGAGTGCATCATAGATGGTGCCCATGCCGTCGATAACGTGCAGCGCAACGGAGTCTCGGTAGGAATAGCCGTCGGGGTTGTTCATAATGAGATCAGTAAACTCGGGCTTGCCGTCTGCGTTGTAGGCGAAGGTCACATCCTCTACGCCGTAGTTGGCCAGCAGAATGCCGTCGGTGGTGTACATATAGTCGCACAGCTGAACGGCCAGCTCAGGATCGGAGCAGGTGGTGGTAATGCTCCAGCGGCAGTTGTCCACTGCGGTGTAATGGAACTCGGTGGGATAGACTTTGCCGCCCTCCTCCTGGGATACGGGAGCGATTGCCCGAACCTGGAAGTTGGGATCCTTGCTGTACTCGGCATAGGCAGTCATGGTGCCAACCTCGTTGTAGTACAGGGCAACCTGGCCGTCGCCGATCATATCGGTGCCGTCAAACATAATCTCGTTGGCATAGTTGTAGTAATCGGCGTAGATCAGCCCCTCGGAATACCACTTGGCCATAAGCTCCAGGTAATCCTTGTAGCCCTGCTCCAGAGGGCCGAACTTAATGGTGCCGTCCTCCACATAGAAGGTGCTGGCAATGCCAAAGCCGCCGGTGACAAAGTCGTTCATGCCGGAAACAGGCAGAACAAAGGCGGAATCTGCGCCCTTCTCGGTCTTGAAGGCAGTCAGAACGTCATGGAGCTGGTCATAGGTCTTGGGCATATCCAGGCCCAGATCGTCCAGCCAGTCCTGACGGATGAAGTAGCCCTTGTCGCCCCGGCCGCCGTACTTTTTGTAGTCGTACAGGCTGTAGAAGGCCACCAGGTTGCCCTCGGGGGTGGAAACCTCGTTGAAGGTGGTGGGATCGGAGTGGATGATAGCGGAGTAGTGGGGCATCAGATCCTCATAGTCCAGGAGGTTTACGAAGATCTCCTCGTCCAGGGCGGCATCGGGGCCTGCATTGTACAGGGTCGCTGCGCCGTTCATAATGCCCGGGAAATCGCCGGATGCGGCCATCAGGTTGAACTGATCCATCTGGGTAAAGAAGTTGGCCATCTGGAAGTGGATGCCAACACCGGTGCGGGCCTGGAGCTCGGCATAGGTCTCGTTGGAGTTTGCCAGATCCTCCACCTGGGATACGGTGCCGGGGGCTGCCATCCACACATCAAAGGTGGTGGAGCCGTCGGACAGGGGCAGCTCGGTGGGCTCCATATCCTTTACAATGTCGGAAATGGGCACATCCTCGCCATAGGTGCCGGCGGGAGCTGCTGCGGTCTCCTCGGTGGAGCCTCCCTCGGCAGAGCCGGCGGGTGTGGTGGTCTCCTCCTGTGCGGGAGCAGCAGCGGTTGCCTCAGGTGCTGCGCTTCCGGCAGATGCTGCGCCGGATGCTGCACTGCTTCCATTGCCGCCGCAGGCAGCCATGGAACAGACCATCGCGACTGCCAGCAGCATGGTTACAATTTTCTTCTTCATGTGCTTTTATCCTCCTATTTTAAGATACATAATCTATGGCCTTCTCTGCTGCCAGGAAGCCGCTGCACATGGCATAGGTCATGGCGGAGAGATAGGTTTCAATATACTGCACGCCCACATCGCCGGGGAGCATAATGCCCCGGGTGTTATCGCCGCAGGCATAGAGACCGGGAATCGGGGTGCCGTCGGGACGAACCACGTTGGTATTCTCGTCGATGGTCATGCCGCCCACTGCATTCTCCTGGAACATCTTCATGATGACCGCATAGAAGGGGCCCTTCTCAAAGGGATGGGGCTTGGGCAGCTCGCCCATGGGGAACATCATGTCGTCATCGTCATCCCCACCGGGAGGAGGCGGCATGGCACCCTCGTCCCCGTCGCCGCCGGGAGGAGGCCCAAAGGGGTTCGTAATACGGCCTGCCTTGACATCGTTGTTGTACTGCATGATGTAGGTCAGGAAATCTGCCTTGTTGAAGTTCAGCTTGTCGGCCAGCTCCTCCAGGGTATCCGCCTTGACGGTGGAGCCGTCCCGGAGCTCATTGTTGAGGTCCCGCTCCCAATGGCGGAAGGCGCGCTGCTCGTCGGGGTCGGAGCTGTTCAGGCCCTTCTTGACCGCCTCGTCAAAGGACTGCTGATCGGTGATGCTCCAGGCAATCCAGCCGGGCTGATCGGCCAGGCCACCGATTTCGTGCATCCCCATCTCCATGGGCATCTCCTGGCCGTACTTGTTCACCTGAACGGAGGTGCCGCCCCGGAGCATACTGAGAACGCCGTAGCTGAAGGGATGATGCATGGGGCCGAACATGGCCGCGCGTTTGTTGACATAATCAATATTTGCACCGATGTCCTCGCACATGGTGATGCCGTCGCCGGTGCAGGTGGCGCAGGCATAGATATGAACCGGCTCCCTGCCCTCGTTCTGATAGAATATGGGCTGCATTTTGCGCATAATCTCCTTGTTCCGGCTATAGGAACCGGCACAGACCAGCGTTGCCTTGGCGTGTACCTCTACCTCGCCGCCGGGATCCTTGGCCAGAGCACCAATCACAGCGCCCTTGTCATCGGTCAGCAGCTTCACTGCCTGGGTATTCAGCAGAATCTCGCCGCCGTACTCTTTAATGGCGTCGGTGAGGATGTTGCAGATGGCCCAGCCGCTTTCGCCGGGGCCGCAGGAGGGGTCGGAACGGAGGCTGTCGATGGGATAGGGATAGTTTTTCAGGAAATCGTCCTGAATGTCGGGCTTACCGGAACGACCGACGCCCCACTTAAAGCCCTTTTCCATATTGCCGGAATCAATGAGCCAGTTGGCAAGATCCACGTTGGCATCCAGCAATCGCCGGGCCAGCTCGTCATTGCACTTGCCCTGGGTCATACGCTGGAACTTCTTAAACATCTTCTCCCGCTTGTCGGGAAGGCCTGCCGCCTCATGCCACTTGGAATAATGTACCCGCATCATATGGCCAAAATAGGCGCTGCCGCCGGTTTCGAAGTTCTTCTCCATGACCACGACCTTTTTCCCGGCATGGGCAGCTTTGGCCGCCGCAGTCAGGCCGGATGCGCCGCCGCCGATCACGAGGATGTCGCAGCTGAGCTTCGTTTTCTCGTGTGGGGTGGGAGCCTCAGGGGCCTTTTCCAGGTCATAAATCGCAGCGTTATGACAGTGCTGGGCACAGGTGCCACAGGAAACGCACTTGTCTGCATCGATCTGGTATTTGGAGAAATTCATCCGAATGGCTCCAGCGGGACAGTACAGCTCGCAGGTATGACATCCGGAACAGATATCCTGGTTAATGAGAAACGCCATATGTATTCACCCTTTCCGTTTATTACGGATTTATTATACAGTAGAAATATTTCTGTGACCAATGCCGTTCGTGCAGTCACTAATACCTGTGAGAACATACCCCCCAGCTTGCCACATCCAACAAAATGTGATAGAATGGAATAAGATTGTATACGAAAGTGGGGAATCATCGTGGATCTTACCCAGCTCCACCAGTTTATCACGGTAGCAGAATGTCAGAACGTCAGTCAGGCCGCCCACAAGCTCTATATCACCCAGCCCGCCCTGAGCCGTTCCATCAGCCGGTTGGAGTCGGAATTGGAGGTGCGGCTCTTTGACCGGAAATCCAATTCACTGATCCTCAACGAAAGCGGCAAAATCTTTCTCCAGCACGTTTCCGCCGGACTGGATGCCATCAACGCCGGTGTTCATGCGGTACGTCAAAAGAACACCAACCGCCGGGTGCTGGTGAGCAACTATATTTTTCTGGACGATTTTGCGTCCTTCTGTGACCGCTGTCTCTCCGCTTTTCCGGATGTAGATCTCACCTGCTTCGACGGCACCCGAACCGTTTCCGACTTTCCCACTGACACCGCACCGGATCTGGTGATTATTCCCCAGCAGGATTTCCGCAGCTATACCATCGCCAAGGCCTATATTGAGCCATGGTGCGTGATGTTCCACGAAAACTATCCGTTCCGGTCCGACTGCGACGGCAAAACCATCACCCGGGAGCAGCTTGCCAAGGAGTCCATCATCTTCGACAACTCCCCCTATGACCGGAAGATTCTCTCCGCGCTGTTTGAAACCCTGCCCTCCGGCCTGCATTTCGCCACCCAGCCGGATGAATCCCGGATCTCCATCAATCGGTGCCGAAACATCGGCATCGTTCCGGTGACTGCCTACCGTTCCCTCAAGCGCCGGGTACCCGATACGCCCATCCGCGCCATGTCCCTTTCCGGGGTCAAAATGGAGCGCTCGGTGTTTTTAAGTCACCGGCCCAATTTCTTAAGCAGCGCTGAGGACTACGACATTCTGGAGCTGCTGGATCAGCATATTGACCGGGAGCTGAATGCCACCGCCGCCTTTATGGAGAGCGGATTTGAATGTCCATAACACGCCTACATAACAGTACCGCCCCATCCCAAAACGGAATGAGGCGGTATTTTCATTTTACTTGGTCAGATATTCCGCGCAGCTCTGAGCGGAGAGATAGCCGCCGTCTACTGCCCACTGGTAATCGGTGAACGCCTTCATCCGATAGTCGCCGGGCTTGCCTGCATTGGCCTGTACGCCGGAAGCGTTATCGCCTGCGGCATAGAAGCCGGGGATCACGCCCTGCTTATCGGCCCGATACACCTCGCACTTGGGGTTCACCAGCACGCCGCCAAAGGCACCGTCGGTTGCCATTTTTCCGAAGATGGCATAGAAGGGGCCCTGGACAATGGGCTTGAGGTTCCGGGCGTTCTTGCCGAAGTCCTCATCCACGCCGTTTTTGCACATCTCATTGTAGTGGGCCACCTCCTGAAGGAAGGGCTCCTTCTCGATGCCCGCCTGCTCGGCCAGCTCCTCCAGGGTGTCCGCTACGAACAGGGATACGCCGTTGTGGGAATCCAGCTCCTCCTGGAAGTCCTGCTTCCAGCGCTTTAAGTACTCGCCCTCAATGCCGCCGCGGGTACGGATGCCCTCCTCCATGGTCTCCTCCAGCGTAGGAGTATCATAGATGGTATAGACCATGCGCCGGGGCTGGAAGCAGATGGGTGCCGAGCCGCCGCCCATGGCTCCCTCGTTGTAGAAGCGCTTGCCCTTCAGGTTGACGGTCATCTGATTGCCGCACATCTGGGCAAAGAAGCCTGCGAACGTAAAGGGATGATGTACCGGGCCAAAGAGATTGATGCAGAACGCATCATAATCCACATAGGCCCCACAGCTCTCGCCCAGCTCCACCACGTCGCCGGTATCGGTGGGCGCGGCAAACCGATGGACGTGCTCACAGTTGGGGTTTTCCTTCTCGTCCGGGAAGAACCAGGGGATGAACCGCCGGAGCAGCTCGTCATTGTGGGTGTAGCTGCCGGAGGAGCAGATGACAGACTTACATTTGATCCGCACCTCGCCGCCGGGATCCTGGGCAATCACGCCGGAGATCGCGCCGGTTTCATCGGTGAGAATTTTCTTGGCCGCGCATTCCGTCCGCAGCTCAATGCCATACTTGGGGAACTGGCGCACCATGGTTTCAATCAGGAAGCTGCCGCCCTTGCCGGGGCCGATGGAGCCGTCGGTGGACTTCTGGTTGAAGAAAACACGTTCCTCCGTCAGGCTCTTAATTTTCTTACCCCGTACCTCGGTTTCCACCAGATAGGGCTGCACCTCGGGCATCTCCAGCAGCCAGTCGTTGAGCTCCCGGCCCGCCTGCTTTGCATTGGCAATCAGGTTCTGATCCAGCTTTTCCAGGAAGCTCTTATCGGGCATGGGAGGTCCACCAGGGCCACCTTCCGGACCGCCGGGACCACCGGGGCCGCCGTCCGGGCCGCCGGGACCGCCTGGGCCGCCCATACTGCCGCTGCTGATAGAGAATCCGGCAAACCAGCCGCTGCCGCCGTAGCGCTTTGCCTTCTCCAGCACGATGATCTTCTTTCCGGTGAGCTCTGCCAGCTTGACCGCCGCAACGCTGCCGCCTGCACCTGCGCCGATGACCACGCAGTCGGCCTCCAGCTCAATGGGCTTGTGGGGCACCACCTGCTCCGGCTTCCCGGTGTCGATGGCGCTGACATTACAGACCGCCACGCATTTTCCGCATTCGACACATTTCTCCGGGTCGATCTGGTACTGGGTGCCCACATAGTCGATGGCGTGGGTAGGACATTCCAGCGCACAGTAATGACAGCCCAGACAGAAGGGTTTGATTTGATAGGCCATGGTTCATCCATCCTTTCTTTCATATCCCCTTTATTTTACCGCATATTCTGTCTTCTTACCAATGCTGATTTTATCCTTTGGTATATCATTTATGGTATAGACATCGTCACCGATGTACTTTGCGTGCCGCCGTCCGCGTGTACTAAGCGGTGTGTAAAAATAGCCACCGGCAATCGTCGGTGGCTATTTCCTGTCTAATTTTCCGTCTTATTTTCCGCTTAAAATGGACGCTGCCGCGTGTTCGCCCGCCATGCGTCCGGAGTTCAGGGCAAAGCCGAAGCCATGTCCGCTCATCTCCACATTGTATTCGTCCGCATCCACGCCGCCGAAGTCCACACCGGCCACATAGAGGTTCTTCACCTGCCGATACTGACTGTCCAGCGCCTGGAAATACTCGTTCACGCGGATGCCGCCGTGGGTAATGAGCATATCCGCCCCCGCGCGAATGGCATACAGGGGCCCGTCTCCCAGGGGCACCAGATACCGCCGATCCTTGGCAAACATGGCGTCCCGTCCGCCCTGGCAGAAGCCGCTATACTCCGCCACCGACGCCGCTACCGTGTCCGGGTCGCAGCCAATGAACTTTGCCAGCTCCTCCGTGGTGTTTGCCTTTACCATAATGCCGTCGGCAATGGCCTTCTCCATGGTCTCGGGCAGCTGCTCCTCGGCCTTGGGGTCAATGTGGATCAGCTCGATCATGTCTCTGCCGTCGGACAGGGCCTGATCCAGCTGCTTCTGGCCGAATACCACCCACATCTTGCCCTCCGGCTGACGCAGACACGCATTGGCCGCCAGCGCAAAGTTATACACAATGCCCTCGCTGGCAAACCGCTGGCCGAACCGGTTGAGCCACATATGATAGGGCTTGCCCAGAATCAGATTCAGCGCCCCATAGCCCTGGATCTTCGGCGCGGCAATTTCCATGGCAAAGTTGCCCTCGATATCCGCACCGGCCTCCAGCGCCATTCTCACGCCGTCGCCGGGGTGCCGCATTCCGCCGCCTCTGGCTACGTTTTCCGGCTTAAAGTTGGGATAATACTTCCGGATCATCTCCTGATTGCCGGAGAAGCCGCCGGTGCAGACGATCACCCGTTCTGCCCGAATTTCCAGCTGCCCACCGTCCTTTTGCTCGCAGATTGCGCCAATGACCGCGCCGGATTCGTCCTTCACAAGAGATTTTCCCTTGGTTTTCGTTAGCAGCGTGACGCCATGCTCCAGGCAAAACTGCTTCAGGCACCGCACCACGACACTGCCCGCATTTTCCTCGGCGCTGGTGATATGGAACACCTCCGGCGCCTGATTGGGAGTATGATGCACCACGTCGCAGAACGCCACGCCCTTGTCCATCAGCCAGGAGATGGTGTCGCCGCTCTTGTCCAGCAGCCGCCGGACAATGCGCCCGTCGATTTTCCAATGGGAATACTCCATGCAGCGGGTAAAAATCTCGTCGGTGTCCGCAAAAATCAGCCGCTTCCGCTGCAATACGCTGTCCACCGCGAATACGCCTCTGGGAAACAGTCCGTTTCCGCCCACCGCCGCCATGGCCTCTGTCACAATGACCTTTGCGCCCTGCTCTGCGGCTGCCGCTGCGGCTGCCAAACCTGCCGCGCCGCCGCCGATCACCAGAAGCTCCGTTTTCATCTGTTCCATTTGGTTCCTCCTGATTCGTTCCGCCGGGATTCTCCGCCGGATAAATTCACACCTACAGTGTACCGGGAATTTTGAAAAATTGCAACGAAATTTCGCAAAATATCGCCTTCCCCCATAAAAAACGCCCCGTCTGCGGAGATTGCAGACGGGGTGATATGCTGTTACAGTGCGCTTTCGGTGCTCACCCGTCCGCAGACAATGGTAAGATTGCCGTTTCGAGCCCGGAGTTCATCCATAAACGCTTTGATCTGCTTTTCGTCCTTCAAAACGATGGTATAACGGATCTCATAGAGGGTGCCCATGTTGGTGGTTCTCACCCGCTCCAGGCTGTGGGAAGTGGTATATTTGGCAAACAGGTCGTCAAACACCCCTTCATAGTCCATATTCTCGGGGATGGTCATCCGCAAATCTCTCTGCGCGCCATGTTCACCGCCGAAGCCTACCAGGGTCAGCAGCAGGAAGAACAGCGTGACAATCAGGAAGAATACCCCCGCCAGCACCGCATAGCCCATGCCCAGCGCAATGCCCAGCGCCACGGACAGGAACAGCGCCGCAATCTGCCGTGCCGTTCCGGGTTCTGACCGGAAGCGAACCAGCGAGAATGTGCCTGCCACCGCGACGCCCGCGCCGATGCTGCCGGAAACCATCATAATAATCACCTGAACGATGGCGGGCAGAATCGCAAGGGTCAGGCAAAAGCTCTTGGAAAAGCTTGCCCGGAACGAAAAGCACAGGGCCGTCAGCAGCCCCAATACCAGGGACACGGCGGTACAAATGAGAAAGCTCTGGGCAGTTAAGCCGCTGGCCAGCAGGGAATTAAACATGGGTGGTCACAACCTTTTTATCAAATATGTCCGGCAAAATAAACCGGGTGTAACAGGTGCCGATTTTCGAAAAGGAGCTTCGATAAATCTCATGACGGCTCAGAGTATGTGCCAGCCACAGAGGCATGGTTCCGGGCACCTTGATCTCCATCAGGGTCATATCCTCGGGCAAAATCCGCTGCCCATAGGGGCCCAGGCACAGATCCAAATCATATGTACGCCATAACAGCTCCTGATCCATGGTAATCCGCAGCTCCGGATCCTCCCGGCCCGCCATGGCAATCCGCTGATAGCTGAGATAGACCTTTGGCTCCGGCTTCGTCCGCTGCATGAAATAGCGAATCTCCCGGGTGATCTGCGGGTCTGCTCCCTTGGGATCCGGGCCGCCCGTCAAGAAGTCATCGGCTTCTCCGATGGGCACCGCGATCCGGCGCTTATAGACCACATGGTCATACTTCTTTTTCAGCTCCACAAACACCTGGCCGGTCTTCGGTTCCGGCGTTCCATAGGCGCGGACTCGCAGTTTTTCCTTATAAACAGGTCTGTCAATGGAATCCCGGGTGATGGCATAGTTGTCGGTGTCGTAGTAGATATTGCTGATGGTATGAAGGCCGTACTGGTCGATTTTAAAATGCTCCTCCAGCTCCGGCAGCAGGTGTTCCCGCTGCTGGGGCGTTAAAAAGTATTTCACTTCATATCGCTGGAACGACGAGATTATGTCCTGGCTCACGGGAACACCCCCTCTGTAAAGTCTATGTAAAAAGTACCATGGGATTGTATAGATTCTGTGGGGAAATCAAAGATTTTTTACAATTTTTCCGGGCCAGCTGTAAACATTTTTCTGTTACAGCTGCGCCACCTTGCCCATGGCCGAGCGGTTGCCTGCCTGGAGGTTTGCCACCTTCTCGCAGTCGCCGGTCATAAAGAATCTGGGGGTTGCACCGTAGAACGCCAGAGCTTCATCCCGCTGCGCCTTCATGCCGCCGCAGATCACCACGGAATCCGCCTCCAAGGTGTGGCTGACCCCGTTTTCGTCGGTATAGCAGACGGTCTTCTCCGTTACCTCCGTGGTGGTGGCATTGACGATGGAGTGGAAGTCCGGGTATTTCTCCCAGGCGCACTGAATGATCTCGTGATAGTCCTTGGGATCATAGGTGACAATGGCCATGGTGATGGCATGGAGATGGGAAGCGTCGTGGGCAATCTCGTCCTGCCGGGTCAGCACCGTGACCTCGTGGCCCTTTTCGCACAGGTGCATACCGGTCTCCACGCCGGTTTCGCTGCCGCCCACGATAATCACCCGCTTGCCCAGCTCGTCTTCATGGCCGAAGACATCCAGGCAGGTTTTCAGGCCAGCCTTGAGTGTGCCGGTCTCGTCCTGGGCAAATTTCGGAATGTTGGGCACTGCACCGGTGGCCGCAATGACCGCCTCAAAGCCCTCCTGCTCCAGCAGCTCCGGGGTTGCCAGGGTGTTCATCCGGACGGTGATGCCGTGCTTGTCAAGCTGCCGCACCAGATAGTCCTTATAATCCCGCAGCGGCCACTTAAAGCTCACATAATCGCTGTGCCGCAGTTGTCCGCCCAGATAATCCGTCTTCTCAAACAGCGTCACCTGATGGCCCTGCTCCGCCGCCATCATCGCCGCCCGCATACCGATGGGGCCGCCGCCCACAATGGCAACCTTTTTCTTTGCTCCGCCGGTGGGCAGGGTTTTCAGCAGCATGGGATCAATGCCCAGCTTGGGGTTTACGGAGCAGAAGGAGATCCACGGCGGCGTCATGGTGCCGTGACATTTGTTGCACCAGATGCAGGGTACAATGTCGTCGCCCCGCCCGGTGAGACATTTCTCCATATAGTCCTCGTCGGCAAACAGGCCCCGGGCCATGGCAATGAGGTCGCAGTCCCCAGCTGCCAGATATTCATCCAGCTCCTGGGGATCCTGGAAGCCGCCATTGACGCCGACAAGCACCTTGGCCCCGGTGTCGCGGATGGCCTTGGCATAGGCAAAGCAGGGATGGTGGCCCTTGGTAAACTGGAAGCCAGTGGGATGGTTGGTGGCAGCGTCCTTTTCCTTGATGGACACGATATCCACCACGTCCTCCAGCTCCTTCACCACCGCCGCCATAAACCCCTTGGTGTAGATGTGGTCCATCTCGCCGTAGACATAGGCCTCGGTGATGAAATCCCGGCCCAACCGCTCCTTGATGGCGCCAAACAGCAGCTTGGGCAGCCGAGCCGCATTCTCCGGGGTATCGCAGCCGTAGAGATCGGTGCGGTGGTTGCGGTTCTTGCCAATGAGCATGGAGATATTCAGAGATACGCCGTCATAGCCGAAGGTCTTGTAGTTCTCCACATATCGGACATAATTCTCCACCAGCTCCCCCATCCGCGCGGCAGGCAGTGCTTCCTTGGGCTCCACCGGCTGACCGGGCAGGAACATCCCGCCCTGTCCGTCCAGATTATACCCATCGGGCCAGGGCAGCCGGAATGGAATGGTGCTGATTAGGAGCTTCGAGCCATAAAAGTGGATATCGTCACACATTTTGGAGAAATAGTTGCTGACGCTGGGATCGTCCATGTCGAAATTCTGCATTCTCACGCTGTCGGCCATGCCGATGGTGCGCTGGGTGGGATTGGACCAGGGAGACATCACCAGATAGGCGCAGCTCTTTGCCATCTGGATCACCCAGGCACGATAGCCGTCCGCCGGGAACGTCTCAGGCCCCTGGAGCAGATGCAGTGAGGCATCCGGGGAGGAAATGCGGTTTTTCAGCGTTACCTTTCCAATGG
>ERZ1034844.922-NODE-922-length-14778-cov-4.493717_pt1 | contig 14778 bp, 15 predicted proteins | sample MGYA00520594_ERZ1034844 | MGnify/ENA primary metagenome ERZ1034844 (study PRJEB33766, sample SAMN09781733) | gut metagenome | biome: gut microbiome | host: Homo sapiens | place: Madagascar | study: EMG produced TPA metagenomics assembly of the PRJNA485056 data set...
GTCTCAAGGGCCAGTAAAATTATGGCGCGCTGCAACATTTCTTGCAGCGCGCCATAATTTTACTGGCCCTTGAGACCGTTTTCAATGCTCCGTCCGGCATTCTGAGCCGCGTCGCCCAGGTCTTCTCCGGCCTGTTTCAGGTCCTTTTCGGCCCGGGATTCTGTGTCTTCCCGGTCAGAGGGCATATCCGAGGTGCTGGGCGTCTCGGTATTCGCGGGCTCCTCTGCGCTGGGACGGTCTACTGCGCTGTCCTCCACGCCGCTGTCCCGATTCTCCCGAGCGCTGTCGCCGGCATTCTCGGTGACCACGGGCGAGGGGCTGACGCCGGGGGATACGTTGGAACCCATGTCTTTCTTACCGCCGCAGCCTGTCAGGCACAGCATCAGTGCCAGTGCCACCGCAGCCTGGGAAAGAAACTGCTTTTGATTCATCTGATTATTCCTCCTGCAAGTTTTGCTACAGGTGCAGTATGCCCGCATTCTGAAAAAATACTCAGCCGGAAACAGAATACACCCGCAGGTGACGAATCATCTGCGGGTGCGTTCGAGGAAAATGTAAGGAGTAAAAAAGAGGAGAAAAAGGAAGGGTATCAAACAAACTGTGGAGGTTTTGTTTGATGATTTCATGATACCGGGTACTTATGGACGTTTTTTAACGAAAATGTGGACATTTTGTAAATTAAAAACCACACTCATTCGTCCTTGGGCGGCTGATCCTCGGATTTTGGGGGCTGGGAAGGCGGATCGGGCTGCTTTTGCTGCTCCTGTCGCTTCCGCCGCTCCATGGCCCGCCGCTGGGCTTCCATGGCCTTTGCCGCCGCAGCTGCCGCGCTGAGATTGACGTTGACCGGGCGGGCTATGGTGATGTCCATAAAATGCTGAGTCAGCACCAGCGCCACATCCTTGGGCACCTGCTTGATGATGCTGTTATAAAATACAGAGGTAACCTCCGCCATGGCGCCTACATTCTGCACCACGTTTTCTGCCTTCTGATCCATGGTATCCCTCGTTTCATACAATGTTGCTGATATTATACCGCGAATTGCAGTTTCCCGCAAGAGCCGCGAAAACATGCGAAAAAACATCTTGCATATTTGAAAAAAAATCGTATAATGTTCTCCTGTAACGAGGAATCTGGGGCAAGGCCCCAATGGAGGAACAAGCTATGGAGGAACAACTAACCCTATTGGATCGGGCCATTCTCTTTGCCGTGAAAGCCCATGCTGGGGCCGTGCGGCGTGACGGTCATACACCATATATTCTGCACTGCACCGAAGCGGCTGCCATCGCCGCCACCATGACCCAGGAGCAGGAGGTGCTGGCCGCCGCGGTACTCCACGACGTGGTGGAGGATACCGATGTGACCGCCGAGACCCTGGAATCGGAATTCGGCAGCCGTGTGGCCCTTTTGGTGGAGGCTATGAGCGAAAATAAACGCCCGGATCTTCCCCCCGAAGACACCTGGCTGGTACGGAAAGAAGAAACCATTGCCGCTCTGGAGGAAAGCACCGATCTGGCGGTGGCCCAGCTGTATCTGGCCGATAAGCTCTCCAATCTCCGGGGCATTGCCCGGGATTACGAGGTATACGGTGACGATCTGTGGGAATTTTTCCATCAGAAAAGCCGGGCCAAGCAGTCCTGGTATTACTATCGGCTGGAAACGGCGCTGGAAAAGCTGTCTGATACCGATGCGTTCCACGAGTTTCATCGGCTGCGCATCCGGGTATTTGAGCACGGCGAATAAGAACATACCGAAAAACGGCGGCCTGACAACGATGTCAAGCCGCCGTATTTTTATGCCGATTTATGCTTGATAGCCCAGCTCGAAGGCATGCTTATTCAGCTCCACAAATTTGGGTGCTACGGTCTTCTCAATGGCCGCGATCCACTTTTCATAGGGAATGTCAAAATACTTTGCCACCCGGCCCATGAGCACGATATTCGCCGCTTTCGCAGAGCCTGCCTGTTCTGCCAATGTCAGCGCATCCACTGCATCAATGTTGGCTCCTGCGGCTTCCATCTCTGGCAACACCCCGGAAGGATATTCTGCCGCGCCGATAATTACGGGCATGGGATCCACCTGCTGGGTATTTACCACAATCACACCTTCTGGCTTTAAATCTGCCAGCCACCGGGCCGCCTCGATTTTCTCGAAGGACACGATCAAGTCCGCCTCGCCACTGTCGATGATGGGCGAATAGACCTTATCGCCAAAGCGCACATAGGTCACCACACTGCCGCCCCGCTGGCTCATTCCGTGAACCTCGGATACCTTCACGTCATAGCCCTCGTCCACCAGCAGCCGGCCCAGCAGCTTACTGGCAAGCAAACTGCCCTGACCGCCTACGCCTACGATCATAATGCTTTTCGTCTCCATGGTCACACCTCCCCAAATGCGTCGAAGGGGCAAATCTGCTGACATACGCCGCAGCCCACGCACAGGGTGGGATCTACTGCCGCCTTTTTCCCGTGCATGGCAATGGCCGGACAGCCAAAGCCCATGCACTTTTTGCAGCCCCGGCATTTGTCCTGATCCACACGCAGGGCAGGCTTTGTCTTTACATATTTCAGCAGCACGCAGGGCCGGCGGGAAATGATCACCGAAGGCTCCGGCGCGGCCAGTTCTTCCTTCAGCACCGCGTCACACTGGGCAAGATCGTAAGGATCCACCACACGAACCCGATCAATGCCAATAGAACGGCACAGGCTCTCCAGATCAATCTTTCCGGCGGGGTCGCCCTTGATGTTATAGCCGGTGGTGGGGTTCTGCTGATGACCGGTCATACCGGTGATGGAGTTATCCAGAATAATCACCGTGGAGTTGGAGCCGTTATAGGCGATGTTGATGAGACCCGTTACGCCGGAGTGGATGAACGTGGAATCGCCGATCACGCCGACGGTATGCTGCTCCCCCTCCTGGCCCATGGCCTTGTTAAAGCCGTGAAGCCCAGACACCGACGCGCCCATGCACAAAGTGGAATCCACGGAGCTCAGAGGTGCCTGCGCGCCCAGGGTATAGCAGCCGATATCGCCGATGACCGTACATTTATTCTTCGCCAGGGTATAATACATACCCCGGTGGGGACATCCGGCACACATCATGGGCGGACGAGCGGGAATGGCGGTGTCAATGGACAGCACCGGCTTCTCCGGCAGTCCGAAGGCCTTTGCAACGGTTTTCTGGGTAAATTCACCCAGGGGCGGGAAGAGATTTTTGCCTTCCACCTGAAGCCCCAGGGTCTTACAGTGGCGTTCAATGATGCCGTCCAGCTCCTCCACCACCACCAGGCGGTCTACCTGTTCGGCAAAATTCCGGATCAAATCTACCGGCAGAGGATTCAGCATACCCAGCTTCAACACGCTGACGCTGTCGCCAAAGACCTCTTTTACATACTGATAGCAGGTGCCGGAGGTGATAATGCCCAGCTGGGTGCCGCCCATCTCCACCCGGTTATAGGGACAGTTTTCCGCCAACTGCCGCAGTGCCTCCGTCCGGGCCTCCACCTTGGGGTGCCGTGCAATGGCATAGGCAGGCATCATAACATATTTCGCTACGTTCTTCTCATAGGGCTTCTTCGGCGGCACCACCCGATCCTCCAACTCAATGATGCTCTGGGAATGGGAAATCCGAGTACACATCCGCAGGATCACCGGGGTATCATATTCCTCGGACAGTTGGAAGGCTGCCTTGGCAAATGCCTTGGCCTCCGCAGAATCCGAAGGCTCCAGCATGGGCACCTTGGCCGCAATGGCATAGTGCCGGGAGTCCTGCTCATTCTGGGAGGAATGCATCCCCGGATCATCCGCCACGCAGATCACAATGCCGCCGTTGACGCCGGTATAGGACAGGGTAAACAGCGGATCCGCCGCCACGTTCAGTCCCACATGCTTCATGGCGCAGCAGCTGCGAACCCCCGCCAGGGATGCGCCAAAGGCGGTCTCCAGGGCGACCTTCTCGTTGGGCGCCCATTCCGCATAGATTTCAGGATATTTCGCCGCTTCCTCGGTGATTTCCGTGGAGGGCGTGCCCGGATAGCTGGAGATCAGGCTGCACCCCGCCTCATAGAGTCCCCGGCTGACTGCGGCATTGCCGATATATAATTCTTTCAAACTCAGTTCCGTCCTTTCCGGCACGATTTGTTGCTTTACAGCAGTAATGCGTTATGTTATTTTAGTATACACGATTTTGTCTCAGATTGCAACCCTCCCGCTTCGCCGGTAAACGACAAAATGAGCCGCTGCACCAACCCGTGCAGTGGCTCATAATCGGTGATGTTACTTGGTTGCCTTTTCCTCCTGGACTTCTTCCTCCACCAGACTGGTTTTTTCCACCACCTGATTGATAAATGCAGTCAGAAGATCGGCGGCTTCCTTGGCCGTAAGATGGCTGACGTTCAACGCAATGTCATAGTTGTTGAGGTCGCTCCATTTGCGGTCGGTATAGTAGTTATAATAGGTGGCGCGGGCCTTATCCATCCGGGCAATTCGGGTCTGCGCTTCCTTCTTGGATACGTTTTCCCGCTCCATGACCGTCTTGGTTCTGGCTTCGGTATTGGCCTGAAGGAAAATGTCAATGGAGGGCTTGTAGCCAGCGAGCACATAGTCGGCGCACCGTCCGACAATCACCGCCGGGCCCTTGTCTGCAATGGTACGAATTACACCGGCCTGCACCATAAACAGCTGGTCGTTCAGTGGCATACCATATACGCTGCGATTGCTGCGGTTGCTGAGCATATAGCCCAGAGTGGTCGTTGCGGTTTTTTCCGCCTCGTCAAAGGCCTTTTCCGCAAATCGGGTTTCCCGGGACGCAATGGAAATCAGGTCCTTGTCGTAAAAGGGGATTCCCAGATTTTCTGCAAGGAATTCGGCAATCTGATGTCCGTCAGTGCCATACTGACGGCTGATGGTGATCATGGGATATTGTTTCATAGGATCACAGCCTTCCCTTTAGGATACTTTCATTATATCGCACGGGACAGAAACATGCAAGCGTTCCAGGCGGAGTTCCGCGACTTTTGTAGATTCTCCTTACAGCTGATCCGCAAGCTCAAAAATCATCTTCTCGGTCTTCTCCCAACCCAGGCAGGGATCGGTGATGGACTTTCCATAAATGCCCTCGCCCACCTTCTGTTTGCCGTCTTCCAGGTAGCTCTCCACCATAAAGCCCTTGACCATGCTGCGAATTTCGCCGGAATGGCGGCAGGCGTGCATGACCTCGTTGACGATTCGGGGCTGCTGGAGATGGTTCTTGCCGGAGTTGGCATGGTTGGTGTCCACAATCACCGCCATATTCTGGAGATTTTTGGCCTGATACTGCTCGTAGAGGCCCATCAGGTCCTCATAATGGTAGTTGGGTCGGGTACGTCCCGTGTTGTCCACATAGCCCCGGAGGATGGCGTGGGCCAGGGGATTGCCCTTGGTCTCCACCTCCCAGCTGCAATAGGACAGAACATGGGGATGCTGGGCCGCTGTGATGGAATTCAGCATGACGCTGAGATCACCGGAGGTGGGGTTTTTCATGCCCACGGGAACCGCCAGGCCGCTGGCTACCAGACGATGCTGCTGATTCTCCACGGAACGGGCGCCCACTGCAACGTAGCTCAGCACGTCGGCCAGGTAGCCGTCGTTGCCGGGATAGAGCACCTCGTCGGCGCAGGTAAAGCCGGTCTCGTTCACCGCCCGCACGTGCATGTGCCGCATGGAGATCAGGCCCTTGACCATATCGGGCTGCTCCGTGGGGTCGGGCTGAGAAGCAATTCCCTTGTAGCCGTCGCCGGTGGTGCGGGGCTTATTGGTGTAGATTCGGGGCACAATCAGGATCTTGTCCTTGACCTTTTCCTGAACAGGCACCAGGCGGCCAATATAATCCAGCACCGCGTCCTCCCGATCCGCCGAACAGGGGCCGATAATCAAAAGAATTCTATCGTCCTTTCCGGAGAAAATATCTGCAATCTCCTGATCCCGTTTGGCCTTCGCCGCAGCGCCTTCCTCGGACAGAGGAATGGACTGCTGCACCTCCTCAGGAGTGGGGAGCTTCCGGAGAAATTTCATATTTTTTAGGGTATCCATGGGTATTCATGCCTTTCTTTCGTTTGTGGGTTGATTATAGCACATATAATTCATCAATGCAACGCATTTATGCGGTAAAGTATTATATTTTTCTCAAATTTTACGCGGTGATTTCCAGCAGCTTCGCCAAAGCGACGGCCAGCTGTCCCCGAGACACCAGGGCGCCCGGGCGAAGATAGCCGTCCTCCGCCGAAAGCATTCCCTGCTGCAATGCCCAGCCAAAGGCCGAAGCCGCATTGTCCGCCAGCGCATCCCGGTCCGGATAGCCGCCTACGCCATGCAGGGTCGTGACCTCTTTTTCGGCAATGACCGTGTAGTAGCGATACAGCGCCGCCGCCAGCTCCTGCCGGGTCAGGCTGCGCTTGGGATGAACTACGCCATCCTCCAGCAGAATATCGTATTTGACCGCCCAGCTGATTGCATCTTGATTGCTGTGCACATCAGAAAACGGGATCGGCTCCACCGACGGACTGCCTGCCATGCGATACAGGGTCACTGCCAGCGTCTCCCGGGTGGCCATGCGGGCGGGAGAAAACAGTGTTTCCGAGGTTCCGCGCATAATGCCCCGTTCCGCCAAGGTTCCCGCGGCACTTCTCAGTTCCTCCGAGGCCGGGATCAAATCCGCAAACTGATCCGCTACGTCCACAGGCCCATAAAGCGTATTCTGGAGCCACGCGGAAAACACCGGTGCAAACATCGCCTGGCCCTTGGGGTTCATATGCCAGCGATCCGTGGGGGTCAGGCAGTATTCCGCGCGAAATTCCTCCGAGGCCATCCGGATGCCGTTGGCTTGATCGTCCGAAGCGTCGTAGCAGAGAATGTCCCGCGCCTGGCACAGTACGATCATTGCATCCCGATAGTCCGAGGTCTCCAGGCCCAAATCATTTTTCGTACCGTTGGAAATCCACGGGGTAAAGCACACCAGTGTTGCCTCCGGATGGGTGCCCTCCAATGTGTCGAGGATCACGTTCAGCGCTCCCATGGCCGTCTCCGGATCCCGGGAATCCGTCTCCCCCACGGGAATATTGTGAGACCAGTCGTTGGATGCTCCCTGAACGATGATGATGTCCAGCGGTTCCCTTGTGATCTCCCTCACCCGCTCCACCATGGGCGCACTGCTGTTGGGGCCTGAGGCAAAGGTCGATCCGCTGATGGCATGGTCATAATAGGCAAGGTTCCAGGTGTCCGCCATCTGATAGGGCCAGGCATCCTCCCTTCGCTCCAGGCCGTAGCCCGCGCAGTAGCTGTCGCCCAAAATCAGCAGGCTCTTTCCCCGTATGCTCTGTTTCCAATATCCGCCGTCCACTGCTTCTGCCGGCAAACGCAGGCAGCCTGCCAGCACCAGAACCACCAGAAGCAGCGCCGGAATGGTTCGTTTTTTCATGGATACCTCCAGGTAATTTCCGTTCTTGAGGTATGATTATACTGTGTTTTTCGACCATTTACAAGTTTGTTCACCAAAAGTACAAAAAGCCCCGACCGAACGCTCGATCGGGGCTGAATGCATAGGAAACTAGATGCGGTACTTGGGCTGTGCATAATACTTGGTGTGGAGAATATGATGGGCCTTCTCGCCGCCCCAGGCACCCAGGTAGTTGGCGTAGACCTCCTGGACAATGGGGTTATGATGGCTCTTTCTCAGAGTCTTACCGGCGTCCTCATCATACAGCGCCTTGGCGCGCAGGCTCCGGTAATCCACAAAGTTCTTGACGTTGGCGGGTACATAGGGCTGACCGCCGCCGTTGATGCAGCCGCCGGGGCAGCACATGACCTCAACGAAGTCATATTCCTTCTCGCCCTTACGAATGGCGTCCAGCAGTGCACCGGCATTCTTGGTACCGGATACAACGGCAACCCGAACGGTCTTGCCGGGCAGCTCATAGGTTGCTTCCTTCACATCCTCGAAGCCGCGAACATCATGGAACTCCAGCGGTGCGTTCTCGTCGCCCATGAGGATGGAGGAAACGGTACGAAGGGCCGCCTCCATTACGCCGCCGGTCACGCCGAAGATGTCCGCCGCGCCGGATGCAATGCCGAAGATGGGATCAAACTTCTCGTCGGGCAGTGCAGTGAAGTCCAGACCTGCGCGCTTGATCATCTCGCCCAGCTCCCGAGTGGTGATGGAAACGTCGATGTCCTTGCAGCCGGGAACCGCTTCCATGTCGGGCCGCTGAATCTCATACTTCTTGGCGGTGCAGGGCATCACGGAGACCACAAAGAGATCCTTGGGGTCAATGCCCATCTTCTCGGCGTAATAGGTCTTCATCAGGCTGCCGAACATCCCCTGAGGAGACTTGCAGGAGGAGATATTGGGCAGGAAGTCCGGATGATACTGCTCTGCATACCGAACCCAGCCGGGAGAGCAGGAGGTAATCAGAGGCAGCGTGCCGCCTTCTTTGATACGATTCAGCAGCTCGGTGCCTTCCTCAATAATGGTAAAGTCTGCGGCGGTATCCACGTCGAACACCTGGTTAAAGCCCAGGCGGCGAAGTGCTGCCACCATCTTGCCCTCCACATTGGTACCGATGGGCATACCAAAGCACTCGCCCAGTCCGGCACGAACAGAGGGTGCCGTAGCAACCACCACATGCTTCTCGGGATCTTCCAGCGCAGCCCATACCTTTGCGGTATCATCCCGCTCGGTCAGTGCGCCGGTGGGACAGTTCACAATACACTGTCCGCAGGAAATACAGGCGGTCTCCACCAGGTCACGGCCAAAGGGACTGCCGATTTCCGTTGCAAATCCGCGCTCATTGCAGCCGATGACGCCCACGCCCTGGTTCTGGCAGGCAGCCACACAGCGGCGGCACAGCACACACTTGGAGTTATCCCGCACCAGATGAATGGCAGAATCCTCGATCTCGGGCTTCATATTGGGAGTCTGGAACCGAACCTGATCCACGCCGAACTCCTGGGCCAGCGCCTGGAGCTCACAGGTGCCGCTTCTATGGCAGGTCAGGCATTCCATCCGATGGTTGGAGAGAATCAGCTCCAGGGTCATCTTCCGGGCCTTGCGAACCTTTTCGGTATTGGTAAACACCTCCATGCCCTCATTGACGGGGTATACGCAGGAGGCAACCAGGCCCTTTGCGCCCTTGACCTCTACCATGCAGATACGGCAGGCGCCGATTTCGTTCAAATCCTTGAGGTAGCAGAGGGAGGGAATCTTCACCCCTGCAAGATTTGCGGCCTGGATAATGGTGGAGCCGGCAGGGGCTTCCACTTCCATGCCATTGATTTTCAATTTCACAGTATCCATCTTGCCGAGCCTCCTTAACCCTTGGAAATTGCGCCAAACTTACATTTCTCCATGCAGCTGCCGCACTTGATGCACTTGGATGTATCGATCTTAAAGGGAGAGCGAATCACGCCGCTGATGGCGTCTGCGGGGCAGACACGGGAGCAGGCGGAGCAGCCCTTACACTTATCTGGGTCAATGGTGTAGCTAAGCAGCGCCTTACAGGAGCCTGCGGGGCAGCGCTTTTCTACCACGTGGGCGATATACTCGTCCCGGAAGTTCTTCATGGTGGACAGGACGGGGTTGGGAGCCGTCTGACCCAGGCCGCAGAGCGCGTTGCCCTTGATGTGCTCGGCCAGCTCCTCCAGGGTGTCCAGGTCTTCCATGGTGCCCTTGCCCTCGGTGATGCGCTCCAGGATCTCGTACATACGCTTGATGCCGATCCGGCAGGGGGTGCACTTGCCGCAGGACTCGTCCACGGTGAATTGCAGGAAGAACTTTGCGATATCCACCATGCAGTCATCCTCATCCAGAACGATCATACCGCCGGAGCCCATCATGGCGCCGATGCGGCTGAGGTTCTCATAGTCGATGGGAACGTCGATCTGGGATGCAGGAATACAGGCGCCGGAAGGACCGCCGGTCTGAACTGCTTTAAACTTCTTTCCGTTGGGTACGCCGCCGCCGATCTCCTCGATGATCTTGCGAAGGGGGGTGCCCATGGGGATCTCCACCAGGCCGGTGTTGTTGATCTTGACGCCCAGCGCGAATACCTTGGTGCCCTTGGAGCCCTCGGTACCCAGAGCCGCATACGCCTCAGCGCCATGGTTGATGATCCAGCATACGTTGGCATAGGTCTCAACGTTGTTGAGGATGGTGGGCTTGCCAAACAGGCCCTTGACAGCGGGATAGGGAGGACGGCAGCGGGGCTCACCGCGCTTGCCCTCAATGGAAACCATCAGCGCCGTCTCCTCGCCGCAGACGAATGCGCCGGAGCCCAGGCGGATGTCGATATCAAAGCTGAAGCCGGAATCAAAGATGTTCTCGCCCAGGAAGCCGTATTCATGGGACTGCTTCAGCGCGGTCTGGAGGCGCTGAACCGCAATGGGATACTCGGCACGGACATAGATATAGCCCTGGGTTGCGCCGATGGCATAGCCTGCAATGGTCATAGCCTCCAGCACGGAATGGGGATCGCCCTCCAGCACGGAGCGGTCCATAAATGCGCCCGGGTCGCCCTCGTCGGCATTGCAGCAGGCATACTTGATGGGGCCGGGGGAGTTGGCCGCAAACTGCCACTTCATACCGGTGGGGAAGCCTGCGCCGCCGCGGCCCTTCAGACCGGAGGCCTTGATCTCGTCAATGACCTGCTGGGGCGTCATAGAGGTCAGCACCTTTGCCAGTGCTGCATAGCCGTCATAGGCAATATACTCGTCAATGTCTTCGGGGTTGATGACGCCGCAGTTCCGCAGGGCAATCCGAACCTGATCCTTATAGAAGGCAGTGTCGGTAAGGGAGGTTGCCTTGCCGGACTCGTCAATCTCGCTGTAAATGAGGCGCGTAACGGTGCGGCCCTTGAGAATATGCTCCTCCACAATCTCCTGAACATCCTCGGGGGAGACGTGGCAGTAGAACACGCCCTCGGGATAGATTACAACGTTGGGACCCTTGGCGCACAGGCCGAGACATCCGGTCTTGACCACCCGCACCTCTTTATCCAGGTTATGTGCCTTCAGCTGCTTTTCAAACTCCGTGATGATGCCGGAAGCACCTGCGGATTCACAGCCGGTACCGGTACAGACAAGGATATGGGCTCTTACAAAATCCATATTATGTACCTCCTTATTCTGCTGCGCCGATGGTGTACTCCGTCACCACCTGCTTATTTACAAGGTGCTGGGCCACAATCTGGGGCACCTTTTCGGGGGTCATCTTTACATAGGTGACCTTCTCCTGGCCGGGCACATAGACCTCGACAATGGGCTCCAGACGACATACGCCGATGCAGCCCGTCTGGGTCACCTGTACATTCTTGAGATTGCGCTTGCCGACTTCTTCTACAAAGGCATTGAGCACAGGACGAGCGCCCGCCGCGATACCGCAGGTGGCCATGCCAACCACAACGCGGATGGTGTCGGAATCTTCTTTCCGGAGATTCATCTTGCTCTGCATACTCTCACGGAGTGCCTTGAGTTCTTCCAGAGATTTCATTGCTTCAACGCTTCCCTTCTATGTTGGATTCATTTTCATGGAGATAATCAGTAAGCCAGGCAATGATCTCCGGCTCACTGAGGGAAATGTCGCCCATAATCTGACGAATTTCCCCGGTATCCAGGGTGTATTCCCCCGCAGGAGTGCGGTGGGTAAAGGCAAAATCAATATCGGGACTGCCCTGGATCAGCGTGGTAATGGACGAGGTGAGGTCTCCCAGGGGCGGCATATCAATGTTGCCTGGGTCAAACCAGCTTGTTACCGTGGTGCCCTCCCCCACCGTGCTTTCGATGGAAAGATCCCCGCCGGACATCTGCGCTTCCATCTTCATCAGGGAAAGGCCCATGCCCACCTTGCGGGTGGTGCGGGTGGTGGTAAAGGGATCGGTCACCTGCCGGACGAATTCCGGAGTCATGCCGCAGCCATTATCGGTGATGGTGATGGTAAGCCGCACCGGCGTTTCCTCCACCAGGATGCCAATTTTCGTTGCGCCTGCGGTGACGGAATTTTTCGCCACGTCCAGAATATTGAGACTCAGCTCTTTCATTTATTTGTACTTGGCAAGTACGTCGTCCACCTGATCGGGGGTCATACGGCCGTAAACATCGTCGTTGACCATCATAACCGGGGCCAGACCGCAAGCGCCCACGCAGCGGTTGGCATCCACGGAATACTTTCCGTCGGGAGAGATGGAGCCAACGGGACATCCCAGCCGGGCCACAATCTTATCCAGTACAGCCTGAGAGCCCTTGACATAGCAGGCGGTGCCCAGACATACGGTAATCTTATACTGTCCCTTGGGGTTCAGGTCATAGAGCGAATAGAAGGTGGAAATGCCATAGACCTCCTCCAGAGGGATTTCCATTCCTTCGGCGATTTTGATCTGAACCTCCTCCGGCAGATATCCGAAAATCTCCTGCGCCTGCTGCATCACCGGCATGGTGCCGCCGGGAACACCCTTATACTTCTGGATGACCTCCTGCAGCTTTGCCTCCTGCTCCGGGGTACCCGTATAGGGAACAACGGTTTTCTTATTCGGCATAGATAGCTTCCTCCTTTATATGGGGCGATCGGCCCCGGGTAGGTAATGTTACATGGGCCCCCGTGCCAGCGGAAGCCCACAGTAGACCGTCTAACGGTCAGCTTCGTATCTATTATACCGTAAAATTGACACTTTGCAAATGTTCAAATTTCCGCTTTCCCGTTTTCGTCCCGCCTAAATTCTGTCAATTTTGTTTTCCCGGATAAAGTATGTGAGATTTTTCACAACCGCTCTGACATATCCGTCGCTTTTGTATCAAACGGAACACATTTTTTGTCTTCTTGGAGGGTGTTGTTCTGTTTATTCGTCATTTTGCACATTTTTTCGAATTTCTTTGTCGTAATTTCTACATCTTGCGTTGCCTCCGCCGTGTAAAAATCGACCACGGCAGATTCATTGTAATCTCCACCGCCAGCACCAGCAGGAAATATCCCGCCAGATAGCCGCACCGTCCGGGAATGTTCCCCAGCAGCTCCAGGGGCGAACCGGCGGATGGGCGCCCCAGGAACATATAGTTCGTGTGGAGCAGACGATTCAGCACCCCCACGGGAATTGCAACCGCCACCAGGAAGGCCATGCTTTTCCATACCTGCCGCAGCCCCGGGCGAATCCGCCCCGTTACCACCGGAGCCAGCGAAACCTGCACCAGCAGCGTATGATACACAAAGCTGTGGATGCTCTGAAAATGGAGGATCGGGAACATTGTCCAGTCCGGGAACAGCAGCGCACACATGGCCCCGGGGAAGCACACGCTGTATAAAATCTGCCCGCAGTTCTTCGACCAGGGATGCGCCCCATAATACAGGCACACAAACATTGCCAGGGAGCACAGGTGCAGCGGCAAATATCCCACGGAAAATGCCCCAATCACCGCCAGAATAAAGTCCTTGAGTACCTCCAGCCCCAGCATCACGCCGCCTAAGATCCGCAGCAGCCGGTTCAGCTCTCCTGTGTGCAGCCGCCGCATCCAGCGAAGGCTCAGCACCGTAAACGTCCCCAAAATCGCCAGCATCAAAAGGTGCTGCCAGCCCAGCAGCGTAAAGCCCTCCCCCGCCGGGATCTGCCCCTCCGGGGTAAAATACAGCATCGTCCTCACCTCATTTGTATTTCTAATTTTTTCCTATCATCAGGATAACAATACCGCCCGGCGGAGCCGGGCGGCAATGGTCACCTGATTAGAAGAATTTCTTGATTCCGTCGGTTGCGGTGGCAACATCGGCGGAAATGGAAATGGTAAAGTCGATCTTATTTGCCTTACCGAACTCCTCGCACCACTGGAGGAACGCTTCGGTTTCCAGCGTGTCGTTGCAAACGGAGATCTTATACAGGCTGTCGATGAAGATGTGTGTAATATCGTAATCGCCGGCATGGAGGCCGCTGATGAAGCCCTTCAGGTAGTTATAGCCACCGATGGGATAGTCACTGGCTTCTACCAGACGAACGCTGGACTTTATGTCGTATACCAGTTTGGAACCTTTTTCAATGCAGACAATGTGACCATTCTCGTTGTCTACTGCGGCATTGATCGTCTCAACCATCTGCTTGGTCTTACCGGTGCCTTTCACGCCCATAATAACCTTAACCATGATGATTTCCCCTTTCGTTTTGTCGGTCATACCGACTGTGGAAATATAGTAACATTTTTGTGCGTACTTTTCAACTATTTTTGTGAATTTTACTAAAAAACTATGGACTGCTCCAAACAGGCGCCTTACCGGCCCAGATTGGTCATCATATTTTTCTTGTAGGCCTCCACGCCGGGCTGGTTAAAGGGATTGACCCCCAGCACATAGGCGCTGATGCCGCAGGCCAGCTGGAAGAAGTACATGAGATAGCCCAGCGTCCGCGCATTCATGGGGCCGCACTTCAGAACAATCACCGGAACGCCGCCGTCCACATGAGCCGTGACCACGCCCTGGAATGCATTCTCCTCCACATAGCTGACGGTCTTACCGGCCAGGTAGTTGAGGTCGTCGATGTTCTTCCAGTCGATCTCGATGCCCAAATCGTGCTCGTCGGGATCAAAGCGCACCACGGTCTCAAAGAGATTTCGCTCGCCCTGCTGGATCATCTGGCCCATGGAGTGGAGATCGGTGGTGAACTGGGCACAGGCCGGGAAGATGCCCTTGCCGTCCTTGCCCTCGCTCTCGCCGAACAGCTGCTGCCACCAGCGGCCCACATATTCAAAGTCCGGCTCATAGCTGCACAGCATCTCGATC
>ERZ1034844.927-NODE-927-length-14736-cov-5.857026_pt1 | contig 14736 bp, 15 predicted proteins | sample MGYA00520594_ERZ1034844 | MGnify/ENA primary metagenome ERZ1034844 (study PRJEB33766, sample SAMN09781733) | gut metagenome | biome: gut microbiome | host: Homo sapiens | place: Madagascar | study: EMG produced TPA metagenomics assembly of the PRJNA485056 data set...
TTATGAAGAACATCTACAACAATTCGGTTACTGCCGCCGAGGAATACGGCTGCGGTTATAACCTCGTTGCAGGTGCAAATATTGCAGGCTTCCTTAAGGTTGCCGACGCAATGATGCAGCAGGGCATTTTCTAATAAAATCAAAACTGGTAGGGGCGGATTATTTCGCCCCCTTTTTGTTGTTTAGGGTTAGCAGAAAATCACCGGTGCGATGTTGGTCATCGTGCCCTACTATAATGGGCTCCTCCTCCGGGGGAGCTGGCGGCGCAAGCCGTCTGAGGGAGTAAGATTTTATCAGACTTAAACTCCTTCCATCACTCCTCCGTCGTGCCACCTCCCTCAAGAGGGAGGCTATAAATATTTGCCTTGTAATTTATTTTTGTCGAAATTATATTTAACCCCTTTGTCACTCCTTTATCTCACCACATTTCTCTCAAGAGAGACAAAAAATATTTCTGTCGTCCAAACAGCCTTTATCAGGCATTTTAAATATGTAAAGCGATAAAAATGTCTCCCTAAACCCTATTTGTAACCTTTTGTAATTGATTTATTTTCAAAACTTGTTATAATAATGCGGAGGTGAGTAAGCAATGAAAGGAAAGCTTATCGTTATTGAGGGACTTGACGGAAGCGGAAAGTCCACCCAGATTGAATATCTTAAGAACAAGCTCAGCGGCAGAAATGTGCATCAGATTAAGCTGCCGGATTATGACAGCGATTCAAGCGCACTTGTAAAAATGTATCTCCGCGGCGATTTCGGAAAGAAGCCCGAAGACGTCAACGCTTATGCCGCATCGGCTTTTTATGCGGTGGATCGCTTTGCCAACTATAAAATGAAATGGAAAGAATTTTACGATAACGGTGAAATTATTATTTCCGACAGATACACAACCTCGAACGCATATCACCAGGCAACAAAAGTTCCAAAGGATGACAGAGCGGAATTTTTCTACTGGCTTGAGGATTTTGAATACGGACTTCTCGGTATTCCCGAGCCGAATGCCGTAATTTATCTTGATATGCCGATTGAAATTTCTCAGAAAATGATGACGGAAAGATATCACGGCGATGAGACGAAAAAGGATATTCATGAGAGCAATCTCGATTACTTATATAAATGCAGAGAAGCTGCGCTCGACGCCGCCGATAAGATGGGCTGGTATGTTGTGAAGTGCAACAACGGCAATGAGCCGAGAGCTGTCGAGAGCATCGGCGACGAGATTTTCAACATCATATCCACGGAGGTTTTATGATTTATCCCTTCCACAAACCGGCATTTGAAGATATCAAATGGCTGAAAGAAAAGTTCCGTGAAAGTCAGCCTCAGTGCTGTGAATTTTCCGCAGGCAATATTCTCGGATGGAGCAGGTTCTATGACGGACAGATTACAGATATAGAAAACTGCCTTGTGTCGTATCTTTTCAAGGATGAGGCATTTTGCTTTCCAAAAGGTAAAAATAATGAAGAGGCTGTGAAAAAGATCATAGAAGAGAACGGCTTTCCGAAATTTGAATTTCTCGAAAAGGGAGAGAGCGAGACGATCGAGAGACTTTTCCCGGGAAAATATAATTTCACGGCTGACAGAGGAGCCTTCGATTACGTCTATTCAAGGGAGAACCTTGCAGTCCTCGGCGGAAAGAAGTACCACGGCAAGAGAAATCATATTTCATATTTTGAAAGGACATTTAACTGGACTTTTGAAGAGCTTTCACGTAAAAATATAGACGATTGTATAGCAATGAATGAAAAGTGGTATACTCTCAATGTTGAAAAGGACAGGGAGGGTATAGAGGATGAGCGTGAGGTTCTGCGCCTTAATTTCGCTCATTTTGAGGAGATCGGCGGAGTCGGCGGAGTTCTCAGAATTGACGGAGAGGTCGTTGCTTTCACGTTCGGCGAAAGGCTGAATGACGACACTTTCGTAACTCATTTTGAAAAAGCATATTCGGATATACGAGGTGCATACCCGATGATCAATCAGCTTTTTGCACAGACTCTTTTGACGGACTATAAGTATATCAACCGAGAGGACGATGTCGGATCGGAGGGCTTACGCAGTGCGAAGCTCTCATATCATCCGGAATTTTTGGTCGAAAAATACAGTGCCGTGAAAAAATGAAAGGGAGTATTTTGATGAACTCTGTTGTCGATATTGTCGAACACAGGAAAAATATCGTTTCACTTTGGAACGAATGCTTTGACGACAGCAGGGATTATATTGAGTTTTTTCTTGACAGGTGCAGCGATAAAATATGCCTCGGTTATATTGAAAGCAGTTCGATTAAATCAATGCTTTTTTTGCTGAACGGAGAGATAAACGGATATTCCTGTAAATACATCTACGCCGCCTGCACGGAAAAAAAGGCGAGATGCAGAGGGCTTATGGGTTCTTTAATTGAATACGCAAAGGAATATTGCCGCTCACACGGAGTCGATTTTATTTTCCTTGTGCCCGGCGAAGAAAGTCTTTATTCCTATTATTCACGTTTCGGATTTATACCCGCTATGAAAAGGTATGACCGCGAAATAAAGGGCAGGGGAAACGGATTCAGTCCTCGGAGAACGACTGATATCGGCGTGATTGCCGAGAGACGTCTGTCTATGCTTAAAAATATAAAATCTTTCCGATTTGATCTTGAAACCACTGAATATACAGTTGCCGAATTTCTCAAAACGGGTGGAGAAATCTACTCTGAAAACGGAAAAAACGGTTTTCTTGCGTTTTGCGTGCGTGACGAAAAAAATTTGACTGTCAAGGAACTTTTGCTCGATTTTGACAGTTCTTTTATAAATATTTTGGATTTATTTGAAAAAATAGGGGCGGAAAATGTTTACATTCACGCTCCGTTAGTGTATAATAGTACAAATATTGGGGACAACTGCACAAAATGTGGTATGCTGTACCCATTATCGGACAATGCAAAAAAATGCACCAACGAACTCGGTACACTCTATGCCGGAATGTATCTTGATTGAGAGGTAGTAAAATGATTTACGTTTTTCTTGCAAACGGATTTGAAGAGATTGAGGGCTTGACGGTTGTTGATTTTCTCCGGAGAGCCGAGCTTGAGGTCTGCACCGTCGGAGTGTCGGGCAAGCTCATTACGGGGGCGCATAATATTCCCGTATTCTGCGATCTTGACGAGAGCGAGGTTAAGCTGAATGACGAGCTTGAGGCGGTCGTTCTGCCGGGCGGAATGCCGGGCACGCTCAATCTCGAAAAATCGGAGACGGTTATTAATACGGTTAAATACTGTTATGATAACGGCAGGTATGTCTGCGCTATATGCGCTGCTCCGTCAATACTCGGACATCTCGGAATTCTTGAGGGCAGAAAAGCGTGCTGTTTCCCCGGCTTTGAGGATGAGCTCAGGGGAGCCGTGCTCGGCGATGACTTTGTCTGCTGTGACTCAAAGGTTATAACAGCGAAGGGAATGGGCTCGGCAATTGATTTTTCAGAGAAGATAACAGCCTGTCTGATTAACGAAAATAAAGCGAAGAAGATAAAAGAATCTCTTCAGTGTCCCTATTAATGAAAAAGGAGGACGAATATGAAAGACGAGAACGGCAGAGAATATTCCGATTACGATATTGACAAGCTCATCGAAGAGTATTCAAAGATCAATCGGAACGATGAGCCGCCTGTTTCACAGCCGCCTAAGGAAAGGAAAAAATTCGTTGTTCACATTGACGAATCGTTGATTGATACGCCTCAGGATGACGAGCCGAAGCCTCAGTCCGGCGGAATATATTTCTCCAATTATCAGAAGCATCACAGCGCTTCACACAAGGACGGAACGAACGAAACCGTCGTTCCCGAACATAAGGAAAATAAAAAATCCACTGTAAAGCACGGAAAGCTGACACGTGACCAGAGAATCGAGAGAGTTAAGAATGATATCGAAAAGGTCGGCGGCAAGGCTGCCGTGGGCTTTATGGCGTTCATTCTTATTTCAACGATCATACTTTCCTATATCGGAATCACCTGCGTCGGCGATATGCTTGCCGTTAACAGGAGCGACGAGAATAAGCCCGTTGATATTCCTGCGGACGCTTCATACAGCGAGATTATTGATATTCTTGAGGACAACGGACTGATCAAGAGAAAGCTCTTCTGTAAAATGTTCACAAAGTTCAGAGGCTTTGACGACGAGACATATCTCAGCGGTCAGTATTATCTCAACAGCAAGATGGGTGTTGAGGGTATGCTCAAGGACATTATGGCGGCACCCGTTACCGCTGAGTCGATTTCGCTCAGCTTCCCCGAGGGCTGGACTGCAACTCAGATTGTCGAGAAGCTCGAAAAATACGACGTCTGCAATTCGGCAAAAATTCTCACGGCAATGAGAACCGGTAAATATGACTACGATTTCCTCAACGAAATTGAGAACAACAGCAAGAGATACCTTAAAATGGAGGGCTATCTTTTCCCGGATACCTACGATTTCTATGTCAATGCCGATGCAAATTACGTTATCAACAAGTTCCTCCAGAACTTTGAGTCAAAATGGGAGGATGAGTATGATAAGCGTGCTCAGGAGCTCGGTCTTTCGAGAGATGAGATAATTACTATCGCCTCCATTATTCAGAAAGAGGCGGCGAACACCGACCAGATGAAGGTTATTTCCTCGGTTATTCATAACCGACTTAACCATCCTGCCGACTATCCGACGCTCGGATGCGACAGTACGGCACTTTATATCAGCAACTACGTAACTCCGACGGTCGGCGAGGCTCAGGGCAATGTTTACTACAATGCCTATGACACCAGTGCGGTCAAGGGACTTCCTCCGGGACCGATATGTAACCCCGGTATCGACGCAATCAGAGCCGCTCTTTATCCTGCGGATACCGATTACTATTTCTTTGCTCACGATAAGTCGGGCGAAATTTACACAGCTTCAACCTTTAAGGAGCATAAGAATAACCTTGTGCTTATTATTAAGGCGAACAGCTCAGCAGATTAAAGGACAGTTATGAGTAATATTAAAACAGTTATTCCCGAGCTTCTTTCGCCTGCGGGCGATATGGAAAGATTCCAAAGAGCTCTGTATTTCGGAGCCGATGCGATCTATGTCGGCGGTTCGGCGTTTTCGATGCGTGCCGCACCCGCCAATTTTACGGCGAAAGAACTCAAGGATGCGGTTGACGCCGCACATAAAAAGGGCGTTAAGGTCTATCTGACCTGCAACACTGTTCCGAGAAACGATGAGATTGACAAACTTCCCGATTTTCTTATGGAATCCGCCGAGACAGGCGTTGACGCTTTCATCATTTCCGATCTCGGAGTTATGACGCTCGCAAAAAAATATACACCGAATATGGATATCCATATTTCCACCCAGGCGGGCATAACAAACTATGCCTCTGCCACCGAGTGGTACAATATGGGCGCAACGAGGGTTGTTACGGCGAGGGAGCTTTCTCTCGACGATATTGCAACGCTCAGAGCGAAAACTCCGAAAGAGCTTGAAATTGAGTGCTTCGTTCACGGTGCGATGTGTGTGTCTTTCTCGGGCAGATGCCTGCTGTCGAACTACCTTGTAAACCGTGATTCCAACAGGGGAGAATGTGCTCAGCCGTGCAGATGGCAGTACAGCCTTATGGAAAAAACGCGGGAGGGCGAGTACTTCCCGATAAGCGAGGATGAAAACGGAACATATATTTTCAACTCCAAGGATATGTGTATGATAGAGCATATTCCCGAGATGGTTAAGGCGGGAATATCGAGCTTTAAGATAGAGGGCAGAGCCAAGTCGGCTTACTATACCTCGGTTATTACCAACGCATACCGTCAGGCGATAGACGGATATCTCAAAAATCCCGTTGACAGCTATAAGCCCGAAAAATGGGTCGTTGACGAGATGTATAAAATAAGCAGCCGTGAGTATTGCACGGGATTCTATTTCGGTCATCCGAGAGATGATGCACAGATATACTACGACGGCGGATACAAAAGAGACTGGAGCGTTATGGCGGAGGTTCTTCATTCCGAAAACGGCAGAACCGTATGCCGCCAAAGAAACAGATTCTTTGAGGGTGAAAAGCTGGAGGTGCTTCAGCGGGGTGTTGAGCCTTATGAAATCACCGTAACCGATCTCAGAGACGAGAACGGCGAAAAAATAGACAAGGCGCCCCATCCGATGATGATGGTCAGCTTTGAATGTGACAGGAATATTCCTGCCGACGCACTACTCAGAAAAGCAGTTTAACAGAACAGTTCGGAGGCTTTTATGCTTTTAAGCGATCTTCTTGCAGGTATTGACTATTCGTGTGACAACTTCACCGATATCAATATCGAAGATGTTACATACAATTCAATAAACGCAGGCGAGGGCAAGTGCTTTGTCTGTCTTGTCGGAACAAGGGTTGACGGACATAAATATGCCCGCAGCGCCTATGACAAGGGCTGCAGATGTATTTTTGCAGAATACAGGCTTGATCTGCCCGAGGACTGTATCCAGATCATTACCGAGGATACACGCCACACGCTTGCTATGCTTTCGGTCAACTTTTTCTCCCACCCGTGCGACAGCCTCAGAATTGTCGGAATAACCGGCACAAAAGGAAAGACAACGACCGCTCATATTGTCAGAGCACTGATTGAGGCTTCGGGCGAGATGTGCGGAATAATCGGAACGGTAGGAGCGGCTTTCGGCGATACGGTTCTTGAAACAGCCAACACAACACCCGAGAGCTATGAACTGCAAAAGCTGTTTCGCAGGATGGTTGACGCAGGCTGCAAATATTGTGTTATCGAGGCCTCGTCGCTCGGACTGAAAATGCACAGAACCGACGGAATCAGCTTTGAAACGGGAGTGTTCACAAACCTTTCTCCCGACCATATAGGAACAATCGAGCATCCCACCTTTGAGGATTATATGAACAGCAAAAAGCTGCTTTTCAAATCCTGCAAAAATGCCGTAGTCAATACCGATGACCCGGCGTACAAGGATATGCTTGAGGGATCGGATGCAGCCGTAACGACATTCGGACTTTCAAACGCAGATATAACCGCCGAAAATGTTGAGCTTCTCAGAAGTAAGGATATACTCGGAATTTCGTTTGACTGCAACGAAGCCGGTCGAAAATATCATATTGAGGCTCCTGTTCCGGGCTATTTTAGTGTTTACAATATTCTTGCCGCCGTCGGCGTTTGCGAAACCCTCGGAATCAAGGCTTGCGAACACACGGACGCATTAAGAAAATTCAGCGTTGCCGGCAGAACAGAGCTTGTTCACGTAAGCGACGATTTTGACGTTATAATTGATTTTGCACACAACGGCTTGAGTATGCACAGTCTGCTTTCAACTCTTAAAGCATATCCGCACAACAGAATTATCGCACTCTACGGTGCAATTGGCGAAAAAAATCAGATTCGCCGCCGTGAGCTCGGTCTTGTTGTGGGAAAAGAGGCAGACCTTTCAATTCTCACAACCGAGGATCCCGGAAAAGAGGATCCGATGAAAATTGCAGAGGATATTGCAGGTTATATCCGTCAGGTAGGCGGTAAATATATAATGATTCGTGACAGAAAAGAAGCAATCCGTTATGCTCTCTCCCATATGCAAAAGGGCGATATTCTTGTCCTCGCGGGCAAGGGCAACGAGATTTTTATGAATCTTGAAAACGGAAAGGTTCCGTACTCCGATCAAGAAGAAGTTCAGAAATATATTGATTCAATATCAAAATAAATCGTTTTGTTCAGTATAAATTCAAGGAGGTATTTATATGCCGCAAAAAGGGTCAAGCGCAGCGAAAAAGAAGAAAAGAAAAAGATTGAACGATATGTCCAATGCGGGTGCTTTCTTCATTTCTTTGCTTGCTATATTCTGCTTTACTCTCGTTATTGTTTTAGGCTATGTTTTTATTAATGCAGTAACGGTTGTTGCCGGTGATCCCGTCATCAATCTTGCAAGTGCCAGAAACAATCAGAATCAGACTTCGTTCCTGTATGCCAAGGATTCCGACGGCAAGCAGGTTGAGGTTCTGCGTCTGCACGGAGAGGAAAACCGTATCTGGGTTGATTTTGACAAGATTCCCAAGCAGATGAAGGACGCATTTATTGCCCTTGAGGATAAGAGATTTGACAGTCACCACGGCGTTGACTGGATTCGTACAATCGGCGTTTTTGTTAAGCAGAATGACCAGGGCGGTTCAACAATAACCCAGCAGCTTGTCAAGAACATTACGGGCAACAATCAGGTTACCTATGTCAGAAAGTATAACGAAATTCTTTCTGCATTGAACCTTGAAAAAAACTTCTCTAAGGATGAAATTCTTGAGGCTTATCTCAACACGATTTACCTCGGACAGGGCTGCTACGGAGTTGAAACCGCATCCGAAACATATTTCGGCAAGGCGGTCAGCGAGCTCAATATCGCAGAATGTGCGGTTATCGCTTCCATCACACAGATGCCGTATTCATATGATCCGATCAACAATCCCGAGAATAACAGAAAAAGACAGATTTACTGTCTTGATGAAATGCTTGATCAGGGTAAGATCACTAAGCAGGAATATGACGATGCCGTCAATTACAAGCTCATCTACACAAACGATCCGGACTATGTTCCCAATGAGGCTGAGCTTGAAAGACGTGAAAACGAAAAAAATGCAAAGGACTCCTCGAAGTTCCAGAGCTTCTATGTCGACTATGTTATCGACGATGTTATTTCAAGACTTCAAAGCGACCGTGGCTATTCCTACAATGAAGCACGTGACGCAATCTACGGCGGCGGACTCAGAATTTACACTGCCGTTGACCTCGATGTTCAGAAAAAGACAGAGGATATTTATGTAAACCGTAAGGGCTTCGAGGATAAGAAAAATGCACAGTCGGCAATTACGATAATGGACTACAAGGGCAGAGTTGTTGCAATTGTCGGTCAGGCGGGAGTAAAAGAGGGCAACCGTGTTCTCAACAGAGCAAGCTCTTCCCCGAGATCTCCCGGATCGTCGATCAAGCCGCTCACGTCATACAGCCCTGCGATTGAGCTTAACGAGATCACATGGTCGTCCTATCTTCTTGATTCCGCAGTAAGCTACGGCGGATGGAGAACGCATAACGCAGACGGCGGCTTCGGCTCGGGCTCAAATGTTACGGTTCAGAATGCACTCGCAAGATCGCTCAATACGATCCCCGCAAGAATTATTATCAATATGATCGGCATTGATAAATCATACGATTACCTTGTCAATAAGTATCATATTTCAACAGCAGTTGAAACTTCGGACAAGAGCGCCGCTCCGCTTTCGATCGGTTCAATGACCTACGGTGCAACGTCACTTGAAATGACAGCCGCATATGCCGCATTCGGCAACGGCGGATATTATTACAAGCCGTATTCGTTCTATTATATCGAGGATGCAAACGGCAGAATCCTTATTGACAACAGAAACAATAAGGGAGAGCAGATTATCTCGACCGGCACAGCCGAGGTTATGAGACATCTGCTTATGACCGTTACGACAAGCTACTACGGTACAGGCTCAAGCTACAAGGTAAGCGGATTCCAGACCTACGCCAAGACAGGTACAACCGATGACAACAACGATAAGTGGTTTGTCGGCGGTACACCGTATTACGTAGCCGCAGTTTGGTACGGATACGATATTCCCGAGTATATCAGCACATGGGGCAACCCGGCAGGTGCGGTTTACAAAACCGTATTTGACTCAATTCACGAGGATCTTCCCGATAAGGAGTTTGAGGATCTCGACGGAGCCGTTAAGAAAGAATATTGCCTTGATACAGGTAAATTGGCTTCTTCAAGCTGTTATTCAACTGCAACGGGCTGGTATAAAAAGGACAATGTTCCCGACTATTGCACCGGTCACTATTATTCATCGAGTGACGACGAGGAAGAGGATGTAAAGACAACAAAGCCGGCGGCAACTCAGCCGCAGACCTCGGCAGCGGCGGAGAACAAAACAGAAAACGAATAAATAACGACACGGAGGCGGTTGTATGGTTATTATGTCTGTCGATTACGGTGATGCAAGGACGGGCATAGCACTATGCGACCGCCTTGAAAGTTTGGCGCATCCCGTTGAGGTTATCAAGGAGAGCTACGAGCCGAAGGTTGTTGACAGAATTTCGGAGCTCATAAGGATTCACAAGCCCGAGCTTATTGTTGTGGGTTATCCTAAAAATATGGATTCCTCAGCAGGGGAGAGAGCGCAGAAATGCGCCGATTTTGCCGAAAAAATTACCGAGACGACGGGAGTTAAAACAGACCTTTGGGACGAGAGACTGACTACGGTTTCCGCCCATATGTATCTCAGCAATAACAATGTCAGAGGAAAAAAGAGAAAGAATGTTGTTGATGCCGTAGCCGCTGTGATTATTTTGCAGGACTACCTTGACTATCGGAGAAATAAAAATGCAAGATAAAAAAATCAACTATTTTGAAGTGATTTTTAAATCGCTTTTCAGTATTGCTTTTATGCTGTTAAGCGCATATATCGGAATGTGCTTTACGGGTAAGCTCGGCTTACAGATAGCTCTGACGCTTGTTTTTTCGTTGATTTTCACCGTCTTAGCCGATCTCGGGTCGGTGGATATGAAGTATCTGTCCTTAGCGGTCGGCTTTTCGGTTGGATTTTGGATTTTATACGCCGTGATAGGTCAGATGCTGCTAAAACGCACCTTCTTTATATTCTCGACTCCGTGGGAGTTTATGTTTTATTACGACAAGATCGGAATGGTCTTTATCGTAATGATCGTTGTAACGGTTTATCAAAGAATTAAGGCATTTATAAAAAAGGACGGGGAGATTAACGGCGAATACCGAAAATTTTACTCTGTCACGTCGGCTGCGTTTATTTTTTATTACTCAGTTGTACTTCTGTATTGCTTCTTTATTTCACGTACTCCGTCTGCCGAGCCGACGCCGCCGAATCTTGTCCCGTTTGACGCTTTTAAAGTGACATTTTTATCGGGATATTTTGATTATGAAAGACTGATACTTTTCTTCGGAAACATTGCTATTTTTATTCCGCTCGGATATTTTCTGTGTCACAGTCTCAACCGTGGCAAGTTGAAAATTCTGCTTGTTATTCTTCCGATTATAATCAGCTCGGCAATTGAAATTTCGCAGTATTATTTCTGTATGGGACATCCGGACGTTGACGATGTCATTCTCAACGTTACCGGATTTTACATCGGCGTTTTAATGAAAATTCTTTTTGAAAAGGCTTTTCCGCTGAAAGATTAGTCCTCTTTTTTCTTTGAGAAAAACAGTTCCTTTGCGCCGACGGCGATGAGCATAACGGCGAATATTATTCTGAGCGTTCTGTCCTCAAGACGGTTCAGCAGCAGAAATCCGAGCACAACGCCGATAAGACCGTATCCCATATAAATCAGGGCGACTTTTTTGTCAATCAGCTTATTCTTGATATGAAGAATTATTGCAAGAATTGCGGACGGAATGAAGAAAATAAGGTTGATTCCCTGCGATGAGATTTGCGGCATATCCTTATAGAGCGTGAGGTAGAGTATTAAAACTCCTCCGCCTCCGAAGCCCATAGCTCCGAGTATTCCGGAAACAACTCCGGCGATTATATCAAGTATCATTTCATCAGCATCCTGATTCCCGCATAGATTATAAAAATTGAGAAAATTTTACTCAACACCTTTTTCGGAATTTTCGGCAAAAGCCAAGCTCCGATAATCGAACCGATCAGCCCCGGGATCAGATAGACATAACTGTCACTCAGGTGAACCTGACCTTTGTAAAGGTATCCCGCGGCGCTTATTACGGTAAGCGGAAGGATTACCGCAATTGCCGTGGCGTGCGATTCTGTTTGATCCAATCCGCGCAGCTTCAGGTTTTCGACAGCGACTATTCCGCCGCACGCACCTATAAGTATATTGATTATGCCCGTCAGGATTCCGAGCAGGGCATTGACAAATTTTTTCATAGTTTTTTCACCGACTGCATATTTTTTATGTATGAGGTGATCTTGTGAAGCTCAGAAATTCAAGGCTGATTATAATATTTTCAATATTATTTCTTATAATATTATCCGCTATGCTTTACTTTACATTCATGGCTAATTCTTCCGCCGACGGGGTGATGACGAAGCCTGTTTTAAAGCAGACGGTGATCATTGACGCAGGGCACGGAGGAGACGACGGCGGTGCGATAGGCATTGACGGAACGGTTGAAAAGGATATCAATCTCGACATAGCGTTAAAACTCGAAAAATTGCTGAAATTTTACGGCTTTGATGTTATTATGACACGGACGGAGGATATTATGACCTGCGACGACGGACTTGATTCTCTAAGGAAGAGAAAGGTTTCCGACATACATAACCGATTTGATGTTCTTGAAAAAAATCCCGACGCCGTTTTTATAAGCATTCATCAGAATAAGTTTGAGGACAATTCTCAGCACGGAACGCAGGTTTTTTACTCGGGAAATAACGATGAAAGCAAATTACTTGCCGAGTCAATCCAAAATTCAATAGTTTCAGTGCTCCAGCCTGATAACAGCCGTGTTGTAAAAAAATCGGGATCGGGAATATATCTTCTTTATCACGCTAAATTGCCTGCCGTGCTCGTGGAATGCGGATTTATCTCAAATCCCGCCGAGGTAAAGAGGCTGAATGACGAAAATTACAGGATGAAGATTGCAATTTTAATTGCAGACGGACTGATAAAATATTTAATGAATGGGTGATAATATGGCTCAGAAAGCCAAAACTTTATATGTTTGCTCAGCTTGCGGACACGAAAGCGCCAAATGGTACGGCTGCTGTCCGGGCTGCGGCGAATGGAATACGATGGAAGAGGTTTTCAAAACCCCTGAAAAAACAAAAAACACCGCCAAAAACACAGGCGGAGGATTTTCTTCAAATGTTCAAATGATAAATGACATAAGCTGTGACGGCGAGATCAGGCACAAAACAGGACTTGAGGAGCTCGATCGTGTTCTCGGCGGCGGAATTGTTAAGGGTTCGCTTGTCCTCTTGAGCGGCGACCCCGGAATAGGCAAGTCTACCTTGCTTTTACAGATCTGTCAGTATCTCGGAAAAACATTGAAAATTCTTTATGTTTCGGGTGAGGAATCGGCACATCAGATTAAGCTCAGGGCGGACAGGCTCGGCGTTAACACCGAAAATCTTTTTGTGCTCTGCGAGACCGATGTTCAGATTGTCAGCGAGCATATGAGAGCGTCACGTCCGGACCTTGTGATTATCGACTCGATTCAGACGATGAATGTTCCGGAGCTCAACTCATCCCTCGGAAGTATTGCACAGGTCAGGGAGTGCACAAACTGCCTTATGCAAACTTCAAAGAGCTTGAATATTCCGACGATTGTTGTCGGTCACGTCAATAAGGACGGTAATATTGCGGGACCGAAAGTTCTTGAACATATTGTTGACGCAGTCCTTTATTTTGAGGGCGAAAGGCATCTTTCCTATCGAATCCTCAGAGCGGTGAAAAACAGATACGGCTCGACAAACGAAATCGGCGTTTTTGAAATGAAAGATAACGGTCTCAGCGAGGTTGAAAATCCATCGGAGATGATGATCTCGGGCAGACCGAAGAATACCTCCGGATCCTGCGTTGCCTGTCTTATGGAGGGCTCAAGACCGATCCTTGCGGAGGTTCAGGCTCTTGTCAGTACCTCGGGCTACGGAAATCCGAGACGAATGACAAACGGATTTGATTATAATCGACTTGCGATGCTGGCGGCGGTGCTCGAAAAGAGGGCAGGCTATTTTCTCAGCAACTGCGATATCTATATCAATGTTGTCGGAGGTTTGAAGCTCGACGAGCCTGCATCCGATTTGTCGGTTGCTCTTGCACTCATTTCGAGTCTGAAGGACACTCCTATCCGTGATGATGTTATCGCATTCGGCGAGATCGGACTCGGCGGTGAGATACGCTCAATCGGAAGCTGCGAACAGCGAATCAAGGAGGCGGCAAGGCTCGGATTCAACAGATGCATCGTACCTTATCACAATTATAAGAATCTTAATGCGAATATCAAATCCCTTGTTGAAATTGTCCCGGCGAGGACGATTCGTGCGGCATTTGATTCGGCAATATAAAAATGCGGCCTCTCTGTGATAAAGAGAGGTCGTTTTTAAAGGATTTTCTAATATTTTATTGCAGCTTTTTCCACTCTGCAACAGCAAGGGCGTCGCAGCGTTCGTTTTCGGGGTGGGAGGCGTGACCTTTGACCCAGTTGACCGTGACGTTGTGCGTATTACAGAGAGTTAAGAGTTCATCCCAAAGATCGGGATTGAGAGCGGGCTTGTTGTCGCTTTTTTTCCATCCATGGGCCTTCCAGCCCTTTGCCCAGCCCTTAGAAAGTCCGTCAGCTACATACTTTGAATCTGTCGTCAGTATAACGTTGCACGGTTCTTTCAGCAATTTCAGTGCCTCGATAGCGCCTGTCAGCTCCATTCGGTTATTCGTGGTGTTCTTTTCTCCGCCGCTGATTACCTTTTCCGTTCCCTTATATCTCAGTATTGCACCCCAGCCGCCGGGACCCGGATTGCCAGAGCAGGCGCCGTCGGTAAAAATTTCAACCTGTTTCATTTCTTCACCTCATAGAGATTATTTTACCATAACGGGCATCTAAAAACAATAACGAATTGCTTATTAAGCTGTTTACTTTTGGTTTTTAATTCCAATAATAGAGTTATGGCTCGGAATTTTTACATTTCATTGACTTTTGAAAGAAAAAATAGTATCATTAATTAGTTAGATTGGGTA
>ERZ1034844.929-NODE-929-length-14732-cov-16.010697_pt1 | contig 14732 bp, 8 predicted proteins | sample MGYA00520594_ERZ1034844 | MGnify/ENA primary metagenome ERZ1034844 (study PRJEB33766, sample SAMN09781733) | gut metagenome | biome: gut microbiome | host: Homo sapiens | place: Madagascar | study: EMG produced TPA metagenomics assembly of the PRJNA485056 data set...
AAACAAGCTTGACACTATGCATTCGATTTGCATTATCTTTGCAGAAGATAAGCTGCATCTCAGCAAAAAGAAAAGAGAGAACAAGATGGACAAATATATTATTATTTCACCTGAGGCAAAAGGTACATTCATCGAACGCCTCAACATTCTATACCTCAAAGTCAAGGATTACCTCGATTATGAGTTGCTAAGCGGACAACGCACCTTACAATATTGCAAGGTGTTTCTTAGTGATTCTCAAAATCAGTCAGAAGACCTGAAAAACTCATTACTCTACGAGGAAGTGCTCTCACTTACTGCTTGCAGTATCGTAGAACAGCCCCCACTCGATGGTAGCAAGATAGCCCTACTCGTCAAGACTTCCAACTCTACTACCCCCTTCATCTTTCAGAGTCTGCGACTCACAGAAGAGGAAGCAAGCGGTTGCGACTCTTATCAGCAGACCGCAATGCTCTTCGAGAAGTATCTCCAGTCTATAGATGGCAAAGACCTCACCATGGAGCGCAACTTGGTGAGAACCTGGATTTATGTCACCCATATTGATGTCAATTACCAAGGGGTAGTAGAAGCTCGCAATGACATCTTTCGCCAACATAATCTTACATCAAGCACACACTACATCGCCAGTACAGGCATCGGAGGTGCCACCCCCGTAAGACAAGCTTCGGTAGCCATTGACTTCCTTACCTACCCTAACATCCAGGAGAAAGATAAGAAATATCTCCAAGCTCTCGACCATTTGAACCCCACACACGAATATGGTGTAGCCTTTGAAAGAGGTACTCGTCTCACGCTGCCCGTGCATCAAGCAGGAAATCTTAACAATCCCACATATCTACACCAGTATTTCATTTCAGGAACAGCCAGCATCGATAAGTATGGAAAGGTAGTATACGAGGGTGATGTGCTAAGACAGACAGGCAGACTGTTGGAGAACATCGGAGCCTTGCTGAAAGATGGTGATGCCACCATGAACGACATACGTTACTTCATCATCTATCTGCGCGACATTTCCGACTACCACCATGTAGACTGCTTGATGCAAAAACTATACCCACACATACCACGCATCATCGTAGAGGCCCGAGTCTGCCGTCCTGGATGGTTAATAGAAATGGAATGTATTGCCGAAAAAACACGCACTTAAACGATAGTTTCTTAATTATTTTGTGTACTTTTGCAGATACAATACAGAAACTTCCTCACGTGGGGAATATCAAGAAGTCAAGCCCCCTGGGGATACCTAAATGAAGTAAAAAGACGATGAACAAACCTAAAAACCTGTTTTCACGATTCGGCACCTATACACTCATCTTACTTTGTGCAATGGTATGGCTGATTTTCTTTCAGGGGTGGTATCACTATCACTTCTTCTTTCAAGAACAGAACCAACTGTTTCTTAACTCATGGAGTTATCTCTGCACTTATTTCGAAAAACCAGCATGGCTTGCCTGTTTGTTAGGCGACTGGCTCACCCAGTTCTATTACTATCTTTACGCAGGTCCTGTCATCCTCTGTTGTGCTTTATTCCTAACAGGCATCGTCTGCCTAAAGGCTCTACAAACGGCAGGCATCCAAAGACCATGGTTAGCCACATCCATAGCCATGATGATCATGACCATAGAGGCCATCTTCAGTTTCCATTACGACCACCGGCTACCAAGTGTACTGGCTTTCACAGGTGGCGCCACCATGTTCTGGTTAAGTACCCTACTTGCACGCCACATCAACAGACATTCCCAATGGCTTTCTGCCATGATGATATTTCTTTCTGCCACACTCACTTTCTGGCTATTTGGGTGCGGCATCTGGATGTACTCCCTCCTCCTTATCACAGGATGGCTGATTCACATCAAAGAAGCCAACAGCTATCTACATCTTGGCATCTTAGCCATTACCCTTTTCATCATTTCCATCTGCAAGAGAATTTATTTTCTACCGTTCGACGCGCTATATAGTTACCCAGGCATCGGCAAACTCATCATGCCACAACTGGACCTGGAGAAGACATTTGCAGCAGACGATGAATACTATTTTGGCAACTACAATAAACTAACACGAATGGTAGAAGCAGATCCCAACCCCAACCAGTACATGAAATACTACTACAACTTAGTGATGGCACAGCAGCGAAAGCTTCCCGACAGGCTACTCGCTTTCAGCAACAACTACTTAGGTACTTTCGAGAATATAGGTCCCGACACCCCGACCCTCACCATCAAGACACTCAACGAACTGTATTGGATATTGGGCGACATGACCTTTGCCGAGCGAGCTACCATATTGGGAATGGTCAATTCGCCCAACAATCGAAACATTCGCATGACGAAACGACTGGCAGAAATCAATATCGTCAGTGGAGAATGGAATGCAGCCCGAAAATTTCTGCGCATCCTACAAAAGACATTCGTTTGGCACACATGGGCAGAACAACTTTTAAATGCCCTCGACCATCCTGAGGGTGAACACCAAGGACTACTGAAGGCTTATCAAGAGAAAGCTAACCTCACCAACCTCACCGATACTATCAGGCTAAGCGACAACTCCTATACCATCATGCAGGAACTATTGGAGAGCAATGCAGAGAACCATATCGCCCTTGACTATCTGTTGTGCAGTGACCTATTACTCAAGGACATGGAAACCTTCAAAAGAGATTACGACCAGTTCTGCTATCGCATGGAGAATCCTCCCTATCAGACCAAACTATATCAGGAAGCACTCATGATATACCTGGCAGGCACCCATGCGCCACAGTCCGAATGGCAGAAATACATCCATCGCAATGACCTGTTAGAACGCTTCTTGCAGTACAATAAGCAACGAGGGAGTGCTGCCTTTACTGATACCTACTGGTACTACTTCGACAAAGCAGAAACTCCTAAACTATCAAAATAAGGTATTATGAACAAATTACAGCATCTCATACACAACACCACCTTATGGAGCGTATGGGCGGTGGCCATGCTATTGGCTTCCTGCTCCGCCACACACGAGAATGCCATCAAGACCAACCATCTTCCTGCCATCTATCCCGACTATACAGACGTCACGATACCCGTCAACATAGCTCCGCTCAACTTTCTGGTACGCGACAAGAATGTGGCACACGTAGAAGTCATCGCCTCTATCAAAGATGACACTTCCTCTCCTGAAAGCGTACCGGAAAATAATATTTCCGCAACGTCAAACGGCAATCGTATAGTATTCGACATTGATGAATGGAAAGAGTTGATGCAGAAAGCCGCTGGTAAGAAAGTAAACGTACAGGTATATACCTGCGACAAGGAAGGTAACTGGTCGGCACATCAACCCTTCTGTTGGACTATTGTTGCCGACAGTATAGACGCATATCTCACCTACCGCCTCATAGAGCCAGACTACGAAGTATGGAACAAAATACAAATCAAGCAACGCTGCATAGAGAACTGGGATGAGACGATTCTTGCCGACCACAACCTACAGGAAAACCGCTGTATGAATTGTCATGCCTTAGGCAATCAAGACCCAAACCTCAGCATGATGTATATCCGTGGCAAAGGTGGTGGTGCCATACTCAATAGAGATGGTAGATTGCGTAAGCTCAACATCAAGACCGACAATATGATTTCATCGAGTGTGTATTATGGTTTCAGTCCATCGGGCAGATATGTCACCTTCTCTACCAACGTCATCATTCCTGCCTTTCATGCCAAGCCCAGCAAGCGACTGGAGGTGTATGACACCAAGAGTGATGTGTATGTAGCTGAACTCGACAAGAACACCATTTTCTCCTCGCCACTGACCTGCGACAGCACACAATTGGAAACCTTTCCCACCTTCTCGGCAGATGGTAAGTATATATATTATTGCACAGCAGATACCAAGGGACTGAAAAGCGAAAAACTGAAAGGACTCAAATATGCCCTTGTACGCATCCCCTTCAACGAGAATACAGGACAGATAGCCACCGATGCCGCCCTGGTAGACACCCTCTATAAGGAACGCTCAGTATGTCATCCCAAGATAAGTCCCGACGGTAAATATTGCCTGTTCACCGTTGCCGACTATGGCACATTCCCCATCTGGCATCCAGAGGCCGACCTCTGTATGCTCAACTTGCAGACGGGCAAGACAGACAGCCTCAACATTGTGAACAGTAAGAAGAGCGACACTTATCACAGTTGGTCACATAACAGCCGTTGGTTTGTCTTTGCCAGCAAGCGTGATGACGGACTATACGGAAAGCCCTACTTCTGTTATATCGACAAAGAGGGCAAAGCACACAAGCCCTTTTTACTTCCACAGAAAGAACCATCATTCTACGACGACTGCCTAAAGAGTTTTAATATTCCTGAATTAAGTCGCGGTCCACTGCCCTTCAATGCCATCGACATAGAGAACGTCATGAAACAAGAAGCAGAAAAATTCAAATAAGAAAAAACAAAAACGCTCCTGTTACCATATTGCAACAGGAGCTTTTTCTATAAATATACATTTGAATTCTTCACTCTTCGTTCTTCACTCTTCACTTATTTAACCTTCGTCGGAACTCTCTCGCCACTCATGATTTCGTTTCCTGCCGCACGGGCATTCAGCTTCACTGGCTTCGATGTAAAATCGGGCGTATTGTAAGAATCGAGCAACTCATCGTAATACTTCTTAGGATTGCGTTGTGGCAGGAGGAAAGGCTTGCTCACATGGCCCTTATCATCGATGCAGGCAAGATAAAGGCGCGTATAGAGACCATCGCCACGCCGAGAGGTAAATACAAACCAACGAGAGTCCTTACTCCAGTTATGCCAACTTTCCGTATCCTTGCTGTTGGCTGCTGTCAGTGGGCGAGCCTGTCCTGTTTTCAAATCCAAGAGCCAGTTATCTGCCTCCTTATGCCAGATAGGAAAGCATCCATAATCGCTCATTGTAAACATGATGTACCGGCCGTCATACGAAGGACGTGGATGAGTGGCACTCTTTCCTAACTCTCGTGCATTGAAGATGGTATCTACGCGGGTACCAAACTTACCTGTTGCGGCATCAAAGTCTATCTTACAGATGTTATACTTGATATCCTTATAGCCATTAGGTATAGGCTCTGCCGTTGATGAACAGAAGTATAGCGTCTTGCCATCTGCCGAGAACACAGGGTATGTCTCGTAATGGTCTTTTGTCATCAAGAGCGTGTCGAGCAAGAGTTCGTGAGTATCGGGCTGGTAGACAAAGACATCAGATGCCTGGTCGAAGACTTCGATGCGCTCATCCTTCACGGCATGGAAACTCTGATGGGTGGTATTGGTGCTATACGCACAATACTTGCCCGATGGATGCCAATAAGGATAAACCATCGATCCATGTAGCGAATCATTCTTTGCCTTCAGCCACTCTCGCTTGCCATTCAGAGAGACCAAGGTCGCACCATGGTCGCCACGCACATGGAAGGTAAACTGATCGGGATTGGTACGATTGGCCGTATGACAGTTGAAGCAAGCACCAGGAGCTACCGTGTTCTCAAGGATAGGAGTCTCTTCAAAGTTGCTCAGGTTGCGCTGATAGATGCCCAACTTGCCATATACCTCATAACCAGGAGCGATGCGACGATAGGTCAAGCCCCAGTCATCAAGAGCGTATGGGCTGACATGGATATCGAAGTCCTGATACTTGAACCATTCACCATTTTTCAACACAAATACTGAGACGGTGAGTTTTCCGCCCTTATTATTTCTCAAGAAGTCGTGCCACTCCTCTACATCAAAGTCGGCATACTCTTTTCCGAAAGAAGAGATTTCCTCGACGGTCTTCGATCCTGCCACACTCACTGCCATTTCATCTACTTCGTCATCCACCATATTGAAATTAAGCGGAGCGATGTTGACAGGAACTGTAACCCCAATGTAATCAGGGAAGATTTCAGGCAACTGTTTGATTTCTTTTGCCTCACTCCACGGTGAAGAAGAGCAACAGGAATCGAGAGAAGCCATCCCCATCACAATCAATAGGGCAAACAACAAATATTTAATTGTTTTCATATCATTCCAGTATTATCATTCCACATTCTAATAAACCTCTTTCATTCCCTCCTTCTTTCCGGCAGCCTCATCAGCCCCCTGCACCATCACATAGTGCCAGGCATTGGATACATAGGGTTGCTGACTGAGTTGAGGATCCTTCGGATTCTGCATATAGAGTTGGACAAAGTTGAGCGTATTGCTAACCGTCTGTGCATCCACACTATAGGGGATGGTGCGAGGGTCGCCATGTGTCTTCATCCAGTTGCCGATGAGTATCTCCTGGAAAGAACGGGGAATATGATTGTAACCCACATATCTTCCCAATGGATAATACTGCATAAACTTATCCAAGTCTCGCTGCAGCAGTTCGTAGCAAACCAGATATTCATACGCCATCTTGTTGCTCTTGTCGTTGAGGAAGAGCATTCCCAACATCTGGTCCATCTCCCTATCACTGAAGAGAAAGTCTTGCTTCTTCTGCCTATACTTGCGCAACCTTCCATAAATAGGATGCTCGTTAATGGCTTTCTCATTACCCAACAATGCCATCGTCTCGTCAGCCCAATGACGATAAAAAAGAGTTTTCTGCAAACGTCGCAGCAATTTAGCTGCCACCTGATAGTTGCCATTGATGAGTTCACATTCAACAATACGACGAGTCAATCGGGCACTCTTGCGATAATTCGGAATCGCCTCCTGCGCCTCGAACATATATCTTTCGGCATCATTCACCATTCCCAGACGGTAGAAGATTTCCGCAGTAGATACCGGCGAAATCATATCGCGGGTAAAGGTAGGGAACAAGCCCTCGCCTCCATTCTGATAGAACTCAAAGAGTCGATCAGCAAGCACTCCTTTCTGGCTTAGGGCTAAGTTGACACACGACACACTGAGCGGCGTAGAAGCTGGTTTACGTTCTGCCTTCGCTATAATCTTATCCCACTGTTCGGTGCGCACCAAGAAGTCATAGTCTATCAGTTCGTAAGTTTGCTCATCAAAAGAAGCCTGGATGCCCCACCAAGATGCGATGCCAAGCAACACATACGAAACCACTATCACAAGTTTAGACTGCTGTAGTTTCTTTAGCTTCAGACTCGTACAGGAAACCATCCCCAACAAAGGTACGAAAGCAGCACACGCAATGACACCTAACAGCATCACAGGAACAACACCAGGAAAACGATAATAGTTTAGTCCGGAAAGTATACGATACAAGGGATACTGCAAGGTTTGTGTACAAAGCAATATCCAGGAGAAGGTAAGAATCAGAATACATAAAGAATAAGCCACAGCAGAAGAGACCTGCCTCTTTTGCGCTCCCAACTTCATCGTATCGCCAATCATCAAGGCTGCATAGACATACACCACAGGTCCCAAGCACCAATATACCAAAGCAGTGCTGACCAACTCGAACACCACTTTCACCAACCGGTTGTGGAAACGATTGTGTATCCACCCCATCGTCAAGGCTCCCCAAAGAGCTACAACAAAAGAGAGCAATACATTCTGGTCACCCATGGCACACCATAAGACGATACTGGGGACAAAGCTCAACAAATGGCCAGGGAAATCGTGCTTAACCCCGTATTGCTTCATCAGGCCCCATACCATAGTCTGTATACCCACCAGAAGCAAGGCAATAATCGTTCCGCCTAATACGGGCATATAATAAAACTGCACCAGGAACTCGCTGACATAGTCGGCCAATCCTCCTGGCAGCATCATACGCTCCAGAAAATAGTCTATCCCGAAAAGAAACATCTGATATTGTTCCTGATAGCATAGTCCTCCCACGTAGGGCATAGCCCAAAATACAGCGACAGCCGCACCAAAGAGTAACGACAGTAAGGGCTTCCAACACTTTATAATCAATTTCTTCATGAGCTTTTTGTTTTGATTCACTTACTCCCTGATTGTAACCTTCGAACGAACATCCGAAAAGATCAGAATGTTACGATTGCATCTTTATTGCATAGAGCCTTTTAGTTATTAGTTATTCTTAATCTTGTCTACAAAGTTATAAAAAATAATCTGTAATGGCAATATTTTTTCTTCGATAAAACTATATAGTATGGAAGAAAAGCAAGAAAAGCAAACTCTCGAAATAGCAAAGATTAGAAAAAGCCCCGACTGCATCAATACAGCCGAGGCTTAACCTAACCTATATTATAATCACAAAAATTATCTAATTCCTACTTCTTTTTCTTGAAAACATAGAACCATGCACAACCATTCTCTGGTAATTCTGCAGCAGTCAATACCAACTTATCATCGCCGGCTACCAATACATAATACTTCTGGAATACAGCATTGCCGCCATTCACGTTTACACCCATAGGGATAACGAAGTTGTCATTGGTTGCAGTTGGGAATGAGATAGTACCCTTATCCCAAGTTGGATCTTTGTGCTCCAATACACTTACAGAGATAGGAAGCTTGACTCCATCAGAACCGATAGCCTGCTTGTTATTGATGTCGATAGTGAACCATGCACCGCTACCGTTACGGGCTACGCCACCAGCCTTCTGACCAGCCTGACCATCAATATCAGCACCATAGTTTACAGCCCACCACTGAGGCTTGTTTCCACTACCGAAAGGACCATTGCCCCATACAGCACCGGCAGCTTCGTTCCATTCCCAGGTAGTAGTTCCATCACCATCTTCGCCACCAGCGAGATACTCAAGAAGTTCTGGCTTGGTAGTCAAAGCCTCAACATCGAAAGAACCAGCATTGTAAGTCGCCTGAGTGCCATCAGCCTTTGTATAGGTCAAGGTAATATTAAACTTACCTTCCTCAACAACCATCAGCTGATCGCCATTCAGAGTAGCTGTACCAGCAGCCTCCTCAGTACCTTCCTTGGTAATAGCCCAGTCTGAAAGCACGCCGTTACCATTCTCTACAGTGAAGACATTACCCTTCTTGCCTTCCTTGACTTCCTGAATAACCTTCACCTTGCCAGCTTCAAAAGCAGTACCGAACTGTACAGGCTGACCTGCGAATTCACCTACAGTAGAAGTATAATTACCCTCAGAACCAGTTACGCAGAGACGCTTCTGAAGTTCTGCTGAGAGATAAGTAATCTCATCCACGTTCACCGTGAAGTCCTTGGTAAAGTCAACAGCAACATTCTTGCAGTGCATAGTAACGGTGTTGGCACCTACCTTGGTAACATAGATGGTATCGTATGCCTTGGAAGAAGTTACCGCACCTTCAGCCAACTGGTCAACCGACCACTGGCTTGTGATAGGAGAATGATTCTCGATGATGATACGGTTGCTATTCTTACCATTCACCTGAACAGGTGTTACCTTCGCATCTACGCTCTCAGCTGTTACATTCTCTGAGAAACCTGTGCTGCCAGAATCGGTAGAAGGATCACAAGAAGTATAAAGCAATGTCAGCATAGACAATGCAAAAAATATCTTTTTCATATACTTATTCATTTAAAAGATTAAAGAATTGATTACTTCCAGCCCTGATATTCTGAATCAGCACCAGTCCAACCTTCATTCTGCTTCACCGTACCCAAAGCTACTTGAGTTTCAGGCATCTTCTGGAAACCGGCAGTAGCATTGTAACGAGCAGCATAACCACCATTATGTGGAGTATTTGTATCTGGCTGTCCGCAATAGTAGATAGCAACACCATTCTGCTTCTCAAGAGCAGCAGCAGCAATATGCCAACGACGAATATCATTCCATCGAATACCCTCGCAGGCAAACTCCCAACGACGTTCATTCTGTAAAGCGGGTAAAGAGTAAGCTATATTCTCACGAAGACCTGCACGCTTACGGAGTTCTTTGAATTGTGGAGTATCAAATGTCTCTTTCAACTCACACTGCATCAAAACAACATCAGCATAACGAATCAACACCAGGTCGTGGATGTTATTCAACTGCATATTCTCCTTTCCAGCTACATCCCAGTTGCCAGGATACATCACATTCTCGAAAGTACAAGAATAGCCATCCTCCAGCTGATCATTCTTACAAGAGATAGGCGCCCACTTCTTAGCAAAGTAATCTGTTTCCTGAACAAAGTCAGACCAACCACCTTTCTTATAGGTTGCTACCTTAGACCAGTCCTGGATAGAAGCATCACGGCGTGCATCGTTAGGCTCGGCAGCAGCCCAATCCTTTACCAGGTTTGGAGCTACAGGACCAGCACCCCAACCCTGACCGAATGGGAAGGTATTGCCATAAGCCTGAGCACCACGAACACCAAAGTGAAGAGCATAATTATTGGCATAACCAATCGTTGTACCCCAGTCAGCGTACTTGTTAAACTTGATAGAGAACAAAGTCTCAGGGTTCTGAGCTGCATCATCCTCAACCCACTTGAAGCCCTGACCCTTGGTGTAATCGTAATCCTCTACAGTGCATCTGTTGGTATAAGCCCAGAGATTCTGATACTTATCCACCAACTTGCGACCAGAGTTAGCCACACAGTCATCGATGGCTGTAATGACATTCTCCTTAGACAGGGTAGTTCCATCAGGAAGCTCTACAGAAGTCAGAGGGTTGTAAGTAGTGCTGGTCAGATCAGCCAATGTAGTACCATTGCCAAAGAAACCAGAGTAGAACAACCATGCACGACCCAACAGAGCCTCAGCTGCATACTTATCAATATGACCATCAGTGCTCTTAGCAGCAGGCAAGAGATTGACTGCATCACGAAGATCCATCAGAATCTGCTTCCAAGGATCATCAATATTACCTTGGGTGACAGCCTCAGAACCTGGCTTCAGACGCATAGGTACATTTCCGTACATGGAAGCCAACTCATAATAATAGAAGGCACGCAGGAACTTAGCCTGACCCATCAATGAGTTCTTGGTATCCTCATTCATGGATGTATTAGGAAGTGCATCAATCAAGGTGTTCGCACGGTTGATACCCTTGTAACGAGCCTCATAGAACACGTTGGTCATATCGGCATTGTAGTTACAGAGCAAATCATCTGCCTGCATCAACTTATCGTTGACACCACCACCACCGAGCATATCATCACTTGCCAACTGGGCATAGTAAAGGAAGCTCATCTGAGGGTCTGCACAAACCTGGTTCAAATTCTGGTAAACACCAGCCAATACAGCCTCACCATCCTCCTTGGAAACAGGGAAGGTACTGGAAGATAACTCGCCAACATTCTGCACATCATTGATGTCGCAGGATGCCAAGCTAAGTACCGCCATGGCTGAAGCCAAAAATATATTTAACTTTTTCATTGTGAATTCAATTTTAGATTAGAACTTTACATTTACACCAACCATAAAGGTACGAGGCTGTGGATAGTTACCTACATCAACACCTGTTACCCAAGATTCACTTGAGTTGAGTGCGGTACCATTCTCTGGATCCATTCCCTTATAACCGGTAATGGTAAAGAGGTTCTGGGCAGCGAAATAGAGACGGAGCTGCTGGAAAGGACTGCTCTTCCATATCTTCGTAAAATCATAACCAACAGTCAAGTTCTGAAGACGGAAGTAACTTGCATCCTCAATATAAATATCAGAAACGGTCTGCCAGTTAGGACCTGCATTCATGTGTGAAATCAAAGGATACTTATTAGATGTACCCTCTCCATGCCAGTAATCATATACTTCTGTGGTATAGTTTTCGAACTCACCATCCGTGAACTTACGGAAAGAACGAGCTACTTGCTGACCAAATGCGCCAAAACCTGTTACAGAAAGGTCGAAGCCCTTGTAAGATGCACCAAGGGTAATACCCATTGTTACATCTGGATGAGGATCACCCAACTCTGTCTTATCGTCATCATTGACAACGCCATCACCATTGACATCCACAAACTTCAAGTCACCAGGCTTGATACCAGTACCCTGCTTAGAGTTAGCGGCATTGCCATTACAGTTCTTGTCAAGGTAAGCCTGAACGTCTGCCTCATTCTGCATCACACCTTCAGTCTTGTAGCCCCAGAAGTAGCCGATAGGATGACCTTCCTCGAAACGAGCCATATAAAGTGTATTTTGAGCTAACAAATCCTTACCACCAGGGTTGTACTTCTTATTAGACTTCACCTCTGTCACCTCGTTGTGGTTGTAAGCCATATTCCAACCTACGTTGTACTGGAAGTCCTTACCAATCTTATCGTTCCAAGAAAGAGAAAGCTCAATACCCTTGTTCTCAACAGTACCAGCATTCTTCATCTGGGTAGAGAAACCAGTTGTTGGATCTACAGGAACCTCAACCAGCAAGTCCTTGGTCTTCTTGTTATACCAATCCAAGGTGAAGCCCAGGCGTCCACTCAGGAAACGGGCATCCAAACCGATGTTCAACTGCTCAGAAGTCTCCCAAGTCAAATCCTCATTAGGCAGACGTGAAGGAGCTGCACCGGAAACATACTGATCAGGATTACCATTGAAGGTATAATAGCTACTTGTATCGAATGCGAAAGCACCCTGCCACTGGAAGTTGTTAATGGTCTGTGCATTACCATTCTGACCCCAACCAGCGCGAAGCTTCAGGAAGTCGAGCCATGATACTGTCTTAGCCATGAACTTCTCGTTTGAGATAACCCAACCGGCAGATACAGATGGGAAATAGCCCCAACGCTTACCTGGAGCAAACTTAGAATTACCATCGGCACGCATGATGGCTGAAAGCATATACTTCTCATTGAAGTTGTAGTTGACACGACCGAAGTAAGACATACTGCGAGAATCATCACAAGGAGTACCAGTAACGGCAGCAGCATTATTATTCTTCATATAGGTCATGTAAGCATGAGTCATATCACCGAACACCGAATTAGAAGCAGTAGCTTTCAAAGAGAAGCCGAAGTCAGGACGGCTCTCACCATACTCTGTACCTACCAGGATGTCGAAGTTGTGCTTCTTCTGCAAGTCAAACTTATAACTCAAGGTATTTGTTGTACTCCATCCCCAACTTGTTCCAATCTGGTTTGTTGCCTTATCCTCTGTTCGGAAATAATCCGCATTGGTTCTGTTGGCATCGAATATAGGGAGGAATGTACGCCATGTCCAAGTGTTCTGATTGTAGTTCAACTGTCCACGGTAAACCAGATTCTTGATTGGCTGGATCTCCAAATAACCTGTAGCATGCAGATTCTGGTTGATACTCTTGTTGTTACCAGACTGCTGGTTCAACATCTTATAGACTGGGTTTACTGAATATGAGTTGTAATTATCAACCCAGTTCTTCAAATCCTCAGCTTTGGTATAGCTTCCATCCTCATTATATATAGGGATACATGGGTTAGCACGGAGCATGTTAGAAAGCTCATTGCTATACTGGCCACCAATCTGGATACCCTGATTCTGCTTGTGCTGATAGTAGATGTTCTCACCAATCTTTACAACATCCATGCCCTTGTCATTGCGATAGATGACATGCTCTGAATTGATGCGGAAGGTGAAACGGCGGTAGTCTGACTTAACAACATTGCCAAACACACCATCCTGATACTGATAACCGGCACCCATAGAGAAAGTTGAACGGTCGGAACCACCTGTTACATTCAAAGCATGACTTGTTGTAACAGCATTCTTGTTGCGGATAGCCTCTACCCAGTTGGTTCCTTCGTTAGAACCATCCATATAAGAGTTGTAGAGGTCTTCACCCATAATGCTCTTCCAATCCCAGCCACTTTCGCCACTGTTGAAACGCACCTGATCCATTACCTCCATATACTGCTTAGCTGTCAGCATCTTTGGCATGCGATATACGTTAGCCCAACCTACGTTGGCATCGTAAGATACCTGGATCTTACCCTGCTTACCCTGCTTGGTAGTTACAAGGATAACACCATTGGCAGCAGCAGAACCGTAAATGGCACAGGATGCGGCATCCTTCAAAACGTCGATACGCTCGATGTCGGCAGGGTTCAAGTTGTTGATATCACCTGCTACACCATCAATAATATACAGAGGAGCTGTGTTGCCGTTGGTACCAGCACCACGGATAGAAATTTTAAAGCCATCACCAGGCTGACCGGAAGCCGCCTGAATGTTAACACCAGGAGTCTGGCTCTGCAATGCACCAAGCACCTGAGTGGTATTCATCTTCTGAATATCATCACCCTTTACCTCGATGGTAGAACCAGTAACGAGTTTCTTTTTCTGAACACCATAACCAACGACAACGACCTCATCAAGGGTCTTGTCATCGGTCTTCATGGTTACCTGAATATTAGACTGTCCGCCAACGACAATCTCTTGTGTCTTGTAACCAATATAAGTAATAACAATAGTAGCACCTGGTTTTACATTAATAGAGAAGTTACCATCCAGGTCGGTAACTGCTCCATTAGAAGGATTACCCTTCTCTACAACACTTGCACCGATAACAGGACCTTCGGAGTCGCTTACGTTACCAGTCACCTTCTTAGTTTGCTGTACTGTACTGACAGTCTGGTATGGGGGGGTCGCGAGCGCTTCAGTTGTGTAACTCAAGCCCAAGGTTGCCAACGCACCCACAAGCAGCATTGATTTTTTTAAATTTAGGTTCATACTGAATAATTTATCAGGTTTATTTGTTTAACGCTTATAGTTAACTGGACAAACATATTTTCCAATCACTTGTGAATGATTCTGCCCTATAGACAAAATACTAATAGTTTCTTAAGTTTTTTATCTATCATCATTAACATAAATTTAGTTATCTTTTAGTTATTATAAATATTAAGAAAAATCTTTTTTATACAAATCATTACTTTTACGGTTGCAAAGATACATTAGTTATAAAAAATAAAGTAATACTT
>ERZ1034844.933-NODE-933-length-14696-cov-4.488081_pt1 | contig 14696 bp, 11 predicted proteins | sample MGYA00520594_ERZ1034844 | MGnify/ENA primary metagenome ERZ1034844 (study PRJEB33766, sample SAMN09781733) | gut metagenome | biome: gut microbiome | host: Homo sapiens | place: Madagascar | study: EMG produced TPA metagenomics assembly of the PRJNA485056 data set...
AAAGAAGATGGGGATAGTTCATGATTCGACCTCCGTTTCAATTATTTTACAATAATATTACATACTCTCAATAAATTGTACCGAGCTGTCTCCCATCTGTCAATGCCGGCGGCACAAACCAACCAAAAAGACACAATGTAAAAGTCCCGCCGCACTCCAATTGGAATGCGGCGGGGCCATTTGTTCAGTTGTTGCAAGTTATTCCGCCATCAGCTTATGCCGGGCGAAGTTGACGGTGCCCTCCTGCATCTCGTCAATCCATTTGAGCGCCTTGCCGCAGCCCAGGGCCACGCACAAAATCGCGTCGTCGGCCACATGGCAGGCAATGCCGGTGGAGCGGTAGATGAGCTGGTCGAAGCCATAGAGCAGACTGCCGCCGCCGGTGAGGGTAATGCCGTTTTTCGAAATATCCGCCACCAGCTCCGGGTCGGTTTTCTCCAGAATCGTGCGCACCGCATAGAGAATGTCCCGGCAAGGGGTGGTCAGGGCGTGCATCACGTCCACGGAGGTCACGTCCACCTCCTGGGGCAGACCGGAAGACAGGTTTCTGCCCTTTACGGTCATCACCAGGGCCTCGGGCCGGGGATTCACACAGCCGATGGCCATTTTGATTTCCTCGGCAGTCTGGTTGCCCACCAGCACCTGATAGCGCTCCCGGATATACTGGATGATGGCGCTGTCGAATGCGTCGCCTGCTGCGTCGATGGACGTGGAGCGCACCACATTATTGAGGCTCAGCACCGCAATATCCGTGGTGCCGCCGCCGATGTCAATGACCATGCTGCCCCCTGCGCCCTTGATGTTCATCCCTGCGCCGATGGCCGCTGCCAGAGGTTCCTCCATCAGGTAGACACGCCGGGCGCCTGCCTCCATGGCCGCCTGAATAACCGCACGCTCCTCTACCTCGGTGATGCCGCTGGGCACCGAAACCACAACTCTGGGCTTTACCAACGACATTTTTGTAATCCGCCGAAGATAGACCGACAGCATGGTGGCCGTCATGTCGTAGTCGGAGATGGCGCCGCGCTCCAGAGGCCGTGCCGCCACAATATTACCGGGGGTACGGCCCAACATTTTCTTCGCCGCCGCGCCAACCTCCAGCACCTTGCCGGTGTTTTTATCCAGGGCCACTGCGCTGGGCTCGTTGACCACAATGCCCTTGCCGTCCAGGTACACCAGCACATTGGCCGTGCCCAGATCAATTCCAATATCTCGGGATAGTTTTATCATAACGCTTCCTCTTTGGTTTGTTTATTTTGATGGGTGGTTTTCGCCACCGCTGCCGCCACAACCGAGGCCGCCCCTGCGTTTTTCAGCGTTCGGCTGGCTTCCTCCAGTGTTGCGCCGGTGGTGATAATATCGTCAATGAGCAGAACCCGCTGACCGGCCACCAGCTCTGGATCTACGATTTCGTAGGCGTCCACCACGTTGGTTCGCCGCTGTTCTGCACCCTCCAGACTGGACTGCGCCGGAGTGTCCTTGCACTTTTTCAGGGTCTCCACGGCTACATCGTCCAGCGATAGTGCCGCCGCCATAGCAAGCAGCATTGCCTGGTCATAGCCCCGCTGTTTCCGCCGCTTTTCACTGACGGGCACCCAGGTGATGATGTCATACTGTCCGGTGAGCTTCTCCCGAATGCAGTCGGCCAGGATTTTTCCCAGCTCGGTGGCATAGCCCGGGCGATCCTGAAATTTGAAGCGGATCAGCGCATCGCGCACCGTCCCGTCATAACGCATCGGGGCATAGCACGCGGTAAAATACACCCCGCGCCGGGGCGGAAGATCCACAATCAGCTTTTGCTCACAGATGGAGCAGCAGCCCCGCTGTCCCACCGGCAACACCTTGCGGCAGAACATACACTTGGGTGGAAACAGAAAATCCAGTACGCTGGAGAGAAAGCCCATTTTCATCCGTCCTTTTCAAGTCGCAGCTTCAGCCCGCTATAGCGGCGGGACTGACGGTTGTTTTCCACCATCTGCTGCACCACAGCCGGATCCCCCACCAAAATCAGCAGTTCCTTGGCACGGGTCACTGCGGTATAGAGAATGCTTCTGGTCAGCAGATAGGGATTGGCCTGGGATACGGACAGAATCACCGCCCGGTATTCACTGCCCTGGCTTTTGTGTACGGTCATGGCATAGGCAAGTTCCAACTGGCCCAAAAGATCAAAGGTATATTCCACTTGGCGGTCGTCAAATACCACCGTCATGGTCTCCTCGCCGGGATCAATGTCCGTTACCTTGCCCACGTCGCCGTTAAACACGCCGGTTCCAACCCCAAAGCCCTCGGTCTTCTTCCACATTATATCATAATTATTCTTAATTTGCATCACCCGATCCCCAACTCGGAACAGGATTTTGCCCCGTTTATGCTCCTGCTTGTCCACCGAGGGGGGATTCAGCGCCGCCTGGAGCCGCATATTCAGGGCTGCGGTTCCGGCATCGGTTTTTCGGGTGGGCGACAGCACCTGAATCTGATCCGCAGGGATTCCCATATTCTGCGGCAGACGGCGGGTGCAGAGATCCACAATGGTGTCCACCGCCCGCTGCATATCCCGGCGCTGGAGGAAGAAAAAGTCCTTGTTTTTCACCGTCAGCTCCGGCAGCTGGCCCGCGTTAATGGCATGGGCGTTCATAATAATCAGGCTTTCCCGGGCCTGACGGAAAATTTCGGTGAGCCGCACCGTGGGAACCTTTCCGGAGCGAATGAGGTCGGAAAACAGATTGCCCGCCCCAACAGAGGGCAGCTGATCCGGGTCGCCCACCAGAATCAGCCGGCAATGGGGTTTCAGCGCCTTGAGCAGCGCCGCCATCAGCAGGATATCCACCATGGAGGTCTCATCCACCACCACTGCATCCGCCTTCAAGGGCTCGGATTCATCGTGCATAAAGCAGAGGTTGCCGCTCTCCGGGTCATATTGGGTCTCCAGCAGCCGATGAATGGTGGCTGCTTCTCTGCCGCACAGCTCTTTCATTCGATTCGCCGCCCGTCCCGTGGGAGCCGCCAGCACCGTCTTAATTCCCAGCCGGTCAAACAAGCCCAAAATGCCGTTGACCGTGGTGGTTTTACCGGTGCCGGGGCCGCCGGTGAGCAGCATGACTGTGCTCCGGGCCGCTTTTAAAATGGCTTCCCGCTGATCCGGGGCATACTCCGTGCCGATTTCCCGCTGCACCGCCGCCAATGTTCCATCCAAGCGATCCGGCACCTCGGGAACCTGAGCCGCCATCTCCAGCATCCGATCTGCCACATAGGTTTCCGCCTCATAATATTCCGGCAGATAGCAGACGGTGATGCCCTTGAGGGTGTCCACCACCAGCTTTCCCGCCATGTTCAAATCGTCCAGCGTCTCCCGGACAGTCTCGGCATCAATGCTGATCATGGTTGCCGTGGCCATGCACAGCTTATCGGCTGGCAGAAATGTATGACCGTTGCCCAGGTTATGCCGCAGGGTATACACCGCCGCCGACTGCACCCGCCGGGGATCCTCCGCTTCCACGCCGTTTCGAACCGCAAATTGATCCACCACTGCAAAGGACGCACCAAAGAAATCCTCGGTCAGCAGATAGGGATCATCGTGCAGGGCTTCCATCGCCAAATCGCCATAGGCCTTGTAAAGGGGCATGGCAAGCTCTCCGGGCAGTCCGCCTTTCAGCAGGAACTCCAGCAGCTTTCGCATTCCGAACTGCTTCTGAAAGCTCACACCAATGGCCCGGGCCTTCTGGGGGCTGATCCCGGGCACCTCCGCCAGCCGCTCGGGGTGCTGCTCCATAATCTCAAAGGTCTCATCCCCAAAAAGCTTGACAATCCGGCTTGCCGTTCTGGGGCCGATTCCCTTAATCACCCGGGAGGAAAGGTACTGCTCAATGGCCTGGGCACCGGCAGGCATCACGCGCTCCAAAAACTCCGCATGGAACTGCATTCCATGGGTCTGATGGGTCTCCCAATGGCCGGTGATCACCAGCTTTTCTCCGGGCGTACACAGCGGAATCGTCCCCACCACCGTGATGGTGATCTGCTCCTCGGTGGTGAACCGGATCACCGTATACCCGTTCTCCTGATTCTGAAACAAAATTGCAAGAACCGTTCCTCGAATGATCTCCTGTGCTTTTCCATCCATGCCTAGCTATCCACCCAGTCTTTCCATTGTTCCTTCGTAAGCCCTTTGATATACCCCTGCTGCTCCATGTCCCGGACATATTCCAGGGTTTCGTCCTCTAATTCGTCCGTCAAAACGACAATATTCCACCAAATCAGTCCGGACTCCCGAAGCCAGATCAGTCCGCGAAGCCAGCGCTCCATTTGCGTCAGTCCCGCTTTCCCTCTCAAAACCACACTAAGGCGCAGATTTTCTCTGCGCCTGATGGGCAATAGGGCTGCACCGGCCAACGTCCAAGTCAGCGTGATGAGTCCCCATGCTGCCAGCATACCGACCAGCAATTCCATACGCTCCCCCTCCCGCACATTCTATGCGGTGGGGGCAGGCTTGGTGCCGGTTTAGAGAAAAATCGTTACCCCATAGGTCACGACGGAAACGATGATGCCTGCAATTAAAACGCCCAGAGCAATCACCGGGAATGCGTGCTTGAGCCGAATGTCAAACACCGCCGCAACCAAAGAACCTGTCCACGCTCCAGTGCCCGGCAGCGGGATCGCCACCAAAATACACAGGCCCAAAAGCTCGTATTTTTTCAGCAAATCCTCCTTGGACGCCGCCTTCCGCTCCAGCCGGGACACAAGCCGCTCCAGCAGTGCGCTTTTTGTCCGCAGCCATTCAAACACCCGCCTGGTGAACAAAATCAAAAACGGCACCGGAAGCAGGTTCCCCAGAAACGCCGTTAAAAACACCGCCCAAAAGGGCAGCCCTGCGGCGACACCCACCGGAATTGCACCACGCAGTTCAAAAACGGGGACCATTGCCAATCCAAATACACTTAAAAATTGCTCGATCAGGCTCATTCAGGAATCCTTTCCACCCGCTTTTGTTTTTCGCGGGAACGTGACATTTTGAATATTATACCGTATTTTCTGCCTGAATGGAAGAGCTTTTTCCATGCCATCTCGTCGCGGATGTAAATTTATCGTAAATTCCAAAGGGCAGAAAAAGGCTGCCCCAAATGGGACAGCCTTTTATAAGCGTTATAAATTACTCGTTGATTGCGGTAACAACGCCGGAGCCTACGGTACGGCCACCCTCACGGATAGCGAAACGCAGGCCAACCTCGATAGCGATGGGGGTAATCAGCTCAACGTTCATCTCGGTGTTATCGCCAGGCATGCACATCTCGGTGCCCTCGGGCAGGGTGATGATGCCGGTTACGTCAGTGGTACGGAAGTAGAACTGAGGACGATAGTTGTTGAAGAAGGGGGTGTGACGGCCGCCCTCGTCCTTGGACAGGACGTAAACCTGGCCGGAGAACTTGGTGTGAGGATGAATGGAGCCGGGCTTGCAGATAACCTGGCCTCTCTCGACCTCTTTCTTGGTAACGCCACGGAGCAGAGCACCAACGTTGTCGCCAGCCTCAGCGTAGTCCAGCAGCTTGTGGAACATCTCCAGGTCGGTAACAACAGTCTGCTTCTTCTCGTCGGTCAGACCAACGATCTCAACAGGCTCGTTCTTCTTGATGACGCCACGCTCTACACGACCGGTAGCAACAGTACCACGGCCGGAGATGGTGAAGACGTCCTCTACGGGCATCAGGAAGGGCAGATCATCGTTACGCTCGGGGGTCTTGATATAGGAGTCAACAGCGTCCATCAGCTCCTTGATGCAAGCATACTCGGGAGCGTTGGGATCGGTGGACTCGGAGATCAGAGCGTTCAGAGCGGAACCCTTGATGATGGGAGCCTCCTCGTCGAAGCCATACTCAGCCAGAGTCTCACGAACTTCCATCTCAACCAGCTCCAGCAGCTCCTCATCGTCAACCTGATCGCACTTGTTCAGGAATACAACGATGTAGGGAACGCCTACCTGACGAGCCAGCAGCAGATGCTCCTTGGTCTGAGCCATAGGACCATCGGTAGCAGCGATAACCAGGATAGCACCATCCATCTGAGCAGCGCCGGTGATCATGTTCTTAATGTAGTCAGCGTGGCCCGGGCAGTCAACGTGAGCGTAGTGACGAACGTCAGTCTCATACTCAACGTGAGCGGTGTTGATGGTAATACCACGCTCCTTCTCCTCGGGAGCCTTATCGATGCTGGCGTAGTCCTCGAACTCAGCCTTGCCCTGCATTGCCAGATACTTGGTGATAGCAGCGGTCAGAGTGGTCTTGCCGTGGTCAACGTGGCCGATGGTGCCGATGTTGACATGGGGCTTATTTCTTTCAAATTTTGCCTTTGCCATGGGAAATTTCCTCCTTATAGTACGGTTTGTTTATGTTGCAATCATACAACACTTTTCGCAAATTTACAAGCTATATTTTTATTAGCCCTTATTTCTCTTTGCGATGAGATCCTCCTGCAGGCTCTTGGGCAGCTCAATATAGTGGCTGGGCTCCATGGTGTACTGACCACGGCCCTGGGTGCTGCTTCGCAGATCGGTTGCATAACCGAACATCTCGGACAGGGGAACGAACGCACGGATACGAGCGGTACCGCCGTCGATTTCCTGACCCTCGATGTTACCACGACGGGAGGAGATGTCGCCAATGACGGTGCCCATGTACTCATCAGGCACGATGACGTTGACGCGCATAATCGGCTCGAGGATCACGGGCTGAGCCTTGCGGCAAGCCTCCTTGAATGCCATGGAGCCGGCAATCTTAAATGCCATTTCAGAGGAGTCGACCTCGTGATAGGAGCCATCATACAGGGTAACCTTCACGTCAACTACCTGATAGCCAGCCAGGATACCGGACTGCATAGCGCCCTGGATACCAGCGTCAACCGCAGGGATATACTCCTTGGGGATTGCGCCGCCGACTACGTTGTTGATGAACTCATAGCCCTTGCCGGACTCATTGGGCTCCACAATGATCTTAACGTGACCATACTGGCCCTTACCGCCGGACTGACGGGCATACTTGGTGTCCTGATCGACCTTCTTGCGAATGGTCTCTTTGTAGGCAACCTGAGGAGCGCCTACGTTGGCCTCGACCTTGAACTCACGGAGCAGACGGTCAACGATGATCTCCAGGTGAAGCTCACCCATACCTGCGATGATGGTCTGACCGGTTTCCTCGTCGGTGTAGGTCTTAAAGGTGGGATCCTCCTCGGCAAGCTTTGCCAGGGCGATGCCCATCTTTTCCTGACCGGCCTTGGTCTTCGGCTCAATGGCAACACGAATAACGGGATCCGGGAACTCCATGGACTCGAGGATAATGGGATGATCCTCGTCGCACAGGGTATCGCCGGTGGTGGTGTTCTTCAGACCAACTGCAGCTGCAATGTCGCCGGTGTAGACATGCTCGATGTCCTCCCGATGGTTTGCGTGCATCTGAAGAATACGGCCCATACGCTCGTGAACCTGCTTGGTGCTGTTGTAAACAGCGGTGCCCTTTTCCAGCTGACCGGAGTAGACACGGAAGTAGCTCAGACGGCCAACATAGGGATCGGTAGCGATCTTGAAGGCCAGCGCAGAGAAGGGTGCCTTGTCGTCAGCGGGACGATGATCCTCCTCACCGGTGTCGGGGTTGACGCCAGCGATGGGGGGAATATCCAGGGGAGAGGGCATATAGTCGATGATGGCATCCAGGAGCTTCTGAACGCCCTTGTTCTTGTAAGAGGTGCCGCAGGTGATGGGAACCAGCTTATTCTCCACGCAGCCCTTACGCAGAGCGGCACGGATCATGTCAGCGGGAACTTCCTCGCCCTCGAGAACAAGCATCATGATCTCGTCGTCCAGATCGGCAGCAGCGTCAACCAGCTTCTCGCGGTATTCCTGTGCCAGATCCATCATGTCCTCGGGGATGGGCTCAACGCGCATATCCTTGCCGAGGTCATCATAATATACGTCAGCGGTCATCTCGACCAGGTCGATGATGCCCTTGAAATCGCTCTCGGAGCCGATGGGCAGCTGAATGGGCACACCGTTGCACTTCAGGCGATCGTGAACCATCCGCAGGACGTTGTAGAAGTCAGCGCCCATGATGTCCATCTTGTTGACGTAGATCATGCGGGGAACATGGTAGTTATCAGCCTGACGCCATACGGTCTCAGACTGAGGCTCAACACCGCCCTTGGCGCACAGCACGGTAACGCTGCCGTCCAGCACACGCAGGGAACGCTCTACCTCGACGGTAAAGTCAACGTGGCCCGGGGTGTCGATGATATTGATACGGTGGGGTGCATACTGATTGGCAGAGCCGCTCCAGAAACAGGTGGTAGCAGCGGAGGTGATGGTAATACCACGCTCCTGCTCCTGAGCCATCCAGTCCATGGTAGCGGAACCGTCATGGGTCTCACCGATCTTGTAGTTTACACCAGTGTAGAACAGAATACGCTCTGTGGTGGTAGTTTTGCCGGCATCAATATGCGCCATGATGCCGATATTTCTGGTCTTTTCCAGACTCGTTTTTCTGGCCATGACTTAACTCCTATCTTACCAGCGGTAGTGGGAGAATGCCTTGTTGGCTTCAGCCATCTTATGGGTATCCTCGCGCTTCTTCACGGCGCTGCCGACACCATTGCAGGCATCCATAATCTCGCCTGCCAGCTTCTCCTTCATGGTTTTCTCGGTACGCTTACGGCTGTAAGCGGTCAGCCAACGCAGACCAAGCGTCTGTCTGCGCTCGGGGCGCACCTCCATGGGAACCTGGTAGGTAGCACCGCCAACACGGCGAGCCTTAACCTCCAGAGAAGGCATGACATTTTCCATTGCCTCCGTAAATGCTTCCAGGCCGCTCTTACCGGTCTTCTCCTCTACGATGTGGAATGCATCATAGACAACCTTCTGAGCAACGCCCTTCTTGCCGTCCAGCATAACGCTGTTGATCAGCTTTGTAACCAGAACTGAATTATAAATAGGATCCGGGAGAACTTCTCTCTTCGGAACATTACCTCTTCTGGGCACTTCGCTTCCCTCCTTCATAATATGATTTCATAGGTACTTCAGAAGCCCGTAGCTTCCGTTGGTGCCTGCTTAGAGGTTTTAATCTATCTTAAAACGGACTAAGCAAGGCAGTGCCTTGCGCATCGCGCAAAATGCATTGTAAAAAATCGGCGGTGAGAAGAATTACTTCTTCTTGCCAGCCTTGGGCCGCTTGGCGCCGTACTTGGAACGGGACTGCATACGACCCTGAACGCCCTGGGTATCGAGGGTGCCGCGGATGATGTGGTAACGCACACCAGGCAGATCCTTAACACGGCCGCCGCGGATCAGAACCACAGAGTGCTCCTGCAGGTTGTGGCCAACACCGGGAATGTAGGCAGAAACCTCATAGCCGTTGGTCAGACGTACACGGGCAATCTTACGAAGCGCAGAGTTAGGCTTCTTGGGAGTGGTGGTACGAACTGCGGTGCACACGCCTCTCTTCTGAGGGGAAGCAAGATCCGTAGGAACGTTTTTCAGAGTGTTCAGACCCTTCTGCAGAGCAGGAGCGGTGGACTTAAAGGTGATTTCCTTTCTGCCCTTTCTGACAAGCTGGTTAAAAGTAGGCATGTTTTTCCTCCTTTCCTGGATGGTAAATATTTATCCCAGGCAATTGCCTGTTGGGACCGAAATTAATCCCGAAGCAGCGCAGCCACAGCCGCACCCACCTCAATGCCGCACGCTTTGCCAAGCTCGGCCATGGTGGGAACCGACTCCACCGGAACCGCTGCACTCCGGCAGCTTTCACAGATGGGATCGGTGAGCTTCGGATCGGCATCCTGTGCCACAAACACTTTTTTCGCAGAACCGTCCCGCAGTGCCTTTTTCAGCTGCTTGACGCCCACAACCTTATTGGGGGTGTTAAGATCTGTCAGCACGGTGCTGCCTCCTTTCGTTTTTTGGCGCATTTGTGCCTTTGCCAAACGAATAAATTATACCAAAAGTATCCCCTGCCGTCAACCTTTTTATGCATTTTATTTTGTATATACGGGTAAATCTTTCTGGGGATTCTCGTCGGTTTTTCGTCAAATGCGCCGGAACCGTGAAAAAAGGCTGCCGCAGGAACACCCTGCAGCAGCCATATTTTCAGGATTTAGGGCAATACCGCGCAAATCGTCAAGAAAGTCTGACGAGAGATTTTTCGTCAGAAAAAGGTGTAAAACCGCAGGAATACTTTGTGTATTTCAAGGTTTTACTAACGCATTTCTGGCGGAAAAGATCCGTCAGAATTCGCAGACGCATTTGTGCGGTGTTGCCTTAGAACTTCTCGTTCTCGATCATGTCCTGGGTAACGGGGGATTCGGGAGTGGTCACCAGGTTGTAATCACGGTACACCTGCATACCAGAACCAGCCGGGATCAGCTTACCAATGATAACGTTCTCCTTGAGGCCCTCCAGGGGATCAATCTTGCCCTTGATGGCCGCATCGGTGAGCACCTTGGTGGTCTCCTGGAAGGATGCAGCGGACAGGAAGGATTCGGTAGCCAGAGAAGCCTTCGTGATACCCATGAGTACCAGGCTGCGGGTTGCCAGCTGGAGGCCTTCCTCGCCGGCGTCAATGCGCTTCTGAACGGCTGCATTGGCATCCTCGAACTCCTGAACGTCCACCACGCTGCCGGTGAGCAGGTCGGTGTCGCCGGCATCCTCGATCTTCACCTTGCGCATCATCTGACGCACAATGATCTCGATATGCTTATCGTTGATATCTACGCCCTGCTGACGGTACACTGCCTGAACCTCCTGGATCAGGTAGTTCTGCACAGCCTCCAGGCCGGAGATCCGCAGAACATCGTGGGGGCTCAGAGAACCGTCAGTGAGACGATCGCCGCGCTTGACCTCGCTGCCATCGGATACCTTCAGGCCCATGTTATGAGCGATCTGGTACTGCTTGACCTCGCCGTCGTCTGCGGTGATGGTAACGGTACGGTAAGCCGCACGCTGGGTGGTGTCGATGGAAACTCGGCCGGAAATCTCGGCAAGCTGGCCCATCTTCTTGGGCTTTCTCGCCTCGAACAGCTCCTCAACTCGAGGCAGACCCTGGGTGATATCGTCACCTGCAACGCCGCCGGAGTGGAAGGTACGCATGGTCAGCTGCGTACCGGGCTCGCCGATGGACTGTGCCGCGATGATACCGACGGCTTCGCCCATGTTGACTTCCTCGGAGGTTGCCAGGTTCATGCCGTAGCACTTTGCGCAAACACCGCTCCGAGCCTTGCAGCCCAGTACGGTACGGATCCGTACAGAGTGGATGCCGTGGCTCTCCAGCAGCTTTGCATCGTCCTCGGTCATCAGGGTATCGTTGGAAATCAGCAGCTCGCCGGTGGCAGGATCGCAGATATCCTCCAGGGGATAACGGCCGCGGATCCGGTTGCCGAAGGTATCCACAACGGAGCCCTTCTCCAGTACCTCAGCCACCTCAATGCCTTCGTGGGTGCCACAGTCCTTCTCCCGAATAATCAGGTTCTGGGCAACGTCAACCAGACGGCGGGTCAGATAACCGGAGTCGGCGGTACGCAGTGCGGTATCGGCCAGACCCTTACGAGCACCTCTGGAAGAAATGAAGTACTCCAGTACGCTCATGCCTTCACGGAAGTTGGACTTGATGGGGATCTCAATGGTCTTACCGGCGGTGTTGGCCATCAGGCCACGCATACCGGCCAGCTGACGAATCTGGCTCATGGAGCCTCGAGCACCGGAGTCGGCCATCATGTAGATGTTATTGAACCGGCCCAGGTTCTTCTGGAGGGCATCGGTGACTTTGTCGGTGGTTTCTTCCCACTGGGCAACGGTCAGGCGATAGCGCTCGTCGTTGGTGATGAAACCGCGGCGGAACTGGCGGTCGATCTTAACGACCTCGCGCTCTGCCTCCTCGATGAGGGGCTTCTTCTCCTTCGGGATGGTCATATCTGCAATGGATACGGTGAGAGCAGCCAGGGTAGAATGCTTATAGCCCAGGGCCTTGACGTTATCCAGCATTTCGGTGGAAATGGTAAAGCCGTGCTTCCGGATGCAGCGGTCAATGATGGCAGACAGCTGCTTCTTGCCGACGCTGAAGCCCACCTCCAGATCCAGGCACTTCTCGGGATCGTTGCGGTCCACATAGCCCAGATCCTGCGGAATGGCGTTGTTGAAGATCAGACGGCCCACGGTAGCGTCCACAATGCGGCACTTCATCTCGCCGCCCACCTCACGCTCCATCCGAACCTTCACAGGTGCATGGAGGCCAACTGCCTTGGCGTCGTATGCCAGCATTGCCTCGTCGGGAGAGGAGAACACCTTACCGGCGCCGATCTCGTCTTCCTTCACAATGGTCAGATAGTAGGTACCGAGGATCATATCCTGGGTGGGTACGGTAACAGGCTGGCCATCCTGAGGACGGAGCAAGTTGTTGCAGGAGAGCATCAGCACACGGGCCTCTGCCTGTGCCTCAGCGCTCAGGGGCACGTGAATTGCCATCTGGTCGCCGTCGAAGTCCGCGTTGAATGCGGTGCAGCACAGAGGATGCAGCTTCAGGGCGCGGCCCTCTACCAGCACAGGCTCAAAGGCCTGAATGCCCAGACGGTGCAGGGTAGGCGCACGGTTCAGCATGACGGGGCGGTCCTTAATGACGTACTCCAGTGCATCCCAAACCTCGGGCTTGCCCTTATCAATCATCTTCTTGGCGGACTTGATGTTGTTGGCAACGCCGTCTGCCACCAGTTTCTTCATAATGAAGGGCCGGAACAGCTCAACGGCCATCTCCTTGGGCAGACCGCACTGATACAGCTTCAGCTCGGGGCCGACTACGATAACGGAACGTCCGGAGTAGTCAACGCGCTTGCCCAGCAGGTTCTGACGGAAACGGCCCTGCTTGCCCTTGAGCATATCGCTCAGGGACTTGAGCGCACGGTTGTTTGCGCCGGTGACGGCACGGCCACGGCGGCCATTGTCAATCAGGGCGTCAACCGCTTCCTGAAGCATACGCTTCTCGTTGCGCACAATGATATCAGGGGCAGACAGCTGAATCAGCCGCTTGAGGCGGTTGTTCCGGTTGATAACCCGGCGATACAGATCGTTCAGGTCAGAGGTAGCAAACCGGCCGCCGTCCAACTGGACCATGGGGCGGATATCCGGAGGAATGACGGGCAGTACGTCCAGCACCATCCAGGAGGGCTTGTTGCCGGACTGACGGAAGGCCTCAACGACCTCCAGCCGCTTGATGATCCGGAGCTTCTTCTGACCGGATGCCTTCTTGAGCTCTGCGTGCAGGGTGGTGGACAGTTCTTCCAGATCCAGCTCCTCCAGCAGGGCCTTGATGGCCTCGGCGCCCATGCCGGCCTTGAAGTCGTCCTCATACTTCTCCCGCATATCACGGTATTCCTTCTCGCTGAGCACCTGATATTTTTTCAGGGGGCAGTCGCCGGGATCAATGACAATATAGGAAGCGAAGTACAGAACCTTCTCCAGAATACGGGGGCTCAGATCCAGGATCAGGCCCATACGGGACGGAATGCCCTTGAAATACCAGATGTGGGACACCGGCGCAGCCAACTCAATGTGGCCCATACGCTCGCGGCGAACCTTGCTTCTGGTGACCTCTACGCCGCAGCGGTCACAGATCTTGCCCTTGTAGCGAATCTTCTTGTACTTGCCGCAGTGGCACTCCCAGTCCTTGGTGGGGCCAAAGATTTTCTCGCAGTACAGACCATCCCGCTCGGGCTTCAGGGTACGATAGTTGATGGTTTCCGGCTTTTTTACCTCGCCATAGGACCACTCACGGATCATTTCCGGGGAAGCCATACCGATCTTAATGGCGTCAAATGTTGCGTAGCTCATGGTTTCACTCCCCTCTCTTAATAATCGTCCTCACTGGTCTCGATGCCAGTGTCGCTATATTCGTTATTGGCAGCGAACTCTTCCACCGCATTGATGATGGCGTCGCCGTTCTCGTCTTCGATGGCGTAGCCCTCACCGTTGATGGTGTTGTCGTCGTCTACCACATAGGTTTCCTTGGTTTCGGAGGTGTAGACGGTGGAATCATCGTCTTCATCGTCCTTGAGCTCAATCTCATCGCCGTTCTTGTCGAGGACGCGGATATCCAGGCACAGGGACTGGAGCTCCTTCACCAGAACCTTAAAGCTCTCGGGTACGCCGGGCTTGGGTACGTTGTGGCCCTTGACAATGGCCTCGTAGGTCTTGGTACGTCCGGTCACGTCGTCGGACTTGACGGTCAGGATTTCCTGGAGGGTGTAGGCAGCGCCGTATGCCTCCAGTGCCCAAACTTCCATCTCGCCGAAGCGCTGGCCGCCGAACTGAGCCTTACCGCCCAGAGGCTGCTGGGTAACCAGGCTGTAGGGGCCGGTGGAACGGGCGTGGATCTTATCGTCAACCAGATGGTGCAGCTTCAGGAAGTACACATAGCCAACGGTGACTTTGTTGTCGAAGGGCTCGCCGGTACGGCCATCGTACAGAACGCTCTTGCCCTCGGGGTCCAGGCCGGCCTTCACCAGCTCTGCCTGAATATCCTCGTAGGTAGCGCCGTCGAAAATAGGCGTAGCGACCTTGCAGCCCAGCGCATGGGCGGCATAGCCCAAGTGGACCTCCAGCACCTGACCGATGTTCATACGGGAAGGCACGCCCAGGGGGTTCAGCACGATGTCCAGCGGGGTGCCGTCGGGCAGGAAGGGCA
>ERZ1034844.940-NODE-940-length-14646-cov-10.258721_pt1 | contig 14646 bp, 9 predicted proteins | sample MGYA00520594_ERZ1034844 | MGnify/ENA primary metagenome ERZ1034844 (study PRJEB33766, sample SAMN09781733) | gut metagenome | biome: gut microbiome | host: Homo sapiens | place: Madagascar | study: EMG produced TPA metagenomics assembly of the PRJNA485056 data set...
TTTTCTTTTTTACAGATTCAAATGCATAGCTCAAATCAGCATCTTCACTGGAAAGAGATTTCATTTGAGCAATGTAAGCTTCATCATCGTCTTCTTCGGCTTTCTTGGCAGAAAGCTTGCGGTCTGCCTTCTTTTTCTCAGCACGAGCTAAGAGATCAGAAGCCAGAACGCAAGCACCAGTATCAAATTCATCGTCAAGATCTGCAGTAGCGTTAAGAAGGCTTTTTGCTCTACTCGGCTTAAAACCAAGACCAACGTCGATTTCAACGTCATCTTTTGGTAAATCGTCATAATGATAACTCATGATTCGTTCAACCACCTTTCTCCTTAGAGTAATATATGTAAAGCCTAGAAACTTAAGTCTCTGTTTTCACTATCACTTTTAATGGTCTACCTGACATTTGTCTAATCAAAAGTATAATCGCAAAGGAGACTGAGTAGTATGCTGAATGGACCAAAACCCAATAAGGACAGCGCTATGCTCGTCGATATTCAATATGTAAAACCGAATAAAAAAATGGGTATCAATGATGATTTCCTCTATGTTATCTGGAGAAATCTCGATACCAATAAGAAATATTTAATCGTGCAGAAGAATCCCGTTATTCCTATTTACTTTGAGAAAGAGGAATATCGGGATCATGATTACTGTAAAAACTATTCTCCGATTGATCACTTGTATTGCAAGGTAGTTCCGTATAAGGATGTACAAAAAGCAATTGCTCTTGAAGCCGGTGATCAGTGGCTTCAAGTTTATAAGAATAATCTCCGTAGTGGTAACTATGGAGAAAATAATAAGCTGTTTGCTTATCCGTATACTTTTGGGTCTGATTATGACCCCATTTCCGTTTATCGTGCAAGATGGCTGAATAACTATGATAATGACCGAGTGAAGAAACTCCATAAAGGCTTCATGGATATTGAGGTCGATGGTATTGAAACACCTGGTATGCCGTCTGCATTTGATTGCCCTATCAATGCTGTTACTTTGATTGATGGATGGGATAAAGTAGTTTATACTTTCCTTCTTGTCAATCGTCAGTATGAAGGAAAAGATCCTGAGCGTGCAAAGATGTATGACAACATGCACGATCAGCAGCGTTATATGATGCATCATACAGACGAATTCAATCAGAAGATGCATGAAACTTATGATGAGTTTTATGGTTCTGATTTGGAGTATCGTCAATTCTTCTTTACGGACGAACGTAAGATGCTCGTACAACTTTTCCAGTTAATCAATAAGCTGGAACTTGATTTCATCACAATCTGGAATATCAGCTTCGATATGCCGTATATTATTGAGAGATTGGAAAGATTAGGATTGGATCCAACTGAGGTTATGTGCCATCCTGATTTTCCATCTAAAGTATGCCGGTTCAAAGCTGATACGAGAAACTTTGAGATCAAGAATAAAAACGATGTCATGATTCTTTCGTCTTATACAAACTTCATCGATCAGATGGAGTTGTATGCAGCCAACCGTAAAGGTGGTGCTGAGCTTCGTAACTACAAACTGAATTACATTGCTCAGAAAGAATTGAAAGATACAAAGCTTGACTATAGTGAAGATGGTAACATTAAAACTCTTCCCTATACAAACTTTGAGATGTTTGTCTCTTACAACATTAAGGACGTTCTACTTCAGTATGGTATTGAACGTAGAACTTCTGACCTTGATACGCTTTACGTTTCTTCCTATAAGAACGCAACTCCGTATTCAAAGGTTTTCAAACAGACTGTCGTTCTTCGTAACGTGCAGTATGTGAACTATCTGAGTCGTGGATTGGTTCCTGGCAATAACATCAACGTCTTGTTTGATACAAAGCAGGAAGCACCGAAATACGATGAAGATGGTAATCTCATTGATGAAGAAGATGATAGTTTCGAAGGTGCTCTGGTTGCTGATCCTACTTATAATGATAAAGTAGGTATTAAAATCTATGGGCAAACCTCCAATAACATCTTCCTCAATGCAATCGACTTTGATATGTCGTCTTTCTATCCGTCTAGTATTCGTGCTATGAACATCGACCCTTCTACATTGATTTTCAAGATGCAGTTGGATTTGATGCAGTACGATATCTATGATGGACCGATTCCTCTCAATGGCGTTACTTGGAAAAAGTTCGTAGAAGAGGGCGAAAAGGATGGCAGTAAGGAATTCATGGATAACTTCCAAACTGGTAACTATACTACGTTTGGTAGTAAGTGGATGAATATGCCGTCCGTAGCAGAAGTATATGCTCGTATGAAAAAGGAGCTTGGTGACTAATGGCAACTTCTAAAGTAGTCCTTCCTGATAATGAAGAAAGAACTCTTATCGGTAAGGTATTCACAAAACTTGTTAAAGTCATGACTGATATCTTCATCATGAAGAATGGAGATGTGATCAGTCTTGATATCAACTATCCGTATCTTGTCAAACTTGATAAGGAAACTACGGAAGCTTTGTTCTATCTATTCGATGATTTTGGATCAATGATCCATATCCCGAATGCTAGAGAATTTAAGAAATACGTGTGTCCTTCTAAGGCTGACCTTGAGAAAGGAATTGACTTAGAGGAATACCGTAAAAAAGCTCTTCAGGTTAGATTAAATTCTGAGCGTAGCAAAGTTCTTGCTCGTACTCAGTATTACTATGACCTGAATGGAATCCTTCATGACTGGCATAAGTTAGACTTATCTGAAGCTCAGGTTAAAGACATCTTCGTTGAGAATAACTATTTCCAGTTTACTCCTGAAGATGCGGATGACGTTCCTGTTATCCTTACAAAGGAAGCATTTCCTCTCGTTACTGAGAAGAATGCAAATATTGTCGAGTATAGTGCAAGACAATATTCTAATGAACTCAACCTAATATCATTCAGATGCGATATAGGTTTATTTACATCTCAGTCGTTCAACTTCTATATCCCAATGGTGAAGAAGGATAGCTGAAACTTACCCAAAATCAAGGTAAGTACCTAATCTACTGGTACTTACCTTGATTTCATCCTAAAAACACTTAGGTAATCTACGTGATACAATAACTATGAACGTTTCATATCATAATAAATTTAATGGAGAGGAGTGTATGAAATCCTATGCCTGATCATATTAATGAGGCTTCTGGATCTTCTGCGCCTCAGCTGACAAAAAGTCAAGCAGGTCGCATTAATCGTATCAACCGAAATATCAGTGGTAACATCAATCAGATGATGGACTCACTGAATGCCATGACTTATGGTACGAAGAGAGATACGAAGGTAGATTCACTCGTCAATAGTTTTAACTCGTTACTGAAAACCGAAATTACAGATATCCGTAAGGGTAACGGCGGGAACAGCGTTGACTTTATTACCCAGGTTCTTTCTGAAAATAATAAGAGACTCGCTGGTGCATCCAAAGACCTTGAAGATATCTTTGGAACGGATGAAGGTCAGATTCAAGCTTTATTCACTGAGCAGTATAAAAACCGCTTAGTAAAGCAGGCTGACCTTCATGAAGTTGCATCACAGCTGGTAGAATTAAAGCAAGCTATTGTGGTTACACGAGATGCTATTATTTCTGCTGATATTGTAGATGGCACAATGTCTCGTACGCTTACCGTAGAAAACGAGAATATGGAGAATGGAGCTGAAGACTATATTCCCATCATTGAGAATGTGGAAAAACGCTTTGATCTTCAAAAGAAGATTAAGGAGTTTATTATTCCTCGTTCTCTGGAGTATGGTGAATACTACGTCTATGCAGTTCCGTATTCTAAAATTTTCTCTGATTTCTCGAAAGAGAAAGCTGATGGCAAGTTTAAAGCATATGGTGAAGCTGCTGGTAGGACTCTTGATCAGATTATCATTGAGAAATCTGAGCAGAAGGATTTTTCGAAGACAAAGTTTGCGAAAAATATCATGGAAGCTGCAGTTGAATGTCCTGAATACGAAGATATCGTAAGACGGAATACCACTACGGAAACTGCAAAGAGTGATGTCTCTAAACAGATGAATGCTGAACTTAAAACATACATGGAGAATATCACGATTTGCAATGACGCAATCCCTCTTCCTGTGTTGGAAGAAGGCGTTGAGACTTATCGTCAGTATTATAAAGAATTCGTTGAGCATACTATGGAAGAAGCTCCTAAGCCTTCCTATACGTTCAATGCTGTTATGCGGAATATCGATTCTGGTGTTCATACATTCAATGGTACTGGAGCTCTTGATAAGAAGAAAGGTAGTAAAGCCGAAACCTTTACTAATATTCAGGATTGCTATGTGAGACTCATCTCACCTCTGAATCTGCTTCCTATTAAGATCATGGATGAGATCATCGGATACTACTACGTGCAAGAAGATGATATCACTCCTATGGCAGGTATTCTGACATCTACGATGTACTACGATAAGTACGATATGAATACAAGTGAAACTAATATCGTTTCAATGATTGCTTCATCTATTGTGGAAGCCTTCGATAAGAAGTTCCTCAATAATAACATGAAGTTCAAGAAGCTTATTGTGGAAGCTCTTAACTACTATAAGTTGAATAGTAAACGTATTCGTTTCCAGTTTATTCCGAAAGAGTATATCGTACCTTTTAAGATCAATACAGATGAGCATGGTAATGGTGTTTCTATCATTGAAGATTCTCTTTTCTATGCTAAGCTCTATCTGATGTTGCTGCTCTTTAAGATTCTTTCTATTGTCACAAATAGTAATGATACAAAGGTCAACTACATCAGGCAGTCTGGTATTGATAAAAACGTAGCCAATAAGATTCAGGACATTGCTCGTAAAAAGCAAGAGCGTAAAATCACTATGGCTGATATGTTCTCGTATACGACTTTGATCAATAAGATTGGCCAGGGTAACGAGATGTATATTCCTACTGGTAAGGGTAATGAACGCGGTATTGAAACCGAAATTCTTGCCGGCCAGGATGTGCAGATCAATGGTGATCTGATGGATATGCTGAAGAAGGCATATGTGTCTGGTACAGGTGTTCCTGATGTCTTGCTCAACTACTACAATGAAGCTGACTTCGCTAAGACTTTGGAGCTCGCCAATAACAGATTCCAAGGTCGAGTCATTTCGTTCCAGCTCGATTACAATGAGCAGATTACGAATCTTTATCGTACGATCTGCCGTTATGCTACAAATATTCCTGAAGAGGTCATCAATACCCTTCACTTCAATTTCGTTCAGCCTAAGTCTGCGAATAGTAATATTACCAATGACTTGCTGAATAACTTCAATACACTTGCACAGTTCTTGACCGAACTTTATTACGGTCAGAATGCTCAGGACGATGCTGGTAAAGCAGCACAGATCATGGTCTTTAAGAAAGAACTTGCTAAGGATAGACTTGCAATGCTTAACTTCGATCATATCGAAGAGATCTTTAAGAATGCAAATATCCAGGGTAAGGGTGATTCCATGGATCCCATGAAGAACGATCAGTCTGATGATGAGAATCTCGATATGTCCGGTATGGATGATATGAGTGGTATGAATCAGTAAGGCTGTAAAAATACCTAGCAGGTATGAGATATTTTTCAATCTCATACCTGCTAGGTTTTATATATGATAAAAGGAGAAAATCATTCGATGATAATCCATCGTGATTTTAATCCAAGCCTAATGATAACTATTAGGTCACAATGAAGGTATTCTTCTGATTTGCACGCTTGTTCTTCAGCTTGCCATCCTGGAGATCGTAGTAAGTACCATAATCGCCAGCAGGGTACAGCTGATCGTTGGTGTAACCAGAGTTGAAGTTCAGAGAATTCATCAGAGCATTATGCTTAGTCAGCAGCTGCTTTGCCTTCTCATTGATCTGCGGGCTCATGTAACGAGACGCAGTGAACTGGATATCCATCTCAACCAGGTTATGAGTACCAGCCTCATAGTTGAACTGATCAAGCTGAATGGACTTCGGGAAGCAGTTTGCAAACAGAGCTGCATACTCAACTTCCTTACCAGACTGGTCGGTAGCAACGTAGATGAACTCGGCGGTCTGGTTTGCCTGGCAAATGGGCAGACCGTAGTTCACGTCGTTTGCAGTACCATCACAATAGTAATGGCTCAGACCAGACTGAATATCAGAAACACCATTGATCCAGTACTGGATAACCTCACGCATCAGAGAGCCAGAGAACTCATAGACCTTGATGTTGAAGTCGTTTGCACCGTCGGTAGCAATGTTGGGAATCTCAACCTTCTTGCCGGAGTAACCACCGGTCATGTCGTTGAAAGACACATCAATGTTATCGTTACCGCCAATGGTGGTATTTGCGTACTCAAGAACATGCTTGAACTTACGCATCTTATCAGGGATCTTGTTCGTCACAAAGATCGGAGTACGAATCATGAAGACACGACCGAAGCCAGTCTTAAGAGGGTCGTACTGCAGGAGGGAATCACGAGTAACATTCAAGCCACCAAGAAACAGAGCATATTCCGTGATGTTTTCCATATTATGGTTATGAATGTTAGTCTGGAAAGTATTTGCGTTAGCCATAATTCAAATTCACGCTCCTTTCTTAGTTATTAGCCTTCGAAGTTCCGCTTGTTAACATCGATTTCGATGATAACACGCTTCATCATGTTACGGAACTGGACAGACACATAGCAATGGACGATGGAACGCTCCATCTCCCAAGCATTTGCGTCAAAGACGATGTTCAGAGTATCAACACGAGAACCGATCCAGCTTGCGAACTTAGCCTGCTCAGACTCGGAGAAGCGTGCACGATCCTCAACAGATGTGAAATCGTACAGGCTGTTCCAGCAGTCACGCTCAAGCTGCTTCTTCAGAGCGAAGAGGGTGTTCATGTTGTTCTCTTCCATCAGATCGGAATTGTCCATCTGAGCGGTGTTCTGAGCAGCGCGCTGATAGACATTCTCGTCGATGGTCTCGAAGTAGTTGAAACGGTTAACGTACAGCTTCTCCTTCAGCTCCATCTCCAGATCATCAACAGCGGGCTCCAGAGAGTTCTTAATGTGACCGGTCAGCTCGCAGCGAGCCTTCACAAACGGAACCCAAGAACCGTAGTTCTGATAATGACCGGGCAGCTTCTGAGCGTAGAAGTAGGTAATGGTAACCTCACACTTCTTCATGGTGCCAGGATCCTTCACAGTATAGTGCTGGAATTCCTTGACAGCATTACGGCTGCCGAAACGAGCATACTCAGCAATCATGTCGTCGATATGAGCCTTAGTGGTCTCAGTACCAGCGTCCAGATACAGCAGAGCGTCGTTACGAGCCAGTGCCATGTTGTACAGAGTGCCCTTAACGTCGAACTGAGAATGCTCAGCATCAGCGTTATAGTTAGCATCCAGGATGGCATCACAGGGAGAACGACGGCTGGACAGAATCACAGAGTCATACTCGCCAGAGAATGCCTGGACGTAGCACTCGTTGGTAGCATTGAAGACATCAGTCGGATTCTCACTACCGAATGCACCATCGTCACCACCCATCAGGGCAATACCCTGAGCGCGGTCAACACCGATATCCTCGGTATCAGTAGCCTCACCAATAACCTTCATGTTAGGATGCTTGGTGGAGCTGTTGCACTGATAACCGAAGAACGGATCCCAAGTGTCATTGGTGGGAATCAGTTCCTCAGGCACGTCATCCAGAGTCTCCAGGAAGACCTTGAACTCGTCATAAGCCTCATTGACGTACTCTTCGAGAACATCAACGTCCATCATGACGGCACCCTTCTCCTCATCATCCAGGATATCGTTGATCAGAGTGATGTTACGATACTGGGAAGAGGAAACGATTGCACCGACATAGGAAGCTTCAGTAGAGGCAGAACCAGAGGCATTGATGCACTCGAAAGTATACATCATGATGCCGTAGTCATTCTCATACTCGAAGTTACGGGCAATGCGCCAACGGTAGTTGTTACCATAGACACCACGGCCAGCCATACGGAAAGTAGCAATAGGCAGCTGCTTCCATTCGGTACCATCGGTCTCATCGGTAATAGACTCCTTGACTTCTGCCTGAGCAGCCTGTCTGAGCTGCTTCTTGAAAGCCTTTGCAGTCTTGTAGCCAGAGGAGCCAATAGATGCCATCGCTTCCTTATCAATGTACTTGGTACGGTAGCGAATGACCATCTTCTTAGACTCTTCGTCGAAACGATACTGCATCAGCAGGATGCTATTTGCTGCGAATGCATCATCGGGCATAACGCGCATGCTGTAAACAGTAGCGCTGCCGGAAGTCAGCATAGCAATAGGCATCATCAGCGGCTGACCGTACTTAGCGAAGTTGGAATTACCATAGGTGGCGATGAAGTCACTCAGGTCGTCCTTCTTCAGAAGCACGTTATCAGGGCCTTTGCCAGAGCGGAACACGCAGATGAACTTGTTATTGTTATCTACGGGCGTACTAGCGGAATCGTCAAACTTCGTATAATCGTTGATATAAGTTTCTACATGCGAATGCAGATACTTAGGAACAATTTGCGTGGCTTGGGGCATATCGCTCAACTCCTTTTCTTGAATTTTAAATCATTCAGATTAGTTAAATGTAACGGAAAGCAACGAGGAACCTCATTACTTTACGCCACACAAAGCTGTAAGCTTCAAAACTTAATAATCTGTTCCACTGGCGAAACGGTTTCTTTCTTGTTTTCTCTTGATCTATTAAGGGAAGATGTGATCATACTATCCATATCCTCATAGGTAAGAGCAGTAAACGTAGAGTTATACTGACAGATCTGACGGATAGATGCAGTGGAATAACCATAGTCACTTACGTTTTCTTTACCAGCAACAGCTGCAAACTTCTGTGACAAATCTGCAGGGTTTCTGTTCATAACTGCCAGGATCAGTTCCAGATAGCAGGAAGGAACGCCGAAGAAAACACCATTCAAAGACATATTCTTTCTCCACAGAGTAAGGAGTTTCGAATATGGAATGAAGGTTGGAAGGTTACCACCTGTAATGTACTGAAGATAAGCTTTTGAGTTCTCATCATCCTGCACAGTACTAGCAACCATAATCTTAGCGTCTTTCAGATATTTAACGACTTTGCACTGGACTATTTCTCCATTGCTGAGTTTTACATCACGAGTCTCACTGTCATAGACATTGATATTGATCATAGTAGGAAGATTAAACAGCTTCATATCTGTCATCTTACCATTACCATCGAAAATGCCAACGTCAAAAAGACCAAGTACTCGGATAGTTTCGTTATTATCTTCAGCAAAGCTATTCGTCTTAGACGAATCGAAGTAGTACATTGGAATATAAAATTCACAATACGGTGCATTCAGATAGATGTAATTACCATCACTACGAAACACGCCCATGGGCTATTTTCTCCTTTCTCGGCAAAATAGGACTAATAGAAGACAAGAGGAATAAATCCTGTCTTCTATTAGTCCTTTGTTTTTAGGCTAAATTACGCCTGGAATTTGAAATTGCTGAGAGTATCGCGTTTAGGATTCAGAATACCTTTAGAGAAGATCTTCTTGGTAACAGCACCAGAAGAGCACAGCTGGAGAACAGCAATCTCATCGACGTTCTGTTCAACACGATGACCATCACGAGAATCGTAGAAGTCGTATGCCTTACCATCGATAGTGGGGATGTAGATGTCGCCATAGTTGTCGACATATGCATACTGATTCGTCATGTCAAAAGCCACGGGGACATTCACATCACCACGGCGCTCGATGACCATAGAATCATAGGTACGCCTTTCTGCTTCAGCTTTATTGCGCAGATATTCTTTCTCATTAACGTACTGAGTATTCAGATAATCAGTGATCGTCTTATCGGGAACATCCTTAATTGCATTAGCGAGTTCAGGAATAGGCTCTACCTCACTGAGCATCTCCTTAACATCTGCTTCCTCTTCAGGAGCCAGAGTACCAGTCATGATATCGGTATCAACCTTATCACGGAAGTTGTCGACGATGACTGCTGTGTTATTCCCAATTGGAGTAGTATCGGATGCTGCTTCTCTGGCCTCTTCATCCAGATCCTCATTGGGATAGATTTGCTCCTCAAGTTTATCTGCCTTAGGAATCTCAACGGAATCGCCATCTCCGATATCAACGGAAACAGTAGGCTGAATCTCAGAAACGAATGATTCAACTTCAGCCTCCTTCTCAGCCTTTTCTTCGGTAACGATCTTCTCCAGATACTCCTTGAGTTCCTTGACGCTCATCTTAATGACTTCGTCAGTGAGCTCCTTACCATGGTCATGGATAGCATTGCACAGAGATTCACGAAGTTTAGCTTCATTCTCTGCACGAGCTTCCTGACGAGCAGGATGATTCGGAGAGGTGACATTCTTCTCTTCCAGAGTAGCAATGTGAGGAACGAAGTAGTCATCAACAGCCTTAATCTGATTGATAAATTCTTTCTCCTCTTCCGGAGTAGAGAAACGATGATAGACCAGATTATACATCTTGATCAGCAGGGAAGAGCAGAACAGAGCATCGTTCTTGTTATTGGTATCTGCGTAGGAAATGAAACGCATGGCGACAAACAGGAACATGTTGTTCATGGGGTAATACTCTTCAGGAAGGAACATTTCCTCGATGTTAAAGAACATCTTGTAGGTATTCTCATCATAACCAAGACGCTTGATGCGAATACGGAACTTCTCCATGATCAGAGAAGAACGCTTTGCATTGAAGAAAGTATTGATGATATTACGAACTTCGTTATCACCAAGCTTCACAATACGATCAGTCAGGAAAGACAGATCTTCCGTCTTACGGACAGTGTCCAGCATCTTCTGAATCTTGGCTTTTTCAACCGGATCAGTTTCCTCATCCAGCTTCTTCTGGAGAGATTCAACCTTCTCCAGACGAGCCTTACCAGAAGTAGAAGCATCATAGCTCTTATTGGTAATATCTCGGATTTCCTTTTCCAGGTTGTCCTTTTCCTTGATTGCATCCGCGTAGTTTACGCAACAATCATAAATCTCTTTGAAGACAGAGATGCAGTATTCACTGAAGGTCATAGCCTTCTTCTCATCAGTGTCTTCGTCCTTGGCAGCATTGATCTCATTGAGCTTACTCTGAGTAAACGCAATGATCTTATCAACCTTATTAGCGTCCAGAGCATCGATAGCTTCCTTCGACATCTTAGCGAGCACATCACGCAGACGATGATTGAAGCCGTGATTTGCAATCATGGAATCAATGATACCGTCATACATCTTGATCTGCTCGGTCATGCCGTCGATCAGCTCTCGTGCCTGGGCCAGACTATTCTGCAGGGTATTAATCATAATTACTACAGTCCTTTCTTTACTTATGTTGCCTTTAGGGATATTAATAGGATGTGCTTAGTATAGTAATAAACTACTAGACATCATTTAATTTAAAATACAGCTATAACACGTATGTAAATTGAGCATGTAGGATTTATGACGCGCGCTGCTTAACAACAAGATCGCCGCCATATATCGTAGAGCGTTATCAAACACCATTTTGGCCTCCATAAAAGATTCCTTTCAAGTTCAAAGTCACACAACCTCCTTGAATAAGTGATCAGGTTTTTGGCAAAATCGTCTGTGGTCTTTCTCAGGGTTTCGTACTACGTTCTTTCATTCGTTCGTCATGGTTTTTTCTGTTTCATGATTTTTACGCTCCGATGCGATCTGTGCGTCATTACGTGTATTTCCCATGCTCAGTTTAAATAAGACTCCAAGTACTGCCATAAGTACTTGGAGTCTTTTTATTCCTTAAAATCCATTAAGGAAATCGAAATTAGAAAGATTGGAAGAAGTATCCTGTTCGTTACTCATTCCATTCATTTCATCAAAGAAACTCATATCGATATTATTATTACCATAGATTTCCTCAAGCTGAACTTCCTGAGATCTATCAAGAGTAGGATTCTCTACGAGACCCTTCTTATGGAGTTCAAGAGATTGACGCTGAGCCTTAATAAGAGCTTCTCTCATAATTTGCTCATAGTCATTTTCCTTACGAACCTTCTCTTGCTTTTTCATAGCAGCAATCGTATCTGCAGGAAGAATATCCATATTTTCGATATCTTCTACAGAACGCTTGAGACCTTTGTTACGATTTTCTATATCATTAGATCCTGGAGTGAACCCGAAAAGGCTAAGATTATTTCCGTGATAGTATACATACATACCGATGAGGTAAGACATGATACTATCATCATGGAAGGTAGGGCCAGCTTCGATCTTTCCTGAACGAGTACGTATTAAGTGAGCAATATCTTCTGTAACATTTTTAGTTACAAAGTCATCCTTAAATTCAGCCATGCGTCTGAAAAGGATTGCAAACATGTCCTCACGAGATTGGTTATTCGTATAGACACCATAATACTTCTTCTGCTCACCTTGACGTTTTAACATGCTTACGGCTGTGCTTTCATCAGCAAGATTCTCTTCAACCAGATCTTTATTCTTATCGAAGTAAAGATTTGATCTAATAGGAGAATTCAGAAGATGGTCAATAATGCCGTCACCGACAGAGTTTCTCTCTATGATGATAATTGCTCTTGGAAGATGCTTCTGTACTAACTCAATGATGAGTTTTTCAAACATCGTTTCGCCGATGTAGGGGCATTTGAATTCTGCAGACGGTTTTGTTGTATATGGATCGATAATTGTAATTGCGTTCGAGTCTCCGTTTGTACCAGTAGAGCAGTCGATGCTCACAAGATACGGGAGAAGTCTCTCAAGCTTTTTATAGATATCAAATCTAAAATGCTCCATGATATACAGCTCGTCTACTACGGGTTGAATCATAGAAATAATGTATTCGAGGTCTTCCTGCTCGAACGGAGAGTCACTAGAACCACGAATTCTCTGTAACAGAATCTCACGTTTTACGACGATAGGGTTCTGAATCTTATTGTACATATTCCGAAGCCACTCGTCCGTGAGGCCAAGTTGCTTATAAGAGTACTCGATATAGACGATTCCGTTACCACCGTTATTTTTGACGTACTGGAGAAGTTCATTGTTGTCATCGTTAGTTGAATCGTATCGCATATCGTACATGTGCTCAGACCACTTTGTAGTATGCGATAAAACTTCTTGTGCTTCTTGTCCCATGGAGGTATCCAAGTCACCTGGGGTACAAGAGAATGCCCGACAATACATAGCACCATTTTTTTTAGCGTTCCTCGATGCAGTTTCAAAGGTTGATACTGAGTTCTCGATAATCGTTTTGATATACGGAGTAAACTCAGGTTCGTCGAAATGAAGAATAGGAGAAGTAAGACCACGAGCCAGAGACAACGCTGACTCATAAGATGTAGCCTTAGGTTTAATGATAATACGGTTCTTTGTAATAGGATGCTTCATGCTAGTAGCATTACGGGCAGCCTTTACAAGTTTCACTTTACCATTCTCATCTTCTTCAAGAATTTGGTCAAAGCGAAGATAGTCTGGTAAGCAATCGATGATATCTTTCAGACGTTGCAAGTTTTCCTTAGCATTACCGCTATCCTTATTCACGAAAATAAAGGTAGAGTTATTGGTACCAAAGGAATATGCCCATGCCAGTAAGCAAAGAAAAGAAATCGTTTTACCTTGCTGACGAGGTAAGCATAGCCATGAATCGATGCCATGTAAGGTTAACCATGTCTGTGCGATATTACCACGGTTTGCTTTGAAAGGAATACCGACGCCACCTTGGTCAGGTATTCTACATACTTCTCGGAGATAATACCATGGATTTCTGGTACACTCTGTCATGATTCTGGAAATCTGATCTCTTGTCAGATTTTCTGTATGAGGATCAATGTTAACTAGGCTGTAGTCATAGATCTCCAGCATGAAATAGTAGTTATGAATTCCAAGACTCTTTAAATCTTTTGCTACTTGAAGGAAACTCTTATTTGCTGTACCGACATCATAGAATTTATTTCCGATCCGTTTAATTCGGTTAGCCAATGATATATCACCTCCATTGATTAATCAATCGTTTTCGTTAATTAATCTAAATTATAATGATATATTATACTGGTGAATAAAGATACAAGAATATCTTTATTCGTTCGAATATTCACTCATTACGAAAGCGAATCAAAGGAGAATTACTATGAAAAAGACAATTTCTATGATCCTGGCTATGATTATGGCAGTAGCAGTATTCGCTATGCCTGCGAGCGCCGGTTGGCTTGATCCTTGGCCAACTGAAGCTGAAGTCCGTGCTCTTGCTAACAGGGATTTCATCGATCAGACCGAGTTGACCGAATTGGCATCCAAGTACAAGCCTGATGACTTCTGGATGATCTGCGAGAATGCTCTCAGTCAGGATATGATTGCGATTGCAACCATGAAAGAAAATCGTCCTGACCGAGATAACGCACAGCTGTCTCAGATTTATCTGAAGTATATCAACCTGTATTGTGCAGTTTATCCGAGCGATCCTGGTATGAATAGTCCTGACCATAATAGCTATGCAGCACGCGCTCTGAATGGTGTTACTCAGTACAATGAAAAGGTTCTCGGAATCTTCGGTACTACCATGGCAAAGAAGTCTCTGTATTCTTCTACGACTTACAACTTTACCGTTGATGCTCTGGAAGCACAGACTGAGTATAACAAGATGTATCGTTGCCATTTCAATGATGGTCCTTACGAAGGTGAATCCTTCCTTGTGAATGCTCGTGATTCTCAGTCTCTTGTTGTTGGTAAGGC
>ERZ1034844.941-NODE-941-length-14606-cov-4.839049_pt1 | contig 14606 bp, 11 predicted proteins | sample MGYA00520594_ERZ1034844 | MGnify/ENA primary metagenome ERZ1034844 (study PRJEB33766, sample SAMN09781733) | gut metagenome | biome: gut microbiome | host: Homo sapiens | place: Madagascar | study: EMG produced TPA metagenomics assembly of the PRJNA485056 data set...
GCGCAATATATGGTTGACGAAATCACCCATATCTGCAAGGATATGCCCAAACGTACTCCCGGCGAAGAAGGCGAAAGAATCGCTTGCGAGTATATGGCTGACGTCCTTAAAAAAGACTGCGGATGCGAACGCTCCGACGTTGAATCGTTTAAGGAAAATCCCGGCAGCTTTTTCGGCTGGATTTATATCACGATCACCTGTGTTCTTGCGGGGCTTATCGCATACTTCTTCCTGCCGATTTTAGGTTTTGCGCTTATCGTTTTCGGTTTCTACGTAATGATAATGCAATTCGGTCTTTACAAAAAGACTTTCGACTTCCTGTTCCCCGAAAAGACGGGCACGAACGTTACCGCAATCAAGAAATGCACGGGCGAAGTCAAAGGTCGCGTATTTTTCAACGGTCACCCCGACGCAGCGTGGAACTGGCCCGTCAACAATAAGTTCGGCGGCAAAGTTTACGAAGCGAACATTGTTATCGTTGTCCTTGGCGCGTTGTTCCTTATGGGATGCAGCCTTGCGACGGCTATACTCACTGGTTTCAAACCCATGATTCTTAAACCCGAAAACGGCGTTTTGTTCTGGCTTGGCGTCGCGAACCTTGCATTCGTACCTTTCTATTTCGGTATGTACCGCATGTGGGATCCGAACACGACGGTTGACGGCGCAAACGACAACCTTACGGCTTGCCTTATGGGCATCGCAATCCTTAAAGCGATGAAAGACGAAGGTATCGAACTTGAACACACCGAAGTCGGCGTTATCCTTTCGGGTTCCGAAGAAGCGGGGCTCCGCGGCGCGAAAGCGTGGTGCGAACAACACAAAGGCGAATTCGACGACGTTCCCACCTGGATTTATTCTTTCGACACTATTCACGATCCGAAATTCCTGGGCGTAAATTACCGCGACCTTAACGCAACCGTCAAAGCCGACAAGGAAGTTTCCGACAGCTTTATGGAAGCGGCAAAAGAACTGGGCATTCACTGCAACAAAACTCTTGTTCCTCCCTTCGGCGGAGCAACCGACAGCGCAGCGTTCGCACAGGCAGGTTTCAGGGCAACGGGTATCACCGCATTGAACCACGTTCTGGAAGATTATTACCACACGCTTAAAGACAGTTACGACAACCTTAACAAAGATTGTCTTGCGGATTGCTATGCAATTTCTGTCCGCGCGCTTGAAAACTTTGACAAAAAGATTTCAAACAAATAAGTAAAACAAACACGATAATGAAGGATAGCGAGTTTTCGCTATCCTTTTTCGTTGAAAAAAATCGGTAAAGGCGGCGGATATTTTTTTCAATTCTTGACAACAACGTATATTTAATGCAATAATAAAATTAATTTAACGCAACGTGGAAAGTATGGAAGAAATCAAAAACACCGACTGCAATCTCATAACGGGACTCACGTCCGAAGAAGTCGAAGCGCGCGTCAAGAGCGGGCTCGTCAACGGATTGCAAACAATAAAAACCAAAAGCGTACTCAGAATACTTATCGACAACACCTTCACGTTTTTCAACTTCGTGTTTTTCGTGATGGCAATCATCGTCGCGGCGTTTTCGGGATTCGACAAGGACGGCATGGGCAATTACGGTTTCGTGATTCTGTGCGTCTGCAATACGCTTATCGGTATCGTGCAGGAACTTCGCGCAAAGCACACGATGGATAAACTGTCGCTCATTTCCGCCCCGAAAGTCAGGGTTATCCGCGACGGGGAAGAAAAGGAAATCGCCGTGAAAAACGTCGTTATGGACGACGTTACGATATTGCAGGCGGGACACCAGATTTGCGCGGATTCGGTCGTTGTCGAAGGCAGTATCGAGGTCAACGAAAGCCTTATCACCGGTGAACCCGACGCAATCGTGAAAAACGCGGGCGACAGCCTTATGTCGGGAAGTTACGTCGTATCGGGACGCGCAAAAGCAAAAGTCGTGCACGTGGGTATGGATAACTTCGCAATGAAAATATCCGCCGGCGCGAAGTATTTCAAAAAACCCGTTTCGGTCATCAAAAATTCGTTAAATAAAATCGTAAAAACGATGTCGGTGGTCATTGTGCCGCTGGGCATCGCTTTGTTTTCAGTCAAATATTACATTCAGGGCAACGATATGAACAGTACGGTGCTGACGACAATCGGCTCGTTGGTAGGAATGATTCCGAGCGGTCTTGTCGCGCTTACGTCGGTCGTGTTCTGTCTGAGCGTCATAAGGCTTGCGGGACACCACACCCTTGCACAGGATATGTACTGCGTCGAAACGCTTGCAAGGGTTGACGTGCTGTGTCTTGATAAAACGGGCACGATTACCGAAGGCAGTATGGAAATCCACGGTATAAAAACCGTCGATTTGTCGGAAGACGAGTTCTGCCGCCACCTTAAAAACCTGTCGGACGCCGTTAAGGACGAAAACGCAACGGCGGCGGCGGTCAAAAATTACGTCGGACAGTACGAGGCGGCGGGCGAAGTCAGCGTTGTCGTGCCGTTTTCGTCGGACAGAAAGTGGAGCGGCGCGGTTATCGACGGCAGAAGTTACGTTCTGGGCGCGCCCGAATTCGTTTTCCCCAATACCGCGGAAGAAATAAAAGCAATCACGCGCGAAAAGGCGGAAGAAGGGCTCAGGGTGCTTGTCCTTGCGTCGTCGGACGTCGAAATTATCGGGCATAGCCTTCCCGACGGACTGAAAGCGGAAGGGTTTATATTCATCGCCGATAAAATAAGAAAGGAAGCCCCCGATACGCTGCAATATTTCAGGGATCAGGGCGTAACCGTCAAAATTATTTCGGGCGACAACCCCGTTACCGTGCGCGCCGTCGCAAAACGCGCAGGGCTTTCCGATTGCGACAGTATCATTGATATGTCAACCCTGAAAACCGACGAGGAAGTCATCGAAGCGGCGGAAAAATACACGATATTCGGCAGGGTTCTGCCCGATCAGAAATTATTGCTTGTAAAAGCCCTGAAAGCAAAAGGACACACCGTTGCAATGACGGGCGACGGCGTCAACGACGTGCTTGCATTAAAGGAATCCGACTGTTCGATCGCGATGGCTTCGGGCTCGGACGCCGCAAAGAACGTGAGCAGTCTGGTGCTTCTTGACAGCAATTTCGCGTCGATGCCGAAAGTCGTTGCGGAAGGCAGACGTTCCATAAACAACCTTGAAAGGTCGGCGTCGTTGTTCCTTGTAAAGACGGGCTACAACTTGCTTATCGCGCTGTTGTTCCTTATCGTGCCGTCGATTCTGCCGTTTGAACCAAGGCATCTGACGCTGCTTGGCGGGGTAACGATCGGGATTCCGTCGGGAATACTCGCGCTCGAACCCAATAAAAACAGGGTGGAAGGCAGGTTTTTGCCAAAAGTCATTATGAACGCGGTGCCCGGCATAGTAACCGTAATGGCGGGTATTATCGCAATCGTAATCACAACGCAGACGATACTCACGGGGCTTTCTCCGGACGAACAGCACGCGCTGTATTTCCTTGCGACCGTGTTTGCGGGATATCTGTTCGTGTTCAAATCGTGCTGGCCGTTCAACCTGTTGCACGCGGTGCTTTTCGTGGGCGTAATCGCGCTTCTGGTGCTGTGTTACTTCGTGCATCTGTCGTTTATCGACATACAGTCGTTCTTCGGTCTGTACCGCGGAATAACGCCCGCAATGTGGAAAGTGCTTGCGGTGGTATGGTCGATACTCGTCGTCGTATTTGCGGCGATGTGGGCGCTTGATAAAAAGTATAACGTGCGCTTCCAGACGACCGTCGGCGACATCGAAGACAAAATCGATTTAAGACGTGAAGAAGTCCTCAAAAAAAGAGAAGCGAAAAAGGCAGAAAGAAAAGCCAAAAAATCCCTGTAAAAAAAGACAAAACAAAACCCGCAATCTGCGGGTTTTTTAATGGGGTTTTTCAGAAGAACGAGTGCAAAACAAGCATCACTATGCCAAGGATTAAAAGCACCACGCCGACGGTAATATTAAGCGTCTTGGGCTTTACCTTGTTTGCGATAAGCGCGGCAAGTTGCGCCGAAACGAGCGTGCTGAATATGCAGGTTATCATTGCCGTAGTGTCGGGCAAGCCGCCGATTCCGAAATGCGATACCGCCCCGACAAGCGCGGTAAACGTCATGATAAACACGCTTGTGCCGACCGCCTTTTTAAGCGGAAATCCCATAAACGACGTGAGTACAAGGAGCATCATCATGCCGCCGCCCGCGCCGACGAATCCGCAAATCATACCAATCATTGCCGACAGCGTGAACGTTTGCACCGCGTCGCACCATTTGTTTTTGTACAAGCGGTCCTTTAAGGGATCTCTGCCGTTGACGGGAACGAGTATAAATTTAAGCCCGAGTAGTGACGTTGCGAAAATGGAAAAGTTGCCCATAAGGTGATTGTCGATTTTTGACGCAAGAAAACTTCCAAGAACCGTAAAGCACAAAACGACGACAAGCATTTTCGAGCCTTTTTTCACGTCAATGTTTTTATCGACGGCGTAAGCGGTTGCGGACACGGCGGACGCCAGAACGTCGGAAATCAGCGCGATACCGATGGCGTCGTACGACGGGAAGTCCAGAAATGCGACAAGCATCGGTGCGATAAACGCGGCGGCGGACAATCCCGCAAATCCCGTGCCTATGCCTGCGCCAATGCCTGCGAAAATATATACGATAATTTTAATATATTCTTCCATACAATTGTAATAAATTATATCACCGCGCGCTTTTATGTCAACCGTTCGCCGTTGACTTTCCGATATTAAAGTGGTATCATATACTTTATGAAAATAATGTTCGTGTGCCTTGGAAACATCTGCCGCAGCGCAATGGCGGAATTTATGATGAAAGACGCCTTGAAAAAGCGGGGGATATCGGAAAAGTACGTTATCGACTCCGCCGCGACGTGCGGGCTCGAAGCGGGCAACCCCGTTTATCCCGACGCGCTGAAAAAACTGAAAGAGCACGATGTTCCGACGTTCCCGCATTATTCGAAACAGGTCAGAAAAACCGATTACGACAAATACGATTTGTTCATTGGAATGGATGACAAAAACGTCGCGTATCTCAAAAATCTTTTCGCGCCCGACGAAAAAAAGAAGGTAAAAAAGTTTCTGGAATATGCAGGGCAATCCCGCGACGTCGCGGATCCGTATTACACCGGCAATTTTGACGATACTTATGACGATTTGAAAATCGGTATCGAATTTTTGATAAATAATATTGAAAACAGGAAGTGAATTTATGAGTGAATGTACGCACGATTGCAACTCCTGCGAAAGCCACGGAAGTTGCAGCGAAAAAACCGACTTCACCGTCCCCGTAAACGCATTGTCGAAGGTCAAGCACGTTATCGGCATCGTGTCGGGAAAAGGCGGCGTGGGCAAATCTCTCGTAACGGGGCTTATGGCGTCGATTACGGCAAAACAAGGGTTTAAGACGGCGATTCTGGACGCTGATATTACCGGTCCGTCGATTCCGCGCATGTTTAACGTGGACGGTCCCATCGACAGCGACGGCAGTTTCTTTTATCCCGTGAAATCAAAGGGCGGCATTGAAATTATGTCGGCAAACCTTTTGCTGGAACAAAATAACGATCCCGTCGTATGGCGCGGTCCCGTCATCGCGGGTATGGTGAAACAGTTCTGGACGGATTGCGTCTGGGGCGACGTGGACTTTATGTACGTCGATATGCCTCCCGGAACGGGCGACGTGCCTCTTACGGTTTTCCAAAGCCTGAACGTCGACGGTATCATCGTCGTGACAAGCCCGCAGGAACTCGTGTCGATGATTGTCGGCAAAGCCGTGAAGATGGCAAATATGATGAATATCCCCGTGCTGGGCGTCGTTGAGAATATGAGTTACGTCAAATGCCCGGACTGCGGGAAAGAGTTTTCGATTTTCGGCGACAGCAAGGTCGACGAAGTCGCAACCGAATTCGACCTGAAAGTTCTCGGACGGATTCCGTTTGATAAAAACATCGCAAAAGCCTGCGACGAAGGCAACGTCGAGTCACTTGACGCGGACTTCCTTGACAGCGCGAAAGAGGCGATAAAACGCCTTGCAAAATAAACGAAGAAAAAAAGAAGCGCCCCGAAAAATCGGGGCGTTTCTTAAATATATAAGGGGGGAAGGAAATTATCTTGCGTTTAAGCGGTCGAATTCTTTCACGTTTTCCACGATAAGGTCAAAGAAATTTTCAACGATTTTTTTGTCGTCGTCGTTGCCGCGGATTGCAATCGTCATCGTTACGACGTCGTTCAAGGTTGTGAGCGCAAGCTGCATAAAGGGTTTGTATTTGACCGCGCCCGTCATAAATCCGTCAACGGGTTTCGCATTGCCGAAAGTCAGTTTATCGACGGGAAGAAGCCCGATGTTGCTCATACCGATAAGCGGGTTGGCGTACCCGATTTTGATTGCGAATTCCGAAATCGAAAAGGGCAGTATGGTATAGGCGAGTTTCAGAAGCGGCAGGCTGTAAAGCCCCATATATTTGTCGCGCTTGCTTTTCTTTGTGGAGCGCATGACGTTGATAAGCGTATCGTTGATCGTTTCACCCTTGTTATGCACCGTGCAAAGCATAAATCCCGTGTGATTCGCAAGCCCGCCGGCCTCGTCGCCGCCTTCGATATGACGGCGCAAATCGACCATGCAGGGGATTGAAAGGGTTTCGTCGTCGCGCATGCCCGAAATATCGTAAAGCGCGCGCACGTACGCCGCAAGCAGCATATCGTTGACGGTAACGCCCAGACGTTTTCCCGCGTTTTTCATATTAAGGAAAGTGTCGCGGTCGATTTTTCTGATGTTGATCATCGTGTGGTCGTCGGGACGGGGTTCGGTCAGCGGAAATACGTGTTTGTCTTTCACCGCGCTGATGTTTTTGAAAAGACCTTTCGCAACCTTTTTGTCGGCTGCGTCGAGTTTCGTATAAACCTGTTCCGCGCTTCTCGTACCTTGTTTAAGGTCGGTGGGGTTTTCGCCGCTTAAAAACGCGTTGTAGTTTTTTGCAAGCTTTTTCAAAAAGTATTTGAAGTCGCCGCCGTCAAAGCACATATGGTTGACGATCATCGCAAACGTCGATTTTCCGTCCTTGTTCAAAACAATCACCTTAAACTGTACGTTGCTTGAAACGGGGATACTCTGACACAGGAAATCGTACGCTTCTTTTTCGGGATCGTCGCTGTCTTTTATTGTCAGGATATCGTTGACGGTGTAAGGCTCCACCTTCCAGTAAGGATTGACGGGATTCTCGTGAAAACTACTGTGAAGCACGGGGGCTTTTTCGCACATTATGACCAGCACGTTTTTAAGCGCGTCGGCGTCTAAGAGCCCGTCGAAAGTCAGGGTTGCGTGCACCATACGGTCGTAATAGTTTCGGAAAAGATATTGCATCTTATCCCACATTTCGGCTTTTATAGTTTTGCTCATAGTTTCAAAATCAGTATTTTATCGTATCGTTTTTACGAGATAAAGATGTTATTTGTTTTCGTCGTTCCACATTGTGTAGTACGCTTCGTCAATGCGAGCTTTCTTTTCGGCTGCCGCCTTATCCTTTTTCTTTGCATAACTCACAAGAGATGCGATAAGGATAACGACGTCGAGAAGGGCTGCGCCGACGGGAAGAAGCCACGACGGATGCCACGGGATAACGTGCGCCACGCCCAGCATTACGTACACCATAACGGCGGTTACTTCAACGGTTGCAAGCAGGTCGAAAAGCCTTGATTTACTGTTGTAAGAATACGCCTCGGCGGTGTCGGTGATAAGCATTGCGATCACCATTACAAGGAAGGTCATCCAGCTGTACCTGAGGTGCACGAGTATTTGCAGAATAAGGAAAATAAACGTGAACGTAAGAGCGATGATGACGTGCGACAGACCGCGGATTGCAAGGTGTCTTTTCTTTTTCGCAAGGACGATAATACCGAAAATCGCGCCTGCGATAACGCCCATAAACGCGCCGCCCACAAGAATGAGCCAGGTTTTGTCCCAGGCTCGGGTTGCGAAGCTGACCGAAAGATATCCGATCACGACAAACAATGCGATTGCGATACCGGTGAGCACTCTTGCGCCGATGCGGGGCACTGCGCGCTTTACGTTGTCCAGACGGTTTTCAAAATCGACGAGCGTGTCTTTGAAGTTTCCGAGACTGTCGATGCACAGGTCGTAGATGGCGTTTTCGTCCGTCATACCTTTTATCTTGTATTCCTGCGCGCGGTCGAGAAGGTTTTGCAAAACTTCTTCGCGGTATTCCATTGCCTCTTTCGTGGGAGAGATGGCGCGGAATTGTTGTTCGAGATACTTTTTGAAGCGGTCGATTAACATATTATTTTGTTCCTCCGTTGATTAAGTCTTTCATTATTTTTATGGTGTCAAACCAGTTGGTTTTGTTGAAGTCGTAAAAGGAGCGACCCTTTTCGGTGATGCGGTAATATCTGCGTCTTGCGCCGGCGTCGCTTTCGCCCCAGTAACTTTCGATAAACCCGTCGTGTTCCATACGGCGGAAGGCGGTGTAAAGGGTGGCGTCTTTGAGAATAAGTTCGCCGTGGCTCAAATCTTCGATAGCCTTGCTTATTTCATAGCCGTAACTGTCGTTTTTGATAAGCTGTGCGAGAATTATCGTTTCGGTGTGACCGCGCAGCATATCGGCGCTTATTGCCATTTTATTTCGCCTCCTTATGTATATCGCCTGACGATATATATCATAGCACAAAAAACGGCGATGTCAATAGTTTTTGATAAAAAAAACGAAAAAAGTCCCAAAAAATTTTTCCGCCGCAAAAAATACGTGTTTACAAACCCGCATTTTATATGGTAAATTATTTATATAAGAACAATTTAGGTGGATATATTATGAACAAAAAAGAAAGAACGAAAAAACCGATGAAAAAGGGCGCAAAATGGGCGCTTGTCATTTTTATATGGGGCTTTTCGGCGTATTTTCTCGTTGCGCTGTCGGGATTTATCGCGGCAACAATTTCGGCAAAGGACGCGAAAAGCGTCTGGGCGGACTGGCAGAACGAATACGTCGCGTATCTTGAACAGCGTTACGCTGCCGACGAAAACTTTTCAAAGGTGAACGACGAGGATTTCCTTACCCGCACCGATATGGCAGAAGTCCTCGGCGCAAGGCTTAACGAAATAAGGTACATCGCGTCGCACAACAGTTATAAGACGGGGCTCACTCCCGAAACGAAGTATTTTTATCACGGTCCGCTTGCGGCGATAATGGGCAGGCAATACGATTATATCTTCGACACGATTACCGAACAGCTCAACGCCGGAATCCGAAGTATCGAACTTGACGCGAATAAGGTGAAAACCGCCGACGGGTTCAGAATCGAGTGTCTGCACAGCGATATGCTGGAAACGAACAGCACGATGATCGACTTCGACAAAGGTCTTAAAGAAATCAGAATGTGGATGGACAGAAACGAAAACGCGTTGCCGATTATCGTCCTTGTGGAGCCGAAAGGCGGCAAAAAATTCGACCTCGAAGCCTTTGATAAATTCGACGAAATGCTGTTTGAAAACTTCGGCGAAAAACTCGTTACTCCCAAAAAACTGCTTGACGCGGCGGGCGTTTCCGACTTTGACGAATTCCGCGCGAAAAACGCTTATCCCACCGTTGAAAGTCTGAAAGGGAAAATCATTTTCCTGCTGCACGAAAAGGACAGCCTGGAAACGTACATGCAGCGCGATCCCGATATGCAAAAAAGCGCGATGAATATCGCCCTTGACTACGCCACCGTCCAGAAAAAAGGCAAGGATTATTCCCGTTTCTCGTTCACCGTAATTCTGAACGATCCGACGAAACACAAAGACCGTATTTCTGAGGCGATAAACCGCGATAATTTTATGGTCAGAACGAGGCTGGACAGATACGCCGTCGTGAAAGACCACTGGTACAAAAACGGAATCGAGTCCGGCGCGAATATTTTAAGCACCGATTACACCCCGCACGCCAAGGAAAGAATAATGGAATATCCGACGAAAGGGAAGTGGACGGATACCTATTACGCAATATTGTACGAGGCGGACAAAACGGTAACCTTGCGCGGCAAATAACGAAAACGAAACGGTCGGCGACGGCCGTTTTTTCGTGCGCCCGCGACTTTGTATCGTAATATTTTGAATGATATTGAAATTTTTTGTTATTTTTGGGGTTTTCCGAAAAAAATTTTGTTACAAGAACGCTTTTCCGTAAAAAATTCGGAAAAAAATCAATAATTTCGTTTACACCGCATATAACGTATGTTAAAATCGAATAGTAAGGAAAAAGGAGATAACCGTGGATAACACCGACGTAAAAATATTGCAGTGTCTTATGAAAAACGCTCGTGCGAATTCGTCCGAAATCGCCGAGAAGGTCAAGCTGTCCACGTCCACCGTTATCGAACGCATCAAAAAACTTGAAAACTCGGGCGTTATCAAAGGCTACGCCGCGATCATCGTCCCCGAAAAACTCGGCAAAGACGTCACCGCGCTTATAAGCGTCGCAATCGACCATCCGAAGTTCAACGACGGTTTCGTCGCCGCGGTCAAGGACAATCGCCACATTGCGGAATGTTTGTATATCGCGGGGGAATTCGATTACTTTTTGAAAGTCGTCACCGACAATACGAAAACGCTTGAAAGCGTGCTGAACGAAATCAAGAGTATCCCCGGCGTTTCAAAGACTCAGACGAGCATCGTTTTAAGCAGTCCGAAGAACGAATACAGCGTCCCCATAAAGGCGAAAAAAGAAAAGTAAAATATGCGCGAAAGCGCGAAATTATAAAATAAGGGCGAAAGCCGAAAATTAAGGAGAAATAATAATGATAGTTGGTATCCCCAAGGAAATTATGCACGACGAAGCGCGTGTTGCTGCAATCCCCGACACCGTAAAGAAAATGGTCGCCGCAGGCATGACCGTTCTTTTTGAAAAAGGCGCAGGCGAAGGCTCGCACTACCATGACAAGGATTATCTTGCCGCAGGCGCAACCATTCTTGAAGATTGCGAAGAAATTTTTGCAAAATCCGACGTTATCCTGAAAGTTAAGGAACCTCTCTTCAACGAAGAAAAGGGCAAACACGAAATCGAGATGATGCACAAAGGTCAATATATTATTACGTTCATTCACCCCGCGTCTCCCGTAAACCACAAGATGGTCAAAGATATGGCGGCGGCAGGCGTTATCGGTCTTACCCTTGACGGCGTACCTCGTATCTCCCGCGCACAATCCATGGACGCTTTGTCCTCGATGAGCACCTGTGCAGGCTATAAGGGCATGCTCATGGGCGCAAACGACATCTCCAAATTCATGCCTTTGATCGGCTCGGCAGTCGGCGTTATCCAACCCGCAAACGTTCTCGTCATCGGTACCGGTGTTGCAGGTCTTCGTGCGGTCGCAACCGCAAAAGGTCTCGGCGCGAAAGTATATTCTGCCGATATCCGTCCTTCCGCAAACGAACAGGCAATGTCGCTCGGCGCGAAAATCGTCCCGACCGGTGTTCCCGAAGAAATCGCGGTACGTCGCGTAGGCGTTGTCGAATATGCAAAACGTCTTCCCGAAGAATGGCTTGAAAAAGAACGCGCGGCACTTGCAGACGCAGTCAAAAACGCCGACATCATCTTCTGCTCGGCACTCCTTCAAGGACAACTCGCTCCCACGCTCCTTACCGATGAAATGGTCGCTTCCATGAAGCCCGGCTCTGCAATTATCGATATTTCCATCGACCAGGGCGGCAACTGCGCAATCACCTCTCCCGGTATCCGCGACATCAAACACAACGTCATTATCGAAGGTATCAAGAATATCCCCGGTCAACTTCCCACCAGCTCGACCTGGCTCTTCGCATACAACATCTACAATCTGCTTGCGTTCCTCGCGAAAGACGGCAGCATTAAACTCGATATGAACGACGAAATCGTACAAAGCATTCTCGTTACGCTTGACGGTGAAATCGTACATAAAGGTGCTCGCGAGGCGATGGGACTTTAAGCGTCGACTTTTGACGATATTTTGAGTTTTTGTGACAACCTGAAAATCCGTGTACGTCCTTGTACACTAGGATTTTCAGAACGCCGCAAGAAACGTCAAAATCTCATTCAAAATCCGCCGCTTAAAAGATGATATATTTGACGCCTTTAATTATACGAGGAAAACTCTGAACCTTAAAAGAAACGTCAGAACTTCATCTGAATCTCGCCGCTTAAACGAAGATAATCACCGCTTAAACGGCGAATATGGCGAAAACCGCTTCACAGCATTAACTTTTATCAACAAAAGGCAATCCCCTGCCTGCTTTCGGGCAGGGGGTATTTTTAATAATGATACAGGCAGGAATTTAATATGTTATCAACGTTAAACTCTGTTATTACCGGCGCGCTCGCAATGGGCAACTTCGGCCTTGAAAAAGCGATTTACTTTCAGCTGATTCTTCTTGGCGTATTCGTTGTAGCGACGCTTGTCGGTTACAAACTTATCTCAAACGTTCCGACGCTTTTGCACACCCCGCTTATGTCGGGTATGAACGCTTTGTCGGGCGTTACGGTGCTTGGCGCGTTGTCGGCAAGTGCCTCGCTTTTCAAACTCGGTACGGCGGGCATCGTGCTTTCCGCGATATTCGGTTCTCTTGCAATCGCTCTCGCGATGGTCAACGTCGTCGGCGGCTTTATGGTCACCGACCGTATGCTCGGCATGATTGCGAAAAAGAAGGCGAAAGGTCAAACCGTGATTTACGCGGCGTCGGCAGTTGCGGGCGCAGGACTCCTTGCGGTAATCTGCTGCATGGACGTCATCGCAAAAGGCGCGGGCACATCGGCGCGCGATTGGGTTTACCTTGCAATGGCAATCGTATTGTCGCTTGGCGTGCTTTTGGGCATCGCGATGATGGGAAAGTCGCTTACAGTAAAATCGGCAATCGTTTCAGCGCGATTTGCATGCTCCTTGCGATTATCCTTATTATCGTGTACGGCAATGGCACAAACCACATTGCGGCGGTATGGACGCTCTATATCGGTCTTGCGCTCGGCACGGTTGCGGGTATTGTCCTTGCAAAGAAAGTCAAAATGATTCAGATGCCGCAGATGGTCGCTCTTCTTAACGGTCTGGGCGGCGCGGCTTCGGCAATCGTCGGCGCGTTTGCGATGCTCGGCGTAGGCACGGGCTTTGACGCGTTCTCAACGACAACGTCGGCTCTTGCGCTTGCGGTCGGTATGATTACCCTTATCGGCAGCCTTGTCGCAGCCGGCAAACTTCACAAGATTCTTCCGCAAAAACCCGTCGTTTACAAAGGACATCAGGCGATGACCGTCGGCAGCCTTTGCCTGACGCTTGCGCTTATCGTTGTCTTTGCGGCGATTGCGGCTCTTTCGGGCAGCGGCAAAATTGCTCTCGGTATCGACCTGAAAGCGTTTTGCGGGATTATGATCGCATTGCTGTTCGTCATTTCGGGATTCTTCGGATACATTTTCGCGATTCGCGTAGGCGGCGCGGATATGCCCATTACGATTTCGCTGCTTAACAGCCTTTCGGGTGTTGCCGGCGCAATCGCAGGTCTTGCAATCAACGACTTGTTGCTCGTTGCGGTCGGCGGTATCGTCGGCGCGTCGGGACTTCTTCTGACGCAAATTATGTGCAAGGCGATGAACAGAAAACTCGGCGCAATCCTTCTCGGCGGCACGTCGTCCAACGACAATGCTCAAAAAACCGCCCCCGAAAAGGTCGAAGTCAAGGCGGAAGCGAAACCCGCCGAAGTGAAAAAGGAAGTCAAGGCGGAAGAAAAACCCGTTGTCAAGACGGAAATCAACTATGCCGCAACTTTGAACAACGCGAAAGAAGTCATCATCGTTCCCGGATACGGAATGGCTATCGCGCAGGCGCAACACCTTGTAAAGCAACTTGCGGATAAACTCACGGCAAACGGAACGAAAGTAAAATACGCAATCCACCCCGTCGCGGGACGTATGCCGGGGCATATGAACGTTCTTTTGTGCGAAGCCAACGTGGAGTACGAAGACTTGTTTGAAATGGACGATATCAATCCCGAGTTCAAGACGGCGGACGCAACGATAGTAATCGGTGCAAACGACGTTCTGAACCCCGCCGCAAACACTGCGGAAGGCACGCCCATTTACGGAATGCCCGTACTTGACGTTGCGGATTGCAAAAACATCTTTATCTTCAACTATGACTTAAAACCCGGCTATGCGGGCGTAGATAACCCCATTTATACCCGCGAAAACGGCGTACATCTGTATCTCGGCAACGCACAGGAAACCCTGCAAAAGTTTATCGCAGATATGGACAAACCCGTTGAAACCACGACGGAAGTCAAGGCCGAAAAGACGGAGACAAAACCTGTCGAAGTCAAGACCGAAACCAACTACGCTGCAAGCCTTAACGGTGCAAAAGAAGTAATCATCGTTCCCGGATACGGCATGGCTATCGCGCAGGCACAGCACCTTGTAAAACAACTTGCGGATAAGCTCGCCGCGGGCGGCACGAAAGTAAAATATGCAATTCACCCCGTTGCGGGACGTATGCCCGGGCACATGAACGTATTGCTTTGCGAAGCCGACGTCGACTACGAAGATTTGTACGAAATGGACGATATCAACCCCGAGTTCAAGACGGCGG
>ERZ1034844.947-NODE-947-length-14568-cov-4.389513_pt1 | contig 14568 bp, 11 predicted proteins | sample MGYA00520594_ERZ1034844 | MGnify/ENA primary metagenome ERZ1034844 (study PRJEB33766, sample SAMN09781733) | gut metagenome | biome: gut microbiome | host: Homo sapiens | place: Madagascar | study: EMG produced TPA metagenomics assembly of the PRJNA485056 data set...
CTCATGTTCCGCAGCTCCGGCTTGCAGCGATCCAGCAGATTCGGGCCGGTCACCACCCGGGCCTGCTCCTGGGCCATAATATCCGGGGCAAGATAGGCCTCCGTGCCGTGGATGATCACATAGTCCAGGTCAAATTCCTTTGCAATCCGGATGGCGGTGAAAATATCGTCCAGCCGATGGGCATGGAAATGGGCCTGAATCTCCCGGTTCAGTACCGGCACCAGCGCCTCCAGCTTCATGTCAAAATCCGGAGCGTCGAAGTCCGGATCCTCCTGGGCCAGTTGCTGCTTCATCCGGTACTCCTGGGCCTTCCGGAGATTTTCCCGGATCAATGCCGCCGTAGCCATACGGGTTACGGGTGTCTCGTCCCGGTCATTATACGTGGACTTCGGATTTTCTCCCAGGGCAAACTTCATGGCAATGGGCGCTTTCAAAATCATGTCATCAATGCGCCGTCCATAGGTTCGGATGGCCGCCGCCTGCCCCGCAATGGGATTGGCGGAGCCCGGAGCCACGATCACCGCAGTCACGCCGCCGTTCCGGGCATCCTCAAAGGTGCGGTCCATGGGATTGATGCCGTCGATCACCCGCAGCTGCGGGGTAATGGGATCGGTGGACTCGTTGCAGTCCTCGGCTTCAAAGCCCACCCCGTCGCCAAACAGGCCCAGATGGGTGTGGATATCCACAAAGCCGGGCAGCAGCCATTTGCCGCCCGCATCCAGGACTTCTTCTCCGGCCTTGGGCACATACTGCTCCATAGGGCCCATTTCCTCAATGGCAGCGCCAAACCGCAGGTAGCCGTCCGCAATGGTTTTTCCCACCACGGGTTCAATGTATGCATAGGTGATGACCATAGTATTCTCCTATTCCACAAAAATCAGAGGCCGGAGGATTTCCTCCGGCCTCCGTGAAATCACAATATGGATTGCAATATCAACGAAACAAATTAGGTAGCATGGCAATTCACGGAGCGCATGAACCTGTTCCGTTCTGGGACAATTCCGAGCAAATCGGCAAGAGCATTCAGCCAAAGATTTTGCGTGCGGAAAAAGACGTTTTCCCGCAGGAATACTTTGTGTATTTCAAAGGGAAACGACGTATTTCCGGCGTAAAAGATTAGCTGAAGGCCGCAGACGCATTTGTTTGGTGTTGTCCCCAAAGCATTAACCTCTGCGACGTCTCCGTCCGCCGCCGGCAGCAGCGCCGCCCTCTGCACCGAAGGAACCTACGGGCACGGGATCGGAAGGCGTTCTGGGCTTTACGGGTCCGCCATACTTCTTGATGGCGCCGTTGGGACAGGAGGCAATGAATGCCTCGGTCTTCAGGCCGCTCTCGTCCTTGATGACGCTGATCATGCCTTCGCCGCCGACCACTGCACCGGCAGGGCAAGCCTTGAGGCAAGCACCGTTACCTTTGCAGACAGCGGGATCAATATACAGGCTGTAGTAGCACTTGAGGGCAGTGCAGCGATGACGGCGCACATGGAGATCCCACTCCTCAGCGTTCTGCTCGAGGGAGGTGAGGATCAGCGTAGCCACCTTCTGGGTGTTGGGGCAGCCCACGGTCTTCATGGCAACCAGGGTCTCCTTCATGACATCCAGATCATCGGCACCCGACTGACCGTTCATAATGCCCTCCAGCATCAGCTGGAGCTGCCACAGACCGTCACGGCACATCACGCTCTTGCCGCAGGCCTCGGCACGAGCAGCCTTGACCATATCCAGGCACCATGCCACAGGGCAGGTGGTTTCATTGGCAGCAGCGGGAGCCTCGGGGAGCTTGGCTGCACGCTCCAGGCACTTTTCCTTATTCGCAGCCAAAAGATTCTTATCAATCATCGAATAACCCTCCCTTATCTCTTGCTGTAAGCGTTGAAGTTTTCAACCTTCCGGATGGGCACGCGCAGGTCGCACTGCAGGCAGCGGCCAGCCTCGCACTGTGCCATCTCGCAGGTGAAGTTGTTATCAACCTTATCCCACAGATGCTCGGGGCTCATACGGGTTTCGGGATCCACCACAATGGTGTCCACTCTGGGCTCGAGACCGAAGCCCTTGATGGGGCCGAGCTCGGGGTTGAGGGTACGCTCTACCAGAGTTTCGTCAATCTTGCCCTCACCGCCCAGGTACTGGTCGATGACGGTGGTAACCTCACGGGCGCCGGCAATGGCGTCGATGACGAACTTGGTGCCGGTGATGACATCGCCAGCGGTGAATACGCCGGGGATGGAGGTCTTGTAGCCGGACTTGCCGGTTTCGGGGTCGATGGGATAGCCAAAGCGGTTGAGCTCCAGACCAAAGGCATCGGTGAGGCCGGTCACCTGACCGGAAGCGAATACCACGGAGTCGCACTCCAGAACCTTGGTGGAATCGGGAACCTGATTCTCCACCAGGTTGCGGTTCTCGTCGAAGTAGAAGCTCTCTACCTCGTGGACGCGCAGACCGGTAACCTGCTCCTCGGTGCCCTCAATGGCCTCGTTGGAGTGGCCGTCGTAGAACTTGACGCCCTCTTCCTTGGCTTCCTTGATCTCCTGCTTGTCAGCCAGCATCTTCTCGCCCTTCTCCAGGCACACGATGTTGACCTCGCAGCCCATGCGGCGCAGGGTACGGGCGCAGTCGATGGAGACATTGCCGCCGCCGATGATGCAGACCTTCTTGCCCAGATCCAGCTTCATCTCGTAGCCGGGAACAGCCAGCTTCAGGCGGTTGTCCTTCAGCAGCTGAACAGCGGTGTAGACGTTGCGGAAATTGGAGCCGGGCAGGTAGCCCAGCTTCTTACCAACGGAGGTACCGATGGTAACCAGCACAGCGTCATAATCCTTCTTGAGCTCAGCAACATTCTCCACAGGGGAGTTCACCAGCAGCTTCACACCGATATCGGTGATGTCCTTAATCTCCTTGGCCACGTCGGCGCCGGGAATACGGAACTCGGGCATACCCTTGGCCATATGTCCGCCGGCGATGGGATCCTTCTCATAAACGGTCACATCGTGGCCCAGCTTCTTGAGGTAGTAAGCAGCAGTCATGCCGCAGGGGCCGCCGCCGACCACGGCAATCTTCTTGCCGGTCTCGGGATTCTGGAAGCCCTTTGCCTTCCAGAACTGCTCCTCATCATGCTCGGCAGCAAAACGCTTCATGGAGCAGATGGAGATGGCACGGTTGAGCTTCTCACGCTTGCAGGCAGTCTCACAGCGATGGTTGCAGACATAGCCCAGAGCGTGGGGGAAGGGAACCTTTTCGTGCATTACGGCGTGTGCCTCGGCATACTTGCCCTGGGCGATAAAACGCAGGAATGCAGGAATATCAATATGGGCAGGGCAGTCAGCACGGCAGGGTACCAGCGCCTGCTCACGGGGCAGATCACTGCGGAACAGCCCCTCCATATCCACCAGAGCACCGGTGGGACAGACCTCGACACAGGCAGAGCAGAACCGGCACTCGGACTGGTTCAGCGGCAGATCGTCGGGAGTGGAGATATAGGTCTCCATGCCCTTCTTCTGATAGTCAATGGCGCCAACCTTACGCAGGCTGCCGCAGGCACGGACGCAGCGGCCGCACTGAATGCAGCGGTCGTTCTCACGGATGATGACAGGGGTGCCGGTGCCGATCTTCAGTGTAGTCTTCTCGGGGAACTCGTCCTTCATGCGGGCATGGAGAACGCCCAGGTACTGCCACATAGCCTGAAGCTCACAGTTGCCGTAGGCACGGCAGCCGGTGCAGTCGTGGGGATGGCCGGCCATGATGAGTTCCAGCGCGATCTTCCGCAGCTGGGACAGCTGCTCGGTCTTGGTATGTACCTTCATACCTTCCTGAACCTCGGTTACGCAGGAGGATACAGGTGCCTCCTGCCCGTCGATCTCCACCACGCACATCTTACATCCGCCGGTGGCAGGCAGATCGGGATGGGAACACAGATGCGGGATATAGATGCCCGCGGCCAGAGAGGCTTCCAGTACGCTCATGCCCTCTTCGGCCTGGATTTCGGTGCCATCTATAAACAAAGAAATTTTGCCCATTTGCTTAAACTCCCTTATATAGATTGTTGCATTGCCCCGGGATCTACCCGAGACAGCCTACCCCCTCCGGGTAGGCGCTTCTTAACGTATTGTACCACACCGCATCCCGCCATTCAACCGTTTTTTCACGTTTCTTTGACTGGAAATTCCGCCAAATTCCGTGTTTTTTGTGATTTGTTGAAACTAATTTGCAATTTTTGATCGTTAGCGTTCCCTACACTTTCGACTTTTCTCGACGCACCAGCCCAAAAGCAGCACGCAGGCAAAGGCCCCGATCACCACTCCCAGTGTAATCTTTCCCAGAACTCCAGCTGCTCCAGCATAACATGATTTGTTTCGAAGTGTAAAGGAAAAGCCCCGAGGGCCCATATCAGTATCCCCCAGGGCTATTTTTCCGATTGTTTTTACTCACTGACCGTGCTGTCATCGGCGCGATAGGTGCTTTCCACGCCCGTTTCCAGGTTATAGGTGCCGAATTCCATCACGTCAAGCTCCCGGTAGGCCGAATAGCAGACTCCATTCCAAACCTGAATCTCCGCCCCAATAAACACCGGATTTTCCTCCATGATGGTTTGGCTCTCGCCGGTAGTGATGTTCAGCGCCACAATTCCATTGGCAAATTCGTCCTGCATGGGTTCCAAATACAGGGTATCCCCGTCCATGTTCAGAATGTTTACGGTTTCGCTCGTGACGGTGCCCAGATGCTTCGAGCTGCCGTCCTCATAGGCAATCCTAAACACGTCGAAGCCGGTGCCGTCCTCCGTTTTTTGCAGGGCAATGATGCAGTCGTCAAAGAACTTCACAGCCCAATCATTCGCATTGGTTCCCAATGCCTCGGTCAGCGGCTGATAGCTCTCCGTGCCGCCGGTGGGATCCACATAGCCGATTTGTCCGTTTCCGCCGAGACAATAGATTTTGCCGTCATGCATGATTTGGGGCTGGGATTTTTTCAGCCGGAACAGCGCATTCGTTTGGGTCTCTCCGGTGGAAAGATCGGTGACATAGTAGTTCCAATACAGCTTTCCATTCATCACGGCAATGGGCTTTACCGCAATTTTCTGCTCCTTTTCCAGGGTCAGAAGCAGCTGCGCCGTGCCGTCCTGAATTTCGTAGACCTCACCGCTGTCGGAGCAGGTTGCATACAGCCCCTCATCACACTTTAGAATGCGGCAGGCCGTTCCGCTCACCACCTGCTCAATCCGGTCTTCCTCCGGAATATAGCGGTACACGCCCTCGGTGGGGTTTACATAATAGATACCGTTCTCCGTATACGTCAGGTCGTAGTAATCCTTCACTTCATTGAAATGCTCATACCACGCGCCCACATCATAGACATCCCCTGACTGCCAGTAGAAGTCCGGCTCCATAACTAAGCTGCCGTAGATGCCGTCACTCCGGTAGACCTGGGTGCTGGTTCCGGCGGAGAGGTCGTAATAAAAGAGGCCCGCTTCCCCGCTTCGGGTATAGTAGATTCCCTCCGGGGCGACCTGCCAGCTGTTGATGCTGCCCATGGAAGCAGTTTGCGCTGTATCCAATACCACTGCCGCTTCGTTCTCTCCATCGAAGCAAAGCAGCTGCGTACTCGGTTCTCCGTTCTCCTGCATATCCGCATGGAGCAAATACAGCTTGCCATTCTGCGCCGCAAGGGTGACCGTGCCGCTTTCCAACTCGGTTTGCTCCTGCATCTCCCCGGTGGTTAGGTCATAGCAGTAGCAAACATTCTGCTGCACATCCCCTGTAGTTTTTTCCGCTTTCAGATAGAGCTTCTCTCCATCAATCGCCGCTGTGCCGTCGGTCATGGATGCATCCAGACGCAGCAGGGCTTCCCCTTCGTCCACCGGAATCGCCGCCTCCGGCGCAGCCATGGATTCCCTGACGCCGCTTTGCTCCGACGCCCAGAGCGTCTCCCTCTCTCCGGAGCTAAGGTCAATCCGGTACAGCGCGCCATAGGATAGATCCACGCAGTACAAACCGCCCTGGTAGACACCGCATGGAAGGATCGATCCACTTCCCGAGTCGGCCTCTGAAAACGTCTTGGTCGTGCCATCCTCAACGGATGCTGCATAAATGTTCATATTCTGCCGCCAGCATACATAGCCATCACTGACCCCCAGCAGGATCGGATACCCCGGCCCAACATCCTCCATCGTCACCAGCGTAGTAACATCGCCATTCTCCACCAAATTCACCTGCCGGGTCGCCCGATCGAGACAGTACAGGCTGCCCTCGGATTCCGCAAGGCTGCACGTTCCGTTGCCCAGAATCGTTTTGGTGGTCTTGGTCGCCGGGTCCATGGCCATCAGACCCACATAGGGGTCCACAAAGTAAATGGCGTCATCCCGAACCACCATCTGATAATCGTTTACGATCACCTGCCCCGGTTCCGCCGCTCTGGGCTCCACCGTCATAGCAGGCTCCGTCACGGATTCCTCCGCCGAATTCTGAGGCGGTTCGGAAACCACCGTGGGAGCCGTGGTCTCCGGGGGCTTCAGGCTCTGCTGGTCGTCCCGGTTCCAGAGCTTCGCCGCGCATACCCCCAGCAGCACCACGCCGCAGAGAATGCAGGCTGCAAGGGAGCCCCATTTCAGACTCCGGCGGGGCGTTTTCTTCAAATTCTGGGCATCCAGCACCATCCGGTCGCTGACCTGTCCCAGTCCGTCCAGAATATCCTCAGGCTTCATCCAGCATTCCCCTTTCCTGCAAATATGTCATCAGCTGCCGCCGGACCCGGTGCAGCGTGGTTCGAACCCGGCCCTCCGTCCAGCCCAGCCGCTGTGCAATCTCCCGGTTGGGCATCAAATACCAATATCGGAGTAAAAACATCCGCCGCTTTTCCTCCGGCAGGGTACCCAGGAACTGCTCCAGCACCCGGCCCAGCTCCCGCGCCTCCACTTCCCGCTCCACCTGGTCGCCCGAGGGAATGCACTCCCCCAGCTCCTCCAGAGCCAGCTCCATTTCGCCGCCGCGCTTTTCCGCCGTCCGTCTGCGCCAGCGGTCAATGGCCCCATTCCGGGTGATCCGGCCCAGGAAGCCCTGCAAACAGTTCGGCTTTTGGGGCGGGATGGCATTCCAGGCCGAAAGCCAGGTATCGTTGACTGTTTCCTCGGTGTCCTCCCGGTTCTTGAGAATCCGGCCCGCAATGGTCTTGCAGTACGCGCCGTATTTTCGTTCCGTCTCCTGAATGGCCTGCTCGTTTCTCAGAAAATAGAGCTCCAGAATTCCGCTGTCTTCCATACCGCTTCCCTCCTTTTTGTATCTTCACCCATAAGGACGCAGCCGTCCCCTCTAACGTTACAGCATTTTGGAGCATAAATAAAGCGAAAATCCCATTTTCTCAGGATTTCCGCTCCACTTTGTTATCTGATTCCCGCTGCTCTGAACAGCATCACCACAACTGGCACCAATACCAGTGCCGGCAGGAAGTTGATTACCTTGATTTTTGTCACGCCGATGATATTCAGCCCCAACGCCAGAATCATCAAACTTCCCGCACAGCTCATCTCCGCAATGGCGCTGGTGGACAAAATCGGCGCTAAAAACTGCGCCAGCAGCACAATTCCGCCCTGGAACACCAGCACGAATGCCGCCGAAAACAATACGCCAATGCCCAGGGTTGCCGACAGCATAATGGACGAAATAAAGTCCAGCAAAGATTTGGTCAGCAGCATTTCGTTGTCACCCTTAAGGCCTGCGTTTAACGAGCCCACAATGGTCATGGCGCCAATACAGAACAACAGGCACGCGGTGAGAAAGCCCTGGGAAATCTGCCCGGCCTTCCCCTCTCCGGCTGTTTTGGCCGCCACCTTCTCCACACCTCGATTCACTCGCCCGTCCAAATCCAGCAGGGTTCCCAGCAGCACACCGATCACCATAGACAAAATCAGCACCAGGGTATTCTCCCCTGCCGACAGCCCCGTCACACCGATGGCAATGGTACAAAGGCCGATCCCCGTCATCACCCCGCCACTGAGCCGCTCGGGAATGCCCTTTTTGCAGACCAGGCCAATGATGCTTCCCAATATTACCGTAAACGTATTGACTAGCACGCCAAACATAGCTTTTCCTCCTTGCCGCCTTGTGGTACGGCAGGGATTACTATAGCAGTTTTTCTTTATCACGTCAACCTTGCAATGTGTGAAAGTGTTCAAAAAAGAAAAGAGGTACCGCCTTCGCAGTACCCCAAAATCGCTGTTTTACCGCTCGCTGGGCCCCTGCCGATTCTCTGTGCCCTCGATTTCATCCTGCTCCGGATGCCGTCCCAGAATCGAGAACTCCACCCACTCGGCAATATTGGTGGCATGGTCGCCAATACGCTCAAGATACTTGGCAATCATCAAGAAGTCCAGGGCCTGCTCGCCGCAGCTGGGATCCCCGGCAATCATATGGATCAGCTCCCGCTTAATCTCCTCAAACAGTTCATCCACCGCATCATCGTCGGCAATGACCTTTTTCGCCAGCTCCAGATCCTTCTTGACATAGGCATCCACGCTCTGGGTCACCATCTGGGAAGCCGCTCTTGCCATGGCGTCGATGCGATCCAGCTCCTGAATCAGATTCTCCTCCGACATATAGGTAACGATTTCGGAGATATCCGCCGCCTGGTCTCCAATGCGCTCCATATCGGTAATCATTTTCAGCGCCGAGGAAATCTGACGGAGATCCCGGGCCACCGGCTGCTGCTGAAGAAGCAGCTTCAGGCACAGCCGCTCAATCTCCCGCTCCTGCTGATCGATCTCCTGGTCTGCGGCAATGGCATGCTTCGCCAGATCAACGTCCCGGTTTTTCAGTGCTTCCGTTGCCGATGCAATGGCCGTTTCACACAGAGCGCCCATGTGGGTCAGCTCCTGGCTCAGCAGCTCCAGCTGCTCATCAAATGTCTTTCTCATAATACCACTCCTTAACCAAACCGTCCGGTGATGTAATCCTCTGTCCGCTTATCCGTGGGCACGGAGAACATTTTTTCGGTGTTGCCGTATTCAATGACCTCGCCCAGCAGGAAGAACGCCGTCTCGTCGGATACACGAACCGCCTGCTGCATATTGTGGGTGACCATAATGATGGTGTAGTCCTTTTTCAGCTCCACGCACAGCTCCTCGATTTTTCCGGTGGAAATGGGATCCAGGGCCGAGGTGGATTCGTCCATCAGCAGCACCTCCGGCTCTACCGCCAGCGCACGGGCAATACAAAGCCGCTGCTGCTGACCGCCGGACAGGGCCAATGCGCTCTTTTTCAGCTGATCCTTGACCTCATCCCAGATGGCTGCGGAACGAAGGGAATTCTCCACAATCTCCTCCAGCTTCTGCTTATTGTGAATGCCGTGGGTTCTGGGCCCGTAGGCAACGTTGTCGAAGATGCTCATGGGGAAGGGGTTGGCCTTCTGGAACACCATGCCCACCCGCTTCCGCAGGGTGTTGACGTCCATACCGCCGTAGATTTCCTCGTCTCCCAGGCGGATGGAACCGGTAATCCGGCAGCCCTCCACCAGGTCGTTCATCCGGTTGATGGATTTCATCAGCGTGGATTTGCCGCAGCCGGAGGGGCCGATGAATGCGGTGATTTGATTGGCCGGAATTTTCAGATTGATATCTTTCAGGGCATGAAAGTCCCCATAATATAGATTCAGGTTTTCCACTGTAATTTTATCCATAGTTTTCTCCTCTTACTGCTTGGTGAGTTTTTTGGCCGCGAAGGAGGACAGTGCGTTGAGCCCGATAACCAGCACCATGAGAATGACCGCGGTGGCGTGGGCCTGATCGGTGTACAGTCCTTCACTCATCAGGGCATACATATGAACCGACAGGGTTCTGGTGGACTGGAACAGCGGCGCGGTCAGACTAAATGCGCCGTTCTTGATAAACGACAGGTTGCCGGTACCGGAGCCGGAGGTGTAGATCAGTGCTGCACTTTCACCCACGATCCGTCCGATGGAAAGAATCACACCGGCCAGCACACCGGGCATGGCAGAAGGCAGCACGATCCGGAATACGGTTCTCAGCTTGCCTGCGCCCAGTCCAAAGCTGCCCTCCCGGTAGGAATCCGGCACTGCCATCAACGCTTCCTCCGTGGTTCTCAGAATCAGCGGCAGGATCATAATGGACAGGGTCAGCGCACCGGCCAGCATGGAGAAGCCGCAGTGCAGGGCCACGTTAAAGCACACATAGCCGAAAATACCATAGACGATAGAGGGAATGCCCTGGAGGGTTTCGGCAGTGAGCCGTACCAGCTTTACGAGCTTATTGCCCCGCTTTGCATACTCTACCATGTAAATTGCGGCACATACGCCGATGGGCACCGCAATGAGCAGGCTTAAAAGGGTCATCACCAGCGTATTCACCAGCGCAGGCATCATAGACTGGTTTTCCGTGGTCCAGGTCCAGGCAAACAGTTCTTTATGAATATGGGGCACGCCGGTAATCAGCACATAGGCGATCAGGAACAGTACCACCGCCGCGGTAATCAGCGCCGCCAGATGCACCAGCAGGAACTGTACCAGCGCCATGGGATGGTTCAGATAGCTCTGCCATTTTTCTTTAACCGTCACACGATTGATCTTTTGTTCCATCATCCATTCCTCCGTTTCAACAGGGAGAAGCAGGTGTTAATGATGAGGATAAACACAAACAGCACAACGCCGGTAGCAATCAGTGCCTCCCGATGGAGTCCGGATGCATAGCCCATTTCCAGCACGATGTTGGCGGTCATGGTACGAAGTCCCTTCAGTAGGCCAGAGGGCATAATTGCCTGGTTGCCTGCAATCATAATCACTGCCATGGTCTCTCCGATGGCTCTGCCCACGCCCAGGATCACGCCGGACATCACGCCGGACTTTGCCGCAGGAAGTACCGCGGAAAACACGCTGCGCTCATGGGTAGCGCCCAGTGCCAGGGAGCCCTCATAATAGCTGTTGGGGACTGCATTCAGGGAGGATTCCGCCACGGAGATAATGGTGGGCAGAATCATAATGCCCAGCAGGATGGAGGCGGTCAGCAGGCTCTTGCCGCTGGTGCCGGTGAGTCTCTGGATCACCGGTACAATCACCATCAGTCCGAAGAAGCCATAGACAATGGAGGGGATGCCTGCCATCAGCTCTACCGCGGGCTTCAAAATCCGGTAGATTGCTTTGGGGCAGAACCGGGACAGATAAATGGCGCACAGCAGGCCGATGGGAACACCGATGATGATTGCACCGGCCGTGACATAAATGGAGCCAACGATCATCGGCAGAATGCCAAAGAGGTTTTTGCTGGGCTTCCATACCGTTCCGAAGAAATTGGGGAGGCCGATTTCAAAGATCGTGGGAATACCGCTGCCCAGCAGGTAAACGCAGATCAGTACCACTGCCGCAATGGACACACAGGCCGTCAGCAGGAATACCACCTGCATGATCTGTTCTTTATACTTTTTTATCATACATTTGATCCTTTCCGAACCGGGTCGCACTCAATCCGTCTAAGTATCACATATCCCTCCGCGAAAGAGGCTTCGCAGAGGGATTTGAGACATGTGAGATGATCTTAGCCCAGCTCAGCCCAACCCGTGATATCACCAACGAAGATCTGGCGAATCTGCTCGGAGGTCAGGCCCTCGATGCCGTTGTCCTTGTTGACAATCACTGCAATGCCGTCCAGTGCGATCTGCTCCTCGGTAATACCCTGAGAAAGCTCCTCGTCCTTCAGCGCACGGCTGCTCATGCCGATCTCGCAGGTGCCGTCAGCGGTAGCGGTGATGCCTGCGCCGGAGCCGGTCTGCTGAATGTCGATGGTAACGTCGGGGTTGATGGTGCGATAGGCCTCAGCCAGCTTCTCCATCAGAGGGGATACGGAGGTGGAGCCGTTGAGGCTCAGGTTGCCGCTCATGCCGGAGCCGGTGTAGCTCTCAGCCTTCTCGTCCATGGCAATGTAGCCCTCGTCGTCTACGATCTTCTGGCCCTCAGCGCTCATGATGAAGGAGATGAAGTCCTTGCCCAGGTCGGTGAGGTTCTCTTCCTTGTAGCAGATTTCGAAGGGACGGGATACTGCATAGCTGCCGGCCTTGATGTTCTCAACGGTGGGCTCAACATCGTCCACCTTCAGGGCCTTTACGGTGTCGTTCAGGGAGCCCAGGGAGATGTAGCCAATGGCGGACTTGTTGCCGGCTACGGTCTGGGTGACAACGGAGGTGGAGTTACTGATCTCGGCGGTGTCTACGGTGTGGTCGCCGTCATCGTCCTCAATCTTCATGAGCTCAACGAATGCGCCGCGGGTACCGGAGCCTTCCTCACGGGAAACAACGGTGATATCGGTGTCCAGGCTGGAACCGGTTGCCTCAGCGGCAGGTGCCTAGGTCTCAGCAGCGGAAGCTGCAGGGGCTTCGGACTTGGCAGCCTCGGTTTCCTGAGCGGGAGCCTCGGTGGCAGCCTGGGTGGTTTCTTCAGCGGGGGTGGATGCTGCTGCACTGGAAGCGGTGCTGTTTCCGCAGCCTGCCAGACAGCCTACCAGCATTGCGGATACTGCAAGCATGGAAATGAACTTTTTCATAATGATCGTTACTCCTTTTTTGTTTCTTTGTTTGGATTTCCTTGTTACGCTATTCATGATACAGGGAAAATGTAAAGTCTGAAATCCCCGGTCCGTAAAACCTGTGTAAAAACGAATTTTATTCTATTTTACCCACAGCGGCAGTCCTTATGCCCCGGAAGCCGGACAAAAGGCGGTACCGCCGAAGCAGTACCGCCTTGGAGTCACGATGAAATTATGCCTGGGCTCACTCCAGCATATGCTGACCGGTATACAGCTCATAATACCGTCCGCCCTTTGCCAGGAGCTCCTTATGGTTGCCGAACTCGATGACCTCACCGGCCTCGATGACCGCGATCTTATCGGCATTCCGAACGGTGGAAAGGCGATGGGCGATGATGAATACGGTCTTGCCGTGCATCAGGCCGTCCAGGCCCTTCTCGATTTCCTTCTCGGTCCGGGTATCAATGGAGGAGGTTGCCTCGTCCATGATGAGCACCGGCGGCTTTGCCACCGCAGCCCGGGCAATGTTCAGAAGCTGACGCTGGCCCTGAGAAAGGCTGCCGCCGTCGCCGGTGATATAGGTCTGGAAGCCCTCGGGCAGCGACATAATGAAGTGGTAGGCATTGGCGCGCTTTGCCGCCTGGATGCATTCTTCATCGGTGGCGTTCAATCGGCCATAGCGAATGTTCTCCATAATGGTGCCGGAGAACAGATGGGTATCCTGGAGGATCACCACCAGGCTCCGCCGCAGATCGTCCTTCTTGATGTCCTTTACGTTGATGCCGTCATAGAGAATGCAGCCCTCCTGCACATCATAGAACCGGTTGATCAGGTTGGTAATGGTGGTTTTGCCTGCGCCTGTGGAGCCAACAAAGGCAATCTTCTGGCCGGGCAGCGCCTCAACGGACACGTGCTTCAGCACCGGCTTCCCCTCCACATAGTGGAAGGAAATATCCTGCACCTGCACATGGCCCTTCAGGGGAACCAGGCCATTTTCGGTTTTCCATGCCTCGCCGGAGCAGGTGAGCCAATCGGAGACCTCGTTGCCCTTTTCGTCCACAGGCACCATGGTGATGGTACCGTCGTCCACCTCGGGCTCGGCATCCATCACGGCGAAGATCCGCTCTGCACCGGCCACGGCACTCAGCAGGGTTACAATCTGCTGGGACACCTGGTTGATGGGCATTGCCACCTGCTTGGTGTAGTTCAGGAACACACCCAGAGAGCCGATGGTAAAGGCCACGCCGCCAAATGCCGTTCCATTGATGACGAACAGACCGCCCACCACCGCAGTCACCGCATAGCAGATGCCCATGACCTGGTTCAGCACCGGCATGATAATCATGCCCACATAGGTTGCGTCCATGGCCGCATCCCGATAGGCAATGTTCTTCTCGGTAAATTCTTCCTTGATCTCTTCCTCGTAGTTGAAGGCCTTGACCACCTTGATGCCCTCGACCATTTCCTCAACATAGGCATTGACCTGGCCCAGGTTCTTCTGCTGCTTCCGGTAGAGCTTCTTGGACTTCTTGCTGATCTTCTGGACAATGATATAGTCCACAACCAGTACCGCCACGGTGATAATGAACAGGATATAGTTCAGATAGATCATCATGGCCACGGTTCCCACAAAGGTGAGCACCGAGGAAATCAGCATGGTAATGGTCTGCTCCATGGCCATCTGTACGTTGTCGGCGTCGTTGGTAAAGCGGCTCATGATCTCGCCGTTGCCGTGGGCGTCGTAGTAGGAGATGGGCATTTCCTGGAGCTTATCGAACAGATCCTTCCGGAGCTTATTGATGGCTCTCTGGGACAGGAAGCTCATCAGCAGGCCCTGACCGTAGGAAGCGGCTGCACCCAGAATATAGACGCCCAGCAGCTTCATCAGCTCGCCGGCCAGTGCCATCCAGCAGTGGGAATTCCAGCTTTCACCGATATAGGGTACAATATAATCGTCGATCAGGGGCTTGAGGAAATAGCCCGCCCCCAAATTTGCCAGGGTGGAGATCAGCATCATGACCAGCACTGCGATCAGCAGCGCCTTGTTGGCTACCACAT
>ERZ1034844.948-NODE-948-length-14555-cov-9.178345_pt1 | contig 14555 bp, 15 predicted proteins | sample MGYA00520594_ERZ1034844 | MGnify/ENA primary metagenome ERZ1034844 (study PRJEB33766, sample SAMN09781733) | gut metagenome | biome: gut microbiome | host: Homo sapiens | place: Madagascar | study: EMG produced TPA metagenomics assembly of the PRJNA485056 data set...
ATACAATAAAAAGAAGGATTGATTTATTTGTCATATCCGAGATTACATGTACGTAAATTCGAGACCACAACACTTGAAAACACATTTTAAAAGGAGACAACTATTATGGCTTATAACAACAATAATCGTCGTAGCGTATCTACTAACATTAAGACTCTTTATGGTGACACTGCATCGATGAGTCTGTCTTACTGGAATGATATGATTTCCATTAAGATGAATCCTTGCACTGGCACTAATGCTGACGGTGTTCGTCAGTATGATCGTAATCGGAGCTTCTCGACTGCTCTGTCTATTCAGAAGTCTAAGGCTCTGGTTGATCTGCTCGAGGAGAATATTATTCCCGAGATCAAGAAGGTTGCTGAAGGTGGCAAACTGGAAGCACCTGTGAACGTAGCAGTTCAGTGTGGTTCTAAGAAGGCAATGGTCATCATTCAGTATAACAATGATGATCGTGGGAAGCCTTTTGTCTGCCTGTATGGTTATACTTCCAGCAACGATGACGGCACTTGTGATCAGCAGAATATGTATGCTTACAAGTTCGGCAAGACCAACGTCATCAAGAACTATAATCCCAACACTGGCGAGGGTGATACCGTTCAGGTTGAATCTGAGTTTGAGTTCTTCTACAGCGTTCTGAAGAATCAGGCAAATGCATTCGGCGCTGCCAGCCACTCTACTAATTACTTCACTTCTTGGAGCAATGGTATGGGTAATGATGGCACTTCCAACGGTAACGCTCCGTCCAATCTGGGCAATAACTTCCCTGGTAGCAATTCCAACGGTGGTGGCGCATTCGGCTCTGACGATATGCCCTTCTAAATCATTCTGATATCCTAAAGGCTATCACACACTTATATAGAGTGCTGTGATAGCCTTTTATTTTATATAGAAAGGAATGATAACCATGGCGGAAGGTCCTCAGTCAGTATTCTTAAATTCTGACTATGTAGTAGTCCAGTATATTGATATGATCAAATCTCCATATCTTATGCTGCTCTCTATTATTCAGAGAAATGAAAAACTGCGTGAAGTACTTAAGCTGGAAGAAATTGAAACCTTCGATGCTGCGGCTCTCTATGAGTGGTATATCAATCGAAAGCATCAAAATTTCTTCATTGACTTAAATCGCGATCCTGAGAAAATTCCTAATGAATTCTTAGATGGATTACTTGCTGACCAAATGTGCCTGGCAAAAGAATTCTATTCAGGAACCAATATGCTTTGTACGGAGTATATGCTGAAGTTTCTTAAGAGTAGTAATGATATGGTAAAAGACGTTATTGTCTATTTCCCATATAATACTCCTTTTGCAAAAGAAGATTTGAAAGAATGCACAGGTCATAACTATACCTTTATGAGCGACTTCGATGAAATCTGTAAAAAGTGCGGTTCCAATAGTACTTACTTCTTATCTGATATTGATCTTATCGATCGTATGGAGAAGAATGGAGTACTTGAATTTTCTTCTGTTATCCTTCCGATTGAATATCGATATAATAAGAAGAATATGCATGACTTCAAGATTGATTTCAGTGAGAAGTTAAAGGATACTGTATTCAAGGTTTCTTTCATGAGAACGTGTACAGTGGAAGATCATGACAATGGTACACTTGATCGTTCTGATGCTAACCGGAATACCTATCAGAATCCAGTCCCGTAACACAACCATAATCAAATAAACCATAGGAGGTATTACCAAATGGATCGTGATGAAATGGATTTTGGTCGGAGTGATTTGAAGTTTAATCCTCTGATCAATGTATATTCTAAGAATGAATTCGATCGCCGTGTAAAGCAGGTCTTCGATGTCATCTGGGATAAGCTTGTGATGTCGTTTGGCCCTGCTGGTGCCGGTACGTTTATCGTAATTCCATCTTCTACTCAGTCAACCTTCTTTAATACGAAGGATGGCTATACCATCATGAAGAATCTTCAGTTCAATACGAAGATTGATCATACCATCAAGAATATGATGTCGACCATTTGTGATCGACTGAACTTCACTGTCGGTGATGGTACAACCACTGCAGTCGTTGCAACTGGTGGTGTTTATAACGCCTATATGGAAAAGAAAAAGAACGAGGACAGCGAACTCAATCGAGTGCTTCCTCGTAAGATTATGTCGATGATGAATACTGTGAAAGCAGACATCATTGAAGAGCTGAATAAGCACGCTGTCTCTATTCAGTCCGATAATCCGAATACTCTGGCAGATAATATTCGGAAGGTCGTTTATGTCTCCTCGAATGGTAATGAGGAGATTACTGAGATGATTTCCGATCTGTATCGGAAGCTTCAGTATCCTGCTATTTCTGTAGCTAATTCCAAGGATGGCGCTACTCACGCATATACTGTGGATGGCTACAAGATTGATGTATCTCTGACTGACCAGACTTACATCAATAACGATGATAATACCATGGTCTCTGGTGCTATGGATTATATCGTTTTCGATAACAAGGTTGATCAGCAGATGTACGATAAGATTCTGAAGCCTCTGTGCGAGGCCTCTAAGGAACGTGGTCGTAAGCTTGCTTGTATTGCGCCTTGGTATGATGATGTTGCACTGGGCGGTCCGATTCGTCGTGACCTGCTGAATGAGCTGAAGCAGACTGGTTCTATTTCTTTGGTTCTGCTTGTGTGTAATAAGACCAATGCATACTCTCGTACTATTCTGAGCGACTTTGCAATGTTGCTGAATACTCCGATCATTACTCGTGTGGTGAAGGATCAGATCATCGAAGCACTCGATAAGAAACCTGATATTTACTCCCAGTTTGATCTGGATAATCGTGGCATCCAGGGCGCTAACATTGCTGTTATCTCCGGTGAGAAGAACGGTCAGACTCAGCTTCGTCTTGCTCAGTATGACAAGGCTACGACTCCTGATCAGCTTATCTTCAATAGTAAGGTAAAGAATCTGATTCGTGTTGGCTACTGTGATAAGGCTACTATCGGCCTGAAAGAGTCCACTTTTGCTGGATTTTACTATGATCCGGGCATTTACAACAAGACCATGTCTGTTGCAAAGCAGGAGCTTTCTGATGAGAAGGCTAAACTGAAGATGATTGGTTCTTTCAGTCTTGGTGTTGTTGAGAAGCAGCAGCGCATTAATGCACTTGGTTTGAAGACTGGCGTTATTGAAGTTGGCGCAGCTTCTCAGATGTCTCAGGGTTATTTGAAGGATTCTGTGGATGATGCTGTCAAAGCGGCGGCCTCTGCATTCAATAATGGTGTTGTTCTTGGCTGTAATTGCAGTCTGATCGATTCCATTCTGAATCTGATCGATAAGGCTCCTAAGGATCCTGCTGAAACCAACGATGATCAGAAGCTCTACTATGAGATTCTGGATATGCTGTATGAAGGGTACGCTACTGTATATCGTACGATTCTGGAAAGCATCTATCCTGAGGATGCTAAGGTGAATATCACTCAGTATCTCCAGAATGCATCGTATGCTAAGCAGCATGGTACTTCTCACATCATCATGTACTTCGATAAGAAGACTCATCGTACAGTGTCTGCTAATCGTCGTCAGGCTGACAAGGTCGTTAAACTGCTTGATAGTGATGCTTCCGATACTGGCGATCGTCTGGTTCCTCTGGACTGGTTCGTTTTGGAGTATTCTCGTAAGACGAATTCTGTGCTTGATGTAACCACTGGTGAATTCACTGAAGATGTCATCAACTCTACTGAGACTGATCGTGAAGTTCTGAACGCAACGGTTGATCTCTTGAGCCTCCTGATTACTGGTAATCAGCTGGTTCTCTGCTAAAGCTTTAAAAAGAAAGCAAGTATTCAAATCTAACATGAATACTTGCTTTCTTTTCGTTCTGTAGACTCCGATATTTTTTGTTAACTCACATATATTTTTTATTTTTATAATCTGAAAGACAACCGAATAAGTAATATTGTTATCTCGTCTATAATTTTATCCAGAAAGGTGATGAGACAATATGGAATCTTTAAGTGTATCAACTCAAACTTTGGAGCAGTTTTTGGATGCTCCTTTTTATCAGCGAAATACTCAGCAAAAACATCTTCAATACGAATCACGATATCAGTCGTATAAACGAGCTAATCGTATTCGTATCAAAGCTGTCGTTGAAGTTGATCATAATTACTTCATTCATTTCAAAGTTCCTTCTGAATCTTCTAAAGAGAAATTTGATTACGATGTCGTGATCCAGTTTACTCCTCCAGACGACGAACACGCGATGAGTCCTTCCCTTAGAAACTACTGGGTACAGTTCTTCTCGAATAGTCCCGGTTTCGTTTATAAGTACGCCTCCCTTTACAAAATTCAAGGATACTTGATTGAAACTCTTCAGATGAAGTTTGCTCCAGGTACTCTGGATAAGCTTCCTGATAAAGCGAATGCAAGTTATTCCTTGTATTTTGATTCCAGCATTTACTACGCTTGTAGATTCATGGTGGATAATAAGCTGACTTACTTCAGTAAGATTGCTTTAACATTCTGGAAGCGTTCTAATTTTTCTCAGTTTGTAGATGGTATTAAAGACTTCCAATCTTCTCAGGTTGCTAAGAGTAACTCTGGATTGGAATCTAAGCTGAAAGCTGAGATGAATAAAGATCGAAAGCTCTCATTGATTGAACGTCGTAAGCTATCATCTCGCAGCAAAGTATATTCTGATCAGATTCGAAAGAAAGATGCTCTTGAGAAGAAAGTCGCTAAGATGAGTACAGAGAAAGATGCACCTCCAAATATAGTCCGCCCTGTTAAATCCACTTCTCAAGTTCACACCACTGCAAAAGTCACACCCAAGAAAAAGAAAGCAGCAAGTAAATCGACAAGGAAAAAATGAAATTATACTAACTCGCACTGTAAATGATATGTTATATACTTGGGCACGTTAGTATAACTGATTTTTTGAGAGGAGAGACCAAAATGAGTACAGACAGCAAGGCACCTGAAATGGTCGTAAGTGCGACTTCGTTACGACCTAAGTTCCCTAATATCCCTCGGTCTGAGTGGACTGAGAAAACTGCGCCGAAAGCTCCTATTACCCAGTGGAAACCGAAGCGCGATAAGTCCGATTTGTATTCGGAAGCGGATGGAAGAGTCTTTATCTTCCATTTCGAGAAGTTTGATCTTCCTGATAAGATGGCAACTTATGACAGGTTCTTCGTCAATAAGCTGTCTTACGGAAGCCAGCTTCCTGTGATGTGCGCATACATCAACTACTTTATCAAGAAGTATGATCTTGAGCATGAAGTTCCGATGGCATATCTGAAGCTTAAGTTCGCTATTGATAAACTGAAAGATGAAGATACTGATGAAAAGATCTATACGGAAAAGACCATGGAGCAGTTCATCAGCCTCATCTACGAAATCATGTTTACTCCGACAGTTGTCGAGAAGATCAAGCAATTGGTTGAAGACAACTATCTGGATGACATTGAATCCACTGACAACTCTCGGTATTTGAAAGATTCTAAAAAGCATCTGGAAAGCCTTGAGTTCAGAAATATCCACGTGAAGGTCATGCTTCGTATCAGTTTTGGTATGAAGCTTATTGCACCTGTCATGTGTCACTTCTTCTACGTCAACCATATGAAACCCGAACGTGATAGTGACACTATTTACAACTTCTATGCCAGACTCTTTGATCTATTTAACGAGCCGGGAATGAGTCTTTATAACAAGCTCTTCGTTTATGTTAAAGCGAAGGTCTTGGAGAATAAGTCTCATAACTCCGTGATCTTTGAGCAGCGCGAGATTCTTGGATGGGATGAATACGGTGTCATCAATTCGTTCCTTCGTAAGGTTCTGATCAGTGAGACGATCATCAAGTATACATTCAGTGAGCATTACAATCCTAAGACACGCAAGTATCAGGAGAATATCATTGGATTCAACAAGACGATCATCAAGTATCAGCTTGTGTACTTCTTGAAAGAGCAGTACGCAAAGAACCTCACCGAAGTTACTGCAACGAAGAATACTGACGGCTTGTCTGGTCAGGATAAGATGGAAATGAACCTCACCAAGATTGATGAGGGTATGGTTGTCATCGCAGAAGCAAATATCTCCTCTGAGGTGAAACGCCTCTTGAAAACGAACGACTTCGACATTACCCGTGAGGAAATCATGTATTATGTCAATAATCATGCTCCGTCTGACCTTCAGGTTCAGATGGTGAATTCCTACTGGGCAAAGAGTTTTGGCGTTTATCGCAATATGAGCCTTGTCAGTCGTATCGAATACATGATCCTGATGCTTATTCTGAAGAAGCGCCTGCTTATGAATGCAGGTATTGATGGTGAAGATCATCCTTCTACCTGTGCTCTGGCTTACATTATTTCCGGTAACGTGAGTGGTACCGTGAATACTCGCCAGATTCGTAAGACTCGCTTTGTGGATAAGGTTGAAAAGAGTGCCCATTATAAGGACCTCTGTGAGCACAAATATAAGCAGCTGATTTCGATCAAGCCTGAATATATTAAGGAAATCCTCTCTAAGTTTATCAATACTTCTTTTACCTACGTGGTTTATGAAGCACAAGATCTGTTAGGTCAACTTATTGAGTACGACGAGGATACGATTTCCGATGAACTGCTTTTCTTCCTTAAGAGCATCTAAGTAAATAAATCCACCAACTGTGTTCTCTTGCAGTTGGTGGATTCTTTTTGTTATACTGATTTGCCCAACCAGTATTTGAATTATATATAATACCTATGAATAGAAGAAAGGAGATTGATATATCATGGTAACTCTATTCATGAATGGATGGTCAAAGTCACCATCTTGGTTTAAGTGTGTCTTTGTCATCGTTTGCATCTGGGCAGTCCTTTGGATTGTTGACAAGCTTATTATCAATATGATTGCAATTCATTATGCGAGGAAACTCGTTCGAGACGAGCTTAAAATCCTGATGAGTTTGAGGGACAAGATCAGAGATTACCTCGTATTTGAGAAGAACTGGGAGTGCTATGAAAAGGATGGCGTTCGGTATTACGAATGTGGCCTGATCAAAATGACTGAGATGGAGGTCTTCAAGAATATCTTGCGCCAGCATGGAGCCGAAGGTTTACCTGGTATGGTATACATGATGAATGCCATTAAAGAGAAAACAACCACTGATACTAAGGAGGAGTAAATGGAAATTGTAGATAGAGTTCTCTTGTTCTTATCTGGCTTCATGCTATTCACTGGCACTCTTGGCCTCATGTATATTGATCAGATCTGTGAGTTCATGTGGAAGATCCATTGCATTAGAATGGATAATAAACTGGAACGCATGGTCAGAAATTACATGGAGCACACCGGATGGAGGATTGCATGGGATAAGAGCATTCGTGGTTGGATGTGTATCAGTAGAAGTGGTTTTAGAATCACTTTGAAGGATGCATGCAACTACGTAAAAGATCATCATGATGAAAACGATCCATATTATTGGGCAAACGATTTCATGGTGTGGAACTATGTAAGAAAGGATGACCTAAAATGATTCAGTTGGATGTCTACCAAATTGGCGGCATTATCTTTGGTAGTGTAATTGCTTATGAAGTTTATCAGCAGTGGAAGATTGGTCATGACCTTTCTGAATACTGTAAAGATGAAATCTGTGAGTACATGCATGACAAAGGATACGATGTGCGGATGGGAAGTTTTAACCAGCCGTATTTCGTGAAAGAACAGAAGATATATCAGTACAAGGAAGTTCGCCAGCTCTTGAATGAGAATCGGTTGAATGAAATCTGCTAATTGATTTACTCACTAACTTGTAAGTAAATTGCAGGTTAGTCTGTAATATAACACCCATGAGACAAAGGAGAGACCATTATGAATCTGACCGAAAAGTACAATGACCTGGAACGCTATCAGCCCAATCAGCTGTGGATGATGAAAGACGGTACGCTGTTCTTCATTACATCCGTTGACCCCATCAGCAAGCTGCGTTCTTCCAACAAGGATCGCATGATCGCCGGCCGGAAAGTGAAGCCCCGTTCTCAGGACAAGACTCTGAGTGATGATCTGGTGATGTTCACCGAACCCCAGAGCGGCATCATCTATCAGATGGACATCCGCTCTACCATCAACATGTCTATGAAGGATATGCGCAACAACGAAGCCGCATACATTGCGACGCTGACTCAGTCTATGCTGGATAAGGTTAACCGCCAGCTGAACGACTACAACCAGAATAACTGGTAACCTCTGGCAATAATAAGGAGCTCACTTTAAATATAGTGAGCTCCTTATTTTTTTGTCTTTATAGTGCCTAAAAACAAACTCTTAAGTCTATAACTCTAAAGTAAAGGAGATGAGACAATGAATTTGTATGATCCGGTAGACTTGGAATGCATCATTTCATGTGAAACAGCTGTTTCCGATTCAATGAAAGCGCATGACAAGTTTGTGATTTCCGTTATGGAAAATGCTAAAGATCCTGATTTCAAGGTTCTTTATGAGATGGATATGGAAAGCGTTCGAGAAGCTTTCATTACTGCTATCCAGAATATTCTGGATGCACTTGCTGAATTCACTCGTAAGGTTATCGTTGCTATGTCTTCTGCTATTCAGTCCAAGAAATTGGATGACAAGCTTGCTGAAGTAAAAGAAATCATGGCAAAGAATCGAGCTAAGTTTCTTGATAAGAAAATTACTATCATTGATATGGCGAAGTATAATAAGTATTATTCTGACTATATCAATAAGTATACAAAGCAAGTCAAGGATATGGCATCACGTAAGTTTGATTCCATTGAGGAATATGAGGACTGGCGTGATAAGATGCAACAGGAACTTTCTGAATTCAACTTCAAGCTTACGGATGAAGAGCAGTGGAAACTTACGGTCTCCATCAATAAGGCGATTGAACTGAGTGAAGAAGAAGCTAAGAACTATAAGCAGAATATTGAGCTTGCTCATCGGTATGGCGAGAAGACAATTACTGATCTTAAAGGTTCTTTTAAGAAGGAAGAAAAGATGAGTGATTCTGAAGTAAATCAGGAGACCAAAGCGGCATCTCTTCTTCGTATGTCGAATAATCTGGTTATTACTTGCTGTAATCAGATTGCAAGTATTATCCGTTCGGTTATTCGTATGATTCAGAAGCATCCTTTTGCTACACTTGCACTTGTTATCGTCGCAATTGCTATGTGATAAAAGTACCAATGAAGAATCTATGGAAGATATCTTCATTGGTACTTTTCATTATTTCTTTGGATAATTATTCTTTGCCTTAATCTTATTATAGAAGTATTTCTCGATAAAGTTTAGATTCCTAGGCTCTACCTGAGGGAAATCTTCTTTCCCTAAGAACCGAATTGCAAACTCATCGGAATGCTCTTTGATACGTTCCAGTAGTTGAGTTGTAAAAGATCTCATTCTACGGATACTTCTGTCATCATGAGCCATTTTCTCTCTATTCATATAGAGAGGGCATTCATGATACATTTTGTAGCTCATGATATTTGCAAGGACTGGAATATGGGGATATAGACCATACTTGCAATAATGATGCTGATCATCATTTATTTGTCTTACGATATGATACAGGCAATCCGTGCATAGGCAGTTGGTTTCAACTAAAGGCTTCTGCTTATTATTCTCCATCTTTATTTTTCTCCTTGTATTCCCGAAGTTTCTTTTCAGCAGCTTCTCTGCGAAGATCGTATCCAGTGGTATGAAGCTTTTCTGCAATATGCTTCAGAATCCATTTTTCAAACCAATTCACATTGACTCCCATATAGTTCGTAATGAATTCTTCAGGGTGACTCTTGATTCTCTCGATGAGAATATAAGATAACTTTCTGATACCATTTCTGGTGATCTTATTCTTGCTGATGTTATCACCGCTCACATAGAACGGACATCTGGAATAAGTCTGTTGATGCCCGTATGACATGATCTGATCATCCGGTACAGAATACATACCTAGCTTGCAGAAATCAGCACTTGTACTAATCGGAGAAGTTTCTGGTCCAACCATTTTGTATTCATGATAAATACATTCACTCAGACCACAATGTGTACATTTCGGATTTTCGGCGTTCAATTCCATGAATATCCTCCTTTACTTGCCGGTAGAGCCAATACCACCATTGCGGGTTCCCAGTTCATTCTCATTCTCTACAGCACAGCCGTGCTGAAGGAAAATGCCCTGGCAGAACTTTTCACCCTGACCAATGGTGAGCGTATACATGCATTCGCTCGGTACATGGATCTTTACCATGATCTGACCTTCATTCGAAGGACCATCATTTACCGAGTTGTAATAGTCAGCATCCACAATACCGACTGTATTAGCGAGAGTCATACCGTACTTAAAGCCAAGGCCACTCTTCGGGCACAGCATCAGAACCCACGAAGGATCCATCTTACAACGGATACCAGTATGAACTACTACAGATTCACCAGGACGTACTTCGATATTCTCGGTAGAATAGAAGTCATAACCTGCACTATTTGCAGTAGCACGTTTCGGAAGCTTAATCTCATCATAATGGCAAAGACGTGCCTTCCCATTATAAACGAGATTATCACGGAGATTCTCCCATTGTGCTTCAGATACCTTCTGGAACTCAGCGATATCACGGCTATTAAGATTACTCATAATACATCTTTCCTTTCTTGATTCAGAGGGTTTATAGTTGTTATGAGTTTGTGAATCATATAGCAGAAAAATACTCCTATACTAGAGAGAAATCCAGTATAGGAGTATTTGTGGCTGCCCTGGTTGGAGTCGGACCAACGATGATGCTGTCAAAGAGCATTGTCTTAACCGCTTGGCGACAGGGCATTATATCCAGTATAGTAACCTACCATCCAAGGTCAAGCAGGAGGACGACAGGTTACTATACTGATTTTAGGAGGTTGTCATAACGTGGCACAACGAAAATTACACCCATTGTACTCACGGGAATCTCAAAGAAGGGATCTAATAGATCCCATGGCGGCATGGACTGGATTTAAACCAGCGGAGGTTTTACCCTCACCGGTTTTCAAGACCGGCTCAATAAATCAGGCTCTGACACCATGCCATATAAGCGCTTCTGATCCGGTTTGAACGGATGACCCTCTGATTAACAGTCAGATGCTCTGACCAACTGAGCTACAGAAGCATATAATGAATATCCATTCTATATCCTGTATACAATGGATATTCTTGGTGCTGGGTGAGGTAATCGAAACCCCCTACCCTGATTACAAATCAGGAATTCTAAACCGATGAATTAACCCAGCGTATAAGTGGGCTCTATGGGGATTGAACCCATACGAGATAATCTCACATGATCCTTAGTCATGCCTGTCTGCCAAAAATTCCAGCAAGAGCCCGCGATATCATTAGATAAATATTTGTTACTGTAAGTAAATCTTTATGTTTATATATTATATACTTGAGCTATATAAAAAGGAGGTTGTATAATATATGTAGTTTTATAGAAAAGAATCTGATGGACGACAGATTCGTAAACCCTAGTACACTGCAGACAACAAGGAGTGAATAATATGAGTACAATAATCCCGGCTATTCCTGATACGAAAGAGCTCCAGAAGTACATCAAACCGATTTACTTCATTGAAGATTTCATGTCAAGCGAAGATAAGTACTCCGCATTTGAAGAGCAGATTTACAATGCGGTGAAAGGATGCTTCGAGATTAAAGAATGTCGTGAGTATCCTGTGAAGTTCAAATTCTATAAAAATGATAAGGATATGCATGAGTTACAGCTCCGGCATTTCCTCATCAATGTATTCATGTGGCATCCGTTCGTGAACTTGTGTGATACGGATTTCCATATGGATGAAACCTATATCCTGGATTGCTTCCATGAGATTCCCCATCTGGAGAATTTCATCAATGCAAAGATCATCGAAGTTCTGAGAGACTACAGTGTGCGTAATACTGTAGTGAACCAGAGCGTATCGAATGTCTTGCATAATCTGCGGAGCATTTCCATTAACTTCTCTCTGATCATGGGTCTGACCATTTGCACCAATACCTTCTTGGATTGGTACACCGAAGACGAAGAACTGCATAGTATCATGGAAACTCACTTCCCTCTGGATATGCAGCCTAGCGAAATCGAAGACAATCTGGCTAAGATTCAGGAGAAAGAAATTGAGAAGATTTGTTCTCGTAAGAATGACTCGGTTGGCGTTATTCTGCGAGCAGGAACTGGTATCAAGCACAAACAGCTCGTTGAGTTTACTGCCCATATGGGCTTGAAGCCTGACCTTGCCGGCGTTACGATTCCTCTGCCAATCAACTCTTCTACTCTGATTCGTGGTTTGGATAAACCTAGTTCTCATTACATTGATGCACTGGGTGGCCGTAAATCTCTGATTATGAATAAGAAGGTTATGGGTCGAGCTGGTTATTTTGGTAAGGTCGTCTTGCTGCTGGCTCGTACGCTGTCTCTGTCCATGGACGTATCCGATTGCGGAAGTAAGCATTATCTGAAGATTATGATTACTTCCAAGAAGATGCTCCAGAAGTACAATAACCGTTACTATCACGATCCTGTTACGGATGATATCAAGTGCCTTAATGCAGATCGTGATACGCATCTTATTGGCACCTACGTTGATTTCCGTAGCCCGATTACCTGCAAGTGCGGCGACAAAGTCTGCCATGTTTGCTTTGGTCGCACTTCCCTGTTGAACCTGGATATCGCTGATGGCGTTACCGGCTTTGAAGTTGAGGAAGTCACCAAAGTTGTCAACCAGATGATTTTGTCTACTAAGCACCTGCTGACTACTGTGTCTGAGAAGATCAACTTCAACGATGACTTCCACAAGTTCTTTAGTCTGTACTGTGGTGAGATCGTTCCTCTGAATGGCGATGATGCACTGCCTGATATTGACGATTGGGCCGTCTGGGTTGATCCCACTACCATCCAGAAGTCCGATGATCTCGACGAGGATTCCTCGTTCAACAGCTACGTTCTGGGTGGATTCTACGTCCAGAATATGAAGACTGGGGAAGTGATCCAGATTAAGACCGACGAAGATCGTGAGCTGTATCTGACGGATGAACTGATCGATCTCGTTAAGAAGGGTCATGGTTATGCAAAGTTCTCTGAGATGACTGAGTTCACTACGCTGTTCAAGATTATCATCATGAACAACGAGTTGACGAAGCCCCTGTATTCTCTGATGAACCTGCTGAATAATTCCAAGTCTACCGCTAACGGTTCTATCACCTATCATGAGATGGCTCAGAAGTTTACTGAACTACTGCTGGATGCTGGCATTAAAGCAACTGCTTTGTCTGGCGAGCTTATCATCAATCGTCTGGTTCGTAATGATCCTGACTTGGATTACAGCCGTCCTGATTTCTCTAAGGAGGATGTCGGTAAGTACAAGATCGTGAACGTCTTGAATGCTATCGAGTACAATCAGTCTCCTCTGCTTGGTCTGGCTGGTCAGAACCTGAAGCGTCAGATTCTGTCCGACGCACTAGTATCTACCAAATGTTCTTCGTCCTATATCGATGCTTACTTTAAGAAGCATACCTCCACGGAGAACTTCATTAAGAAGCATCATAACAAAGGCTAATTAATTAAAAGCCCGACTATCCTCTAAAGATGGTCGGGCTTATTTTTTATAAAGGAGGATTTGTTGATGCATAGACTTCGCAATACTATCAATATAAGACAAACTCAAAAAGGCGGAAATAACGTTGTCCAAGCACAGACTATTTATATCAATGGTGACGGTAATCATGTCACTGGTATTCATACTGACGCTAATGATAACGTTATTGAGCGTCTCAATCATGGTAAGATTACTGTAGATCAAGCACGTGAGGATATTCTCAAATTTCATGAGGAAGTTGCTCCAAAGGGAGTTTGGAGTGATTGGACTCTGGATGATGACGTTGCTGTGGAAAACATGAAGAAAGAAGATGAACGAAACCAGCTTTATAATCTTCTGAGGAAAACTTACAATAACATCAAGAATAGCATCCGTAATATTGATAAAGTGGATCAATTAGAAGATTTCCTTCACTTTGAAGATACGGCAGATTATCCTGAAGGATATGTACTGAAGCGCACCGTGAATGGGACTAACGTTGAAGAAACTTATCGTATTCTACCAGCATTTGCTTCAAACAAATTCAAATCAGTCTTTAAGAAGATGGCATATGTCAAACTGGATACCGATCCTGTATCGTGTACAGAAATTCTGCGTGCTTATAATATTTACTACCGTTGTAGTGATGGACTCATCTTCTATCTGATTGGTAGTAATGCTGGAAATTCTTATGAGCGGATTCCTTCCAATCTGAATGATTGCAAGCTCATTCAGGCTAAGTACTGGGAGAACGATACTCCGTATATTCTTGTCTATTATCCGAAGATCGATCTCATTGCTTGTGAGAATACGAAGGCGACAATCACTAAAGCAACCAGAACTACTACTGAGAAGTTGGCTATGCTTGCGAAAGATATGAAATGGGATATAGTTGCAGCTGTTGCTGGTCTCATTCTCTATTTCATTCTCCATTAAAGAATAACCGCTGTGGAAGGAATCATCCAACCACAGCGGTTATTTTATTTTTTCTTTTTATTGAGAT
>ERZ1034844.955-NODE-955-length-14505-cov-46.683460_pt1 | contig 14505 bp, 9 predicted proteins | sample MGYA00520594_ERZ1034844 | MGnify/ENA primary metagenome ERZ1034844 (study PRJEB33766, sample SAMN09781733) | gut metagenome | biome: gut microbiome | host: Homo sapiens | place: Madagascar | study: EMG produced TPA metagenomics assembly of the PRJNA485056 data set...
TTTATAAACAAATTAATTATTTGCATCCAAAGTTTGTGTTTTCGTGAAGCGTTGGAAGGGTCAAACTCTTGTTTCATCAAAAAATATTTCAAACGTTGAGTGCAGTTCACTGCTTTACTTTTGTGTTTTTATAGTATACAATATAGTTTTAGAGGAAAGTTAATACAAATATGAAAAAGAAAAATCAAGCACCAGTGGAAAGATTTGAAGTTGATATGTCGCAAGGATTGAGCGAGAGTCAAGTGTCACTTCGTCAAAGTCAAAAACTCACAAATCTCACAAAAAAATCTTCGGGCAAGTCCTACACACGAATCATTTGCGAAAATGTCTTCACATTCTTCAACTTTCTTTGGCTTGCAATTTTTGTTGCACTGGTTGCGGTTGGCTCATACAACAACCTGCTCTTTGCAATCATTATTGTTGCCAACACTCTCATTGCCATAATCCAAGAATGCAAAGCAAAAAAGACTGTTGCAAAGCTTCAACTTGTTGTTGCCCCAAAAATCACAGCGGTGAGAGGCGGACAAGAAATTGAAATATCTTCAAACGACATTGTTCTTGACGATATCATAGTTTTGGAAAACGGAAATCAAATTCCTGCTGACTGTGAGATTTTGGACGGAGTTGTTGATGTCAACGAATCACTCCTCACAGGCGAAAGCGTTTCAGTCAAGAAAAAATTTGGGGACAAATTGCTTGCAGGAAGTTTTTTGACAAGCGGAAAATGTGTTTGCCGCGTTGTGGCAGTTGGCGAGGGAAATTATATATCAAGCGTTGCAAAGGCCGCAAAAGGTGTCGCAAAACCAAAATCAAACCTTTTTAAGGACTTGAACAAACTTATCAAAATCATTGGCTATTTCATTGTTCCTGTTGGAATTCTGATGTTTCTTAACAACTTCTATGGTCAAGACACCAACATCGCAACCGCTGTTGAAAAAACTTGCGGTTCACTTGTCGGAATGATTCCAGCGGGAATGTTTTTGCTTGTCACAGTCGCCCTTGCTGTTGGCGTCATCAAGCTTTCCAAAAAGAAAACACTTGTTCAAGACCTCTATTCAATCGAAATGCTTGCCCGCACAAATGTGCTTTGTCTTGACAAAACTGGAACAATCACGGACGGAACGATGCAAGTTCGCGAAATCGTAAAACTTGAAGAAAGCGACTTGAATGTTGACGAGATAATCAAATCAATCAACTGCACTCAACCAACAGAGAACGCAACATCTCTTGCCCTCAAAAAATATTACGGAACAGAAAATGTCAACACGCCATTGTTTAACCTTGCCTTTTCGTCAGAGAGAAAACAAACAATCACTTGTTTTTCGGGACTTGGCACATTTGCTCTCGGCGCCTATGAATACATAAACACAAAAAAAGACGAAAAACTGGCAAAACAAATCGCAAAATATTCTGCTGATGGTTATCGTGTGCTTGTGCTTGCAAAAAACAGCGAAGAAATCACCGAAGAAAAAAACTTAGAGTTCTCCCCTGTTGCACTTGTCGTTATTGAAGATCACATTCGCTCTGATGCCCCAGAAACAATAAACTGGTTCAAAGACAATGGCGTTGAAATCAAGATTATTTCTGGCGACAACCCCCAAACCGTTGCAAGCATTGCAAAAAAAGTTGGAGTGGAAGGTGCAGATAAATATGTTTCGCTCGAAAAAATGAGCATTGAAGAAGTTTGTGAAATTGCTGACAAATTCACGGTTTTTGGACGTGTTTCGCCCGAGCAAAAACATGCAATCATAAAGACACTCAAACAAAAAGGCAAAGTCGTTGCAATGACGGGAGATGGCGTCAACGACACTCTCGCTTTGAAAGAAGCGGATTGCTCAATCGCAATGGCTGACGGAAGCGAAGTCGCTCGAAGCATTTCAAACCTTGTTCTCATGAATTCAAAGTTCTCATCTCTTCCAAGTGTCGTCACAGAAGGAAGACAAGTCATCAACAACGTTCAAAAAAGTTCGAGTCTTTTCCTCATGAAAACATTGTTTACCGTTGTCCTTTCTCTCATCACTCTTTGCTCGTTCTCACTCTATCCATTCGCCCCCGCACAAGTCTTTTTGCTTGAAGCATTTGTCATCGGCATTCCATCATTCTTCTTGTCATTGCAACCAAACAGCGACCAAATCAAAGGCGGGTTCCTCAAAAACGTCCTCAAAATGAGCATACCATATGCTGCTGTCCTTCTTGTGGGTGTTGGCGCAGTTCTCGTTCTCAACAAATGCGGGCAACTTGAATACAACGAATTCAACACTCTCGCAACCCTCACAATCACAGTTGTTGGCTTCATGAATCTCTGCAAAATCTGTTTCCCACTCAACAAACTAAGAATTGGCATCGTTGCTCTTTCAATCGTTTTCACAGTCGTCGCCCTACTAATCATGCCCGACTTCTTCTATGTGACAACAATAACAAAAAAATCTTGCCTAATTCTTTCAGCAATAACCGCATTCACCGCCCTTGTTCTGCTTGGCTGGATAACAATCGACCAAATCCTACAAAACAAAAAAACGCAAGAAAAGAATTAATTTTCAGAATAAATAATGTCGGATATTCGACACCCGCAAAATAGTGCGATTTTTAGTATTGTAAGGTTTTAACGTGATTTCTCCCCAATGGTCAAGACATTGCTGGTCGGCTGGACGGTTCGCTTCGCTTCCCGGATGTCGGCTTATGCCTCGATAGCGAAATGACATGAGGACAAGAATAAAAAGAAAAAGGATTTGTCTCAAATTTGACAAATCCTCTTTTTATTCGTAGTCCGAGTTGACCCCAAAAGAACACTTTTTTTATTCTTCTGTTTCTTGTTCAGCGTATTCAATTTGCTCTTCTGTGAGGGTGTTTTCAACTTCTTCTGTTGGGGTTTCTTCATCTTCTTCATGTTCTGCAACAGAAACGCAAACAATCTTTGCACCGTCTTTGAGACGCATGATTTTGACACCTTGCGTGTCACGGCCAATGAGGCTTATGTCTTCGGCTTTGAGTCTGATTATGATGCCACTGTCTGCAATGAGCATTATATCTTGATTTTCGCCGATTTGTTTGAGGTTGACAAGTTTTCCTGTTTTTGCAGAGAAATTGCCCGCCTTGACACCTTTTCCACCTCTTGTTTGAGTTCTGTATTCGCTCTCATCTGAACGCTTGCCATAACCATTTTCAGAAATTGTTATGATTTGATTTCCTTCGGTGATTACTGCCATATCTACAACATAATCGTCTTTTGCAAGTTTTATGCTGCGAACCCCTTGTGTGTCACGACCCATAACACGAACGTCGCTTTCATTAAATCTGATGCATTTTCCGTCATGAGTTGCAATCAAAATATCGTTGTTGCCACCCGTCATGCCGACACCAATAAGTTCGTCACCTTCAACAAGCCTGATTGCAATTTTCCCAACTTTTCTGATGCTTTCAAACTCTTTTAGTTCGGTTTTTTTGATGAGTCCAAGACGCGTTGCCATAATCAAGCATCCGTCTTTGTCTTCGTCACGACGGCGAATGATTGCCGTGACTTTTTCGTCTGCGTCAAGTTGAAGAAGGTTGATGATTGCTCTTCCTTTTGCTTGGCGTTGTGCTTCTGGCACTTCGTATGCTTTTATGCAATAAACTTTTCCACGACTTGTGAAGAACAACAAATCATCATGCGTGTTGGAAACAAAGATGTTTTCAACAAAGTCTTCTTCTTTTGTCTTGTGAGCCGAAATTCCAACCCCTCCGCGGCGTTGAGTCCTATACTCACTGGTTGACATTCTCTTGATATAACCGCCGTGTGTCATGGAAATTATGACGTCTTCGCGTTCAATCAAGTCTTCAATGTCAATTCCACCCATATCAAGACTGATTTCAGTTTTTCTTGGGCTGTCATATTGTGCTTTGATTGCTTCCAAGTCTTCTTTTATGATTGCCAAAACTCTTTCTGGTTTCGCCAAAATGTCTTTTAGGTCAATGATGCGGTTGCTTAGTTCAGCAAGTTCGTCATTAAGTTTGTGAACTTCGAGAGCAGTAAGACGAGAAAGTTTCATTTCGAGAATTGCATTTGCTTGTTTGTCAGAAAGTTCAAATCTTGACATCAATTCTTGCAACGCGTCTTGACGCTCGTCTGCTTGTTTGATAACGCGGATAACTTCGTCAATGTTTGCTAGAGCAATAACCAAACCTTTGACGATGTGTTCACGCTCTTCCGCGCGAGTTAGGTCAAATTGTGTTTTTCTTGTGACAACGCTCTTTTGATGTTCAAGGTAATAATAGAGCATTTCTTTGAGGTTGAGGATTCTTGGTGTTCCGTCAACCAAGGCAAGCATGATTATTCCGTCAGAAATTTGGAGTTGAGTGTGCTTGTAGAGAGAATTGAGAACAACTTGCGCATTCGCATCTTTCTTGACATCAACAACAATTCTCATGCCTTGACGGTCACTTTCTTCTTTGATGTCAGAAATTCCTTCAAGTTTTTTGTTCTTGACCATGTCGGCCATTTGGACAATAAGTTTTGCCTTGTTGACTTGATATGGGAGTTCAGTGATGACAATTCTGTGTCTTCCAGTTTCTGTTTCTTCAATCTCCGCTTTTCCGCGAACAACAATTCCGCCACGCCCTGTTTTGTATGCGTGTTTGATTGCCGTTCTTCCCATGATTATGCCACCTGTTGGAAAATCAGGAGCTGGGATAATTCTGATGAGGTCGTCAATTTCGATATCTGGGTTATCAATGAGAGCTTCAACCCCCGAAATAACTTCGCCAAGATTGTGTGGTGGAATGTTTGTTGCCATTCCAACAGCAATTCCGTCCGCACCGTTAACCAAAAGATTTGGAAAACGAGAAGGCAAAACAACTGGTTGCATAAGCGTGTCATCAAAGTTTGGATAGAAATCAACAGTTTGTTTGTCTATGTCACGAAGCATTTCTGCTGCGATTTTTGAAAGTCTTGCTTCAGTATAACGTTGTGCCGCTGGTGGATCTCCGTCAACGGAACCAAAGTTTCCGTGTCCGTCCACAAGTGGGCAACGGATTGAGAAGTCTTGAGCAAGTCTGACGAGTGCGTCATAAACCGAACTATCTCCGTGTGGGTGATATTTACCCATAACTTCACCAACGATACGCGCTGATTTCTTGAAAGGTTTGTCATTGAACAAATTGAGTTCGCCCATTGAGAACAAAATTCTTCTGTGAACAGGTTTGAGTCCGTCACGGACATCAGGAATAGCACGCGAAACGTTGACAGCCATGGCATAGGAAATAAACGATTTTTTGAGTTCGCCGTCAATTTCAACTTTTTGAATTCTTTCATTTTCAAAAAGTTTTTCTAATTCTTGTTTTTTATCATCTTTCATCTTTTTTCGCCTTTTTCTTTATTTTTTTAATTAAATATCCAAATCTTCGACAAGTTTTGCGTTTTGTTCAATGAATTCACGACGAAGTTCTGGGTCCTCGCCCATAAGAAGTGTGAACAATCTGTCCGCCTCAACCGCGTCTTCCATTGTGATTTGTTGGAGTATTCTGTTTTCTGGGTTCATGGTTGTTTCCCAAAGTTGTTCTGGGTTCATTTCACCAAGACCTTTATAACGTTGAATGGTCACACCCTTTCTTCCAAACTCTTCAAGATCGTCAGAAAGTTCTTTGTCTGAATAGAAATATTTATCTTCTTTTCCACGGCTAACCTTATAGAGCGGTGGCATTGCAGCATATACGTGACCTTCTTCGATGAGTGGACGCATATATCTAAACAAGAATGTCAAAAGCAAAAGTCTGATGTGTGAGCCGTCAACATCGGCATCGGTCATGGATATAATTTTGTTATAACGGAGTTTTTCCATATTAAACTCATTTGATATTCCCGTTCCGAATGCTGTTATCATGCTCTTGATTTCGTTGTTTTCGAGGACTTTTGGAAGTCTTGTTTTTTCAACGTTCAAAATTTTTCCGCGAAGTGGCAAAATTGCTTGAAAACGTCTGTCTCTTCCTTGTTTTGCACTTCCGCCAGCGGAATCTCCCTCAACCAAGTATATTTCACAGAATTTTGGATTCTTTTCCGAGCAGTCAGCAAGTTTTCCAGGAAGTGTTGTGCTTTCGAGAATTGTTTTTCTTCTCGTGAGATCTCTGGCACTTCTTGCGGCTTCTCTTGCACGCTGTGCTGACACGCATTTGATAACCAAATCTTTTGCTTCTTTTGGGTGCTCTTCAAGGTATGCTCCAAACTCTTCTTGCATAACTTTTGAAACAATTGTTCTCATTTCTGAGTTGCCAAGTTTGGTCTTTGTTTGCCCTTCAAATTGTGGGTTCATGAGTTTGACGCTGATGATTGCCGTGATTCCTTCACGAACATCGTCACCCGAAAGCTTTTCGTTTTCTTTTATGAGTTTGTTGCTTTGAGCATAATCATTGATGACCTTTGTTATGGAATCTTTGAAACCAGTCAAATGTGTTCCACCTTCTTCGGTGTTGATGTTGTTGGCATAGGCATGAATCATTTCGCTATAACCATCGTTGTATTGGAAACAAATTTCAACTTCGCTGTCACGGAACTCTTTATGAAGGTAAATTGGTTCTGGAAACAACGTTTCTTTGTTTTTGTTGAGATAATCAACAAACTCAACAATTCCGCCCTTAAACTCAAAAATTTCGGCTTTTTCTTGACCTGGACGCTTGTCTTCAAGTTTGATAACAAGACCTTTGTTGAGGAATGCAATTTCTCTGAATCTTGCTCTCATTGTTTCGTAGTTGAAGTTGAGTGTCTCAAAAATTTCGTCATCAGGCATAAATGTGACCATTGTGCCACGATAATCTGTTTTTTCGAGTTGTTTGAGTTCAAATTGAGGAATTCCGCGTTTGAATTCTTGATAGTAGTGTATTCCGTTTTGGAAAACATCAACCTTGAGCCAACTTGAAAGCGCGTTAACGCAAGAAAGACCAACCCCGTGGAGTCCGCCTGAAATCTTGTAGCCCTCGCCGCCAAATTTTCCACCAGCATGAAGTTTTGTGAGGACAACTTCAACGCAGCTCTTGTGTTCGGTTGGGTGCATTCCTGTTGGAATTCCACGACCATTATCCAAAACCGTGCAACTTCCGTCTTCATTGAATGTCACAGTAATCTCTGTGCAGTATCCAGCAAGCGCCTCATCGATTGAGTTGTCAACAACTTCAATAATAAGGTGATGAAGCCCACGCTCGTCAGTTGAGCCAATATACATGCCCGGACGCTTTCTGACTGGGTCAAGACCTTCAAGAACTTGAATGTCGCCCGCGCCATAGTGAGCCGAATGCTTTAAGTCTTTTTCTTCTTCCATAATAAAATCCTTTTGTTTTGTCTATAAGATATATAATTATACCATAGTAATATATAAAATAAAAGGGTTTTTGAAAAAAAGTTATTTAATCCTGCCAAAACTTACTCTTGAAAACCCCGACAAACTATGATAAAGTAAAAGCATGAATAAAACTGAATTTGAAAAAAAGTTTTTGGCAACACTAAAACAAAAAACAACAATCAGCAAAGATTGCGAAAATCAGTTGCGCAATTATTTACGCTTTATTGACGACCACAAAATTTATGAATATAAATCGTATGAGCAACTCTTGTCGGCACTACAACATCTCACAATTCAACCCAACGCAAATGACTACTTGGCACGAAGCAAGGCAGTGGGAATGTTTTGTAGTTCAACAAGATTGTTGATGCTTGGCACAAAAAATAGCGCCGCAGATTTTATACATGAATTAACCCACGCTCTCTCATCACATAGACAAACAGTCCATAATTGTGAAAATTTCAAAAAACAAACAGCACCCGCAATTTACGACAGCGTCTATCTTCAACACCGCGATTTTGCAAATGCAACAGAAGATTGGACTCAACAAGAAGAAAATGCACTCGTTCGCTGGTATAAAAGAAACAGCTATTTATTCGCCGACACAAGAACATCAATTCCCACACGCATTGAAGTCTATTCGGGATTTAGAAAGTTTTGGCAAGAATTTAGCGAATATGTGACACCAAGAAAACTTGATGAAAAAATAAAAAATCATCGCGACATGAAAAAGTTTGAACTCGGACAACTCGGAAAAAATTTTTACTTTGACCAAGCAATCTCTCCAAACGATGGCTTTGTTGGTGTCTCGGAAGGAACGACCGAGCTTATTTCAAGAATGGTCTTGTCCTATGCTTGCCCTGATGGACTTGTTGACATGTATGGTTCATACTCTTCTCAAACAATGCTTGTCGCTCAACTTTATGCAACTTTTGGAGAAAGTTTGTTTGAGGGATATTTCACAAACACAATTTCGCCACTTGCAAAAAAGTTAGACCTAAATGAAGAAAAACTCGCTGACACATTAAAAAAGATTTCAAACATAACAAAAGCATCCAAACCTGAACATTGTGAACAAAATATGCTTGTTGTTAACGAGGTTCAAATTGATTTGATTAAATTGTTCGAAAGAAAAATGTTGAGAGAACTCGCAAAATATAAGGACGATTTTCAATCTCCACTCGACATGAGAAATGCAATTATATCTGCCTTTTTCGACTACTCAAAAGTTTTGCATTTTGGCATTGTTCTCGAAGAACTTGTCAATCCAAATTTCAACGACGTTTGGGAACAACTTGACCGTTCAATAAAAAACTGTGTTGAATTTGGAAACAAACTTTTGGCAAGACGCCAAAAACCACTTATGAACAAAATCAATCCAAAAACTTTGGGAGTATTCAAAAACCAAAATTACCTTCACTACGACTATGTCGGGAAAAACATGGGCGAGATAACCTTGTCAAACAGACTTGCACAGTTCGATTTCAACTTTGAAGGTCCTTCTGACGAATGCCGTGCAAGTGCAACAAAAAAACAATTAAAAACCACACAAGTTCCGGGCGAAATTATGTTCGCAATCAACAATGGCGCAGACCAAACCGCACTATACCTGTATGCTCTTGGTGAGGATGTTGACGAAGAATTGCTCAAAACCGACTTCGAAAAAGAAAGCGAACAAAACAACAAAGAATAATCGCTCACACAACAAAAAACAAGGATGAGAAAATCTCATCCTTTCATTTTTATTTCTTTGCACTCAAATGGCAAGTCTGCCCCAGGGTCACAAAAGAATATGCAAGTCTTGTCCGCAAAGCACTCTTGAATGATGTTGAACACTTTTTTCTTTTGACGCGAACTCATTGAATTAAAAGCGCTGTCAAAAATAATAATTTTGGGATTTTTCAAAACCACACGAGCAAGTGCAAATAATTGTTTTTCACTTTGAGAAAAAAGCGTTGAGTTCTCATTAATTTGGTTGTTTAGTCCCAATTTTTGCGAAAAGACTTTGTCATACAAATCCAAAGATTTCAAAACCTCTTCAATCCTTTCTTCACTTACTTCGCCATCCGTCACCAAATTCTCTCTTATTGTTCCACGGAACAAAACCGCCTCGTCACGAACAAGCGACACAACGCGTTCAAATTCGCCCTTCTTGATTTTTGCGATATTTTTCCCGCCGAGCAATATTTCGCCAGAATCTGGGGCATAAATGCGGGCAAGAAGACAAGCAAGCGTTGTTTTGCCTGCCCCGCTTTCGCCGGTTATTGCAATTTTTTCTCCGCATTCAATTTCAAACGACAAATCTTGAATTGAAACAGGTTTATATGGGTGTTTGAAACACAAATTTTTGACTTCGAGTTTTGGGGCAGCGTTTTCAAGAAGTTGATCGCGCGCGGAGAAAGCGGCCGTGTCAATTCGAAGAATGTCAAAAATGCGATTTATTGCAGTTTGAATGTTAACGAAAAACTGATAGTTGAGCGCAGTTTGCTTGATAGGCTCATTTGTCTGCGTGATATATCCAATGAATGAAATCACCGCACCGAGTTCGAAACCAACGCTTCCCATTTTGAAAAACGCGAAAACATAAACTACAATTATCCCCAAAAACCATATGCCTTCAATGAGGGGCAGAAACAATTCATTATATTTACTAAACTTATTCCATTTTTGAAGCGCTTCGGTTTGAACTCTTGAAAATTCGTCAAGCATTTGTTCTTCGCCAGAGCCACCCGTTATTGCATCAAGTCCAAAAATGCTGTCCATGGTTTTTGCATCTCTCTCAATTTCCAACTTTTTATAATCTTTGCTTTTTAATGAAGACAATTTATTTATTAAAAAGAACACCGCAAGAACAATGCACAAAACCCCAAATATAATTGCCCCCAAAATCACATTCAGCGCAAACATAAAAATAAAGACTGTCACAAACTTGAGGATGTTCATCAAGAACGGAACAAGGTTTTTTGAAACAAAATCTCCAACATCATTAATATAAGTTGATGCACGAGCCAAAATCCCCGCCGTGTCATGAGTCTCATAATATGAATATGGCACTTGCAAGATTTTTTTGAACAAGTCATCTCTCATGTCGCGAGCAACCTCATATCCAATGTCACAAAATATTTTATTTTGCACAAAAAAGCAAACAGCCTCAATAACAAGAAGTCCAACCAACGCTCCGCCGACTCCAAACAAAAGCGAATAGTTCTCTGGAATTATTGCGTTGTCCACAAGAAAGGTGTTTAGATATGTGACAAACCTGCCCAAAAGGACAGCAAAAAGGAGCAACAAAAAAGTGAAAATAACAATTTTCTTTTTTTTGCCGACATATGTCCAAATATTAAGTTTCTTTTCTTTTTTTGTCATATTTCTCCAAATTATTGATTAATTTCTTCAAAAGTTGAACAAGTTTTTATTTCGCCGCCGTCAACAACATAAATCTTTTTGCAACATTTCATAATTTCAACATCCGACGAAACAACAATCACAGTTCTTTGATCAAGTCCATTTATTTTTTTTATAACATCAGCAACAACATCTGATTTTTGTGCTTGCATTGGTTTTTCCAAAACAACAACTTTTGAATTTTTGTAAAGTGTGCGAGCAAGGTTTATCATTTGTTTTTGAAGAACTGGATATGAACCCATTTGCCCTTGGATAACCCTGTTGTCAAATTGTGCTCCACCCTTTTCAATTTGTTTGAGCCCAACAATATCAATAATTTTTTCATACTTCTCTTCGTCTTCGTCCTCAAACAAAACAATATTATCTTTGATTGATTTTTTAAACAAATAAATGTTTGGAGTATACAGCGAAAAGTTTTCACGAATTGAGGAAATCTTTATTTCTTTATAATCTGCCCCATTGATTGCAAGTCCACCCGATTGCGGCTCAGTTTTTTTGACCAGCAAGTTGCAAAATTCATGGCAACCTTTTCCGTCTTTAAACCAAAATCCAACTTTTTCGCCCTGATTAATCACAAAATTAAATTTGTTGATATTGTTTCCATCATCGCCCACGCCACAAAGTTTTGTCACAATAATTTTTACATCTCCATCAATTTCTTGAGTTGTTTTGTTATTTTCTTTTTTGTCACGCTTTTCAACATAAACTCTGATATTTTCGGCATAGCAAAGCGCTTCTTGAATTTGATAGAACTTGATGGCAGAGTTGTTTATGTTGTCGAGCATAATGATCGCATACGACACAGCGACCGAAAACCCTCCAATTGTAATCTCGCCAGCAACAGCAAGAAAGCCTGCAAACAAAATCATTCCACCATAAAACAGCGCTCGAAGAAGCAAAAAATAGAATTGATAAACATTGGATTTTGTTATACATTTCTTTTTGTTTTCAAAATGAACATGATTTTTTTCACGCAACCTTTTAAGCGCCTGATTTTCGTATGCATTTGTTTTTATATCCAAAATATTGCCAGTTGTTGAACTGATTTGAGTTGAGAGTTTACGCACACTTCTTCGAATCTGAGCAAAATATGGTTTTGTTGATCGCATATACAAAAAGAGAAGAACGCAAACAAATGGCAAACTCGCAAGCATAAAAACACCGAGTTTCCAACTCGTGAAAAAAATCATCACAAGAGAAATCAAAGAATAGAACAAAAAACTTATTAACTGGGGAAATAACATTTGAAACAATTCTTTTGTTTGATAAACATCGTTTGTCAGCATTGTATAGATGTCGCCTGTTGAATAGTAATCGCCCGAGCGAAACATTTTTGACAACACAAGCAATCTCAAATCATTTCCAAACTTGTTGCCGTAGTTTTGACTAACGCGTCCGCCAGCATATTGCAAAATTGCTTTGAGCACAACAATTGAACCAAAAACAACTGAAAGCCACATCAAAAGCGTTCCACTTCCCACCTCGCCAAGCACTCCATCACTTAACGCTCGCGAAACAATTCCGTCCCCCGGGCTTGTTGTTGGGCGAAGAACAAAATCAAGGACATATCTTGAAATTTGCACGAGCGCAACACTCATAAGCACTGCAAGCAACAAAACAACAAGATTGAACACACCCTGCCAAATATATTTCTTGAAATGAGAGTTAGCAAAACGAAAAGCCTTCATATATAAAAAATATATCAAAACCACATTTTTTTGTCCACAAACAAACATAAAAAAAGAACGGCATAAGCCATTCTTTTTTTGTCGCGTGTGTCTTATTTCTTGAGCCAAGCACAAATTGTTGCTGTGACGCCAGAAATGATTGCGATAAATGGTGCTGCATGAATTCCAGTATTTTCGCTAAACTTGACGCCAAGAACTTCTGTTCCCAAAAGAACAAAAACGCAAATGATTGCACCGATTGCACAAAGTGTTCCAAGAGTGCCAAAAGCAAGAGCCAATGTTCTCATGAGGTTTCCTCTGAAAATCATTGCCAAAAGTGCTGCAACAACCAAAAGACCGCCGAAGATTGACGCAAACAAGTTTAAAAATGCCGCTGCTTTTGTTTTTGCTGCTGTGTCCTCAGAAGCAAGAAGTGAGCGTGCTGCAATTTCTTCTTTGCTTGCATTTGCAACATCTTTTGCATATTGAACAGGGTCTTCTGTTGGATCTGCAAAGCTCATTGCTGTGAGAACATTGGTTGCTGAAACTTTTGTTTCGTCACTGTTTTTTGATGCAATCATTGGCATGAACATTGAGCAAAACAACAAAACTCCAAAAACCATTGCAAGAACTGACAAGATAATGCCTTTCATTCCGCTTTTCTTTTTAGCTTTTTTTGCCATGTGATTTCTCCTTTTAATAAATTTTTGATAAATATATTATATAATGCAAAATCCAAAAATACAAACAAATTGGCGTCAACTTTTTTTCATTAAAAACAATCTTGCCAACTTTGCCAAACAAAAAAGGAGAAAAATTTCTCCTTTTTGTTATTTTGTTTCTTCTTTGTCAAAAAATCCCAAAAACCATGACCCAGCGCCAGAAAATAAACTTGCCCCCAGCATCACAAATGACGCTGCACTAATTGAATAGTAGAATGCATAAGGATGAGTTGATTCTGTCACGATTCCCAGATATGAGCAAAGCATCACAATCATTGCAATTGAAACCGCCAGCGCCGCAATCGCAAATGCCAGTGCCGCAATTCTCAATATGTTGTATTTGAGAAACACTGTTGCAACAGCACAAATTAATATTGCCGCTCCAATCATGGCGTTAATCATTCCCAAAACTCCAACAACGCGAATGAGTTGTCCCGCCTTGCCTTCGTGTTCTGAAATACAAGAAAATGCTTCTTGAATGCTTGATGTTGACAAGTCTTCTTGTTTTGTGGCGTTCATCGCAACGACAACATCGCGACAAGAGTAGTTTTGGTTGACTCCATCACGTCTATACAATTCAGAACGTTTCATAATTGGAATAAAATAACTCGCAATAAGCAAGACTCCCATCAGAGCAACAACAATAACGATACTCAAATTTTTGTAAAATGTGGCTTTGTTTTTCATTTTTCCTCCACTAACACTTTAAATTCTAAAAAACATGCCAAAAATTGTCAAACATTATTTGCATGATTTGTTGTTTTTTGCTATTTTATAAGCATAGGAGGATATTTCTATGGCTAAAAAATCAACAAAATCTGGATCTTCAAACAAGAGAGGTTTTAGTTTTATTCTTTTCCTTTTGTGCTTCTTGCCTTTTGGATTTGATAAACTCTATTGCCACAACACAAAAGTGTTCTTGTGTAAATTCTTGCTCCATTTCATTGGCATTGGATTTATCTGGTGGCTATTTGACCTCGTTTGTGTTTGCCTTGGCTCATACAAAGTCAACCCACTCAAATAAAAGAAGACGCATTCGCGTCTTTTTTTATTGCGAAAAAATACAACTTTCGTGCTTTGTGGTGGAGATAATCGCCGACCTACCCTCAAAGACGGGCGCCAGCGATGACCCCCGGGGTCGTCGTTTTGACAAAGTCAAAAGCGTGCGATTGCACGCGTTCGAATCCGTATTCAACAACAAAAAAAACGACCCATGGTCGTTTCTTTATGGTGGAGATAATCGGATTCGAACCGATGACCCCCTGCTTGCAAGTGATGCCAAAATAAAGTAAAACCCTTACAAACAAAGGACTTCAGAAAAATTTGACACAACTTTTGACACAACTTTTTTCGCAAAAAAAAGACTAGGTAATAATGCCTAGTCTTTTTAGATATATATATATA
>ERZ1034844.957-NODE-957-length-14477-cov-6.749272_pt1 | contig 14477 bp, 14 predicted proteins | sample MGYA00520594_ERZ1034844 | MGnify/ENA primary metagenome ERZ1034844 (study PRJEB33766, sample SAMN09781733) | gut metagenome | biome: gut microbiome | host: Homo sapiens | place: Madagascar | study: EMG produced TPA metagenomics assembly of the PRJNA485056 data set...
CTGATGTTGATATTACGAGCTTATCCGTAGAGATTTCTGCGGAATCGCAGGGTGCAGAGCTTAATATCGACAAGCTCACTACTGCCATTTCTAATTTGCGGACGAAGGGCAACGTGGCAAAGGTTTGCAGCAGTCTTGATAAGTTATCCGCTTCTATTTCCGCTCTTAAATCCGCATCTACTGGGTTGGACGGCCTTAGCAAAATCACATCTTTTATGAATGGTCTTGCTAATGTAGACCTTACTCAAAGCGCAAAAGGCATCCGATCTGTTGCCAATGCTTTGAACAAAATTTCTTCCGTCAGTCTTGGAAACATGGATTTTTCCGGGCTTGGCAGTAAGATGAACAGCTTGAAGAACGGCCTTTCCCCTATTTCTTCTATTGGCGATTCTTCCATTAAGAGTTTGCGTGGCGTAAGCAGTGCAATCAATTCCATTGCTAAAATCCCAAGCATTACAAAGAAGTTGGATTCTAAAACGCTCGATGATTTTGCGGAAGTTTGCAAAAAAGTGGCATCCGCTATCTCCCCGCTCGCTTCTAAGCTGGACAAAGTAGGCCGCTCTTTTTCTTCACTTCCATCTAAAATTAAAGGTGCCATCAACTTGACAACCAGATTTTCTTCGGCAAGTCAGAAAGCAAGTTCCAGTCTTTCAGGTTTGGCAAGCCAGTTAGAAACTGTCAAGAAACGTGCAGCGCAGCTAGTTTCTCTGAAAGCTATTGCCACTTATCTTGCCAATGCCGTTACTAAGTTCAATGACTTTTATGAAGCAACAGATTTGTTTAACAACGCAATGGGCGAGTTAAGCGGTCAAGCCACAGAACTTATCGGCAAAATGGAATCGTTGCTTGGCATTGACCCAACGGAAGCGATGACGAATATCGCTACGATTCAGAGCCTTGCGACTTCGTTCGGTTTGGCAAGCGATAAGGCATACATCCTTTCCAAAAATTTGACGCAGCTCGCTTACGATGAAGCGTCCTATTGGAATAAAGACACCGCCACTACGTTTACGGCAATTTCTTCTGCTATCTCTGGCGAACTTGAGCCTATTAGACGCTTAGGCGTCGACTTGTCTCAGGCACGATTACAACAAGAGCTTCTCGCCCTTGGGTTTAATAAGCAAGTTTCTACCCTGTCTCAGGCCGATAAGGCGGTGCTTCGATACATTGCCATTATGAAGCAGACTGCCAACGTACAGGGAAACCTTGCGCAGACCATTAGTAGCCCCGCCAATATGGTGCGCATTTTGAAGTCTGAAATTTCGCAGCTTGCAAAGGCTGTAGGCCAGCTTCTTTATCCCGCATTTAAGGCGATTCTCCCAGTTCTGATTGCGGCAGTTGACCTTATCAAAGAATTTGTGGTTTCTCTTGCATCTGTGTTCGGACAAAAAATCGAGTTTACTGATTTTAGCAAAACGCAGAAAGACATTGGCGGTGTCACAGACGCTATGGACGATACCACCGATGCTACAAAGGCGGCAGCAAAAGCGGCCAAAGATTATACGATGGGTTTTGATGAACTAAACATCATAGACCCTTCGCAAAGTTCTGGGTCTTCTGGCTCTGGCGGTAGTGGCTCTGCTGGCAATCTGCTCGGTGACGTTGACCTTTCCCAGTATGATATGTTCAAAAATTATGCTGGAAGCGCTATTGATGAAATCAAGGAGAAACTGAAATCTCTTGATTCTTTCCAGATTGGAACGCAAATTGGCGAACAGATGAACAAACTCATGCAGATGATTTATGACGCGGTTCATTCTGTCGATTGGGTTTCTTTGGGAACTACTATCGCCGATGGGATCAATGGGCTGGTTGACGCTGTTGACTGGGATTTGTTCGGTAGATTGTTGGCAAGCCGGTTTACGGCGGAGTTTGATTTCTTGGGCGGCTTTTTAGGTCAGCTTGACTGGACTTCTATCTTAAACGCCTTTGTCGATGGATTCTCTGGTTTCTTTAACGAACTAACAGAGTGGATTCAAAGCAAAGACTGGTCGGAAATTGGCAAAGCGGTAACGGAAAAGATTTCAAACGCATTGCAAAATGTTGACGCTGGAAAGCTCACTAAGGCGCTTTTTGATTTCATTATCAGTGCAATCGATGGTATTGCTGATTTTCTTTCCGGAACGGACTCTTATCAGCTTGGGCAAGACCTTGTTGATTTTTCTATCCGAGCCGTAACATCTGTTGACTGGGCAGGTTTGTCGCAAGCTATCGGTCGGTTCTTCGGCGAAGCGTTCATTGAAGCGCTTGACTTCATGGGCGGTCTGGTTTCTCGAATCGCTGATTATTTTGAACAAAAAGTTGCAGAGGGCCCATTTGATAATGTTGGTTTAAACATTGTCTATGGCATCTATACCGGCATCTCTGATGCAATTAAAAGCGTTGCTTCGTGGATTAAAGAAAATGTTTTTGACCCGTTTATCAGCGGCTTTAAATCTGCGTTTGGAATCAACTCCCCATCTACCGTAATGGCCGAACAGGGCGGTTACATTATTGCTGGATTAAAGAAAGGCATTACGGATGCTATTTCTAGCGTAACTGAAACCGCAAAGAAGATTCTTTCTGCAATCAAGAGTGCATTCGACAATTTTAGTCTTTTTGACATTGGCAAGAATCTGATTCAGGGTCTTATTAATGGCGTGAACAATATGATTGAAACGGCCAAAAATGCTGTCGCAAATGTTGGAAATGCGGTCATTGATAAGGTCAAGAACGTGCTCGGCATCCACTCCCCTTCTACAGTGTTCGCAGAAATTGGCGGTTACATCAGCCAGGGCCTTGCAAACGGTATCACTGCAGCACTTCCTTACGTTGAACAAGCTATGACCAATCTGGCAAACGTTGCTCAGAAAAAGGGCAACGAGATGATTGACTATGGCGCAGACGTTGCAAACGGCTTTGTTGATAACATGGTCAATACGTTTGACGCAAAGTGGAATGAAATCGACAACGGCCTCAAAAGCGACTTCATTGGCACGATTAAGGGCATGATTGATGCGGTCAAGAAAGGCGACATTCAAACCGTCGCCGAAAACACAGCAGCCATCATCTGGCAGGCGATGGGAGAGGAAAACCGTAAACAAGTCAAATCCTATGCATCCGACCTTGTTTCCAACCTTACCAGTGCTCTCAAGACCGTTAGCACCAAAGTGTTTTCTTCTGCAAAGATTGTCGGGAAAAATATCCTTTCCGGAATCACCTCGAAGTTCGGCGAGATTTCCGCACAGGTCGTTGGGCTTGGAAGCAAGATTTCTGCATCCTTTTCTTCTTTGATTGGACCCATTTCTGCGTCCGGTAAAGCAATCAGTCTCGGCCTTTCCTCTGGCGTTTTGAGCCAATTCCCATCTATCATCGCAGGTGTTGCTGGGCTTATCGGTCAAATTGGTGCTGCGTTTATGGGTATCTTGCAGACAATCGGTAGTGTATTGACTTCTCTCGGCATTCCGACTGGCGTCATCATGATTGCTGGAGGCGTTGCGATTGCAGCTGCTATCGCCGGAATCGTTGGAACGCTTGTTGGGAAATACGGCACGAGTTCTAGACCATCCGTGGACAATAACTACTCAAGCTATCCTGGCACGAGTGATTACGATTCTGCCAATGGCTCCAATACATCTGTCGGCAGCTATTACCCAAGTTCTTCCGTTAGTGGAACAAGTTCCTCTGAACTTCGCAGTGCTGTCCATGATGGTTGCTATAACGCATTCCTTGACATTTTCCAGCGGTACGGAGACGAACTTACCGGAGGGAAAGAGCTTAAGATTTACCTTGACGGCAAGCAAATCACTGCATCTGTGGAAAAGCGGCAGTCAGAACGTGGAATGCAGATTATGGGAAACGAAGTTTACAGCTACTAAGGAGGTCTACGTTTTATGCAATCTCTCGTCACGATAAATGGCAGAGAAATACCGGAGCCTTCTTCCTACGATGCCACAACAAGCACTATAGTCGATTCTGGACGAAACGTACAAGGCAAAGTCGTTGGGTCTGTGGTGCGGCCTGATGTTGCAAAGATTTCCCTAAAATGGAATTATCTCACCGCAAAGCAGTGGGCAAACATCATCGGGCCGTTTACCACAAACTTTTACTGCACCGTTCGGTTTTATAACCAGGCGACTGCAAGCTACACGACAAGGCAAATGTACGTTTCCGATAGAACCGCAGGGATGTGGAGGCGATCTCCGTCCAACGGAAACGTCATGGGATGGGTTGGAGCGGCCCTTAGCCTGGTTGAAGTTTAAGAGAGGTGATTATTTATGAACTTTCAGCCTTCCGACAAGTGGCTTGAACAATACAACAACACACTTGTTCCGGAAATGTTTGTTCGTATCACTTACCACGTTTCTGACGATAAGGCACAAACAGATGCAATCGCTAGTTCTGTTAATCAGGTCTCATTCAGTAGCACTTCATCAGTCACCGACCTGGATGCTTCTTCTCCGGCCAGTTATGCCACAGGAGAACCCAATTTGTGGGTTCTCGATGGGAGCAAGGTTTTGGTCCCGGATTCTGAACCATATGAGAATGCTGGTTATGTAAGCATGGATTGCGTTTCCGACGCAAATCATCCCATCATCACTTTCTCTTTTAGCAAAACACACGCCGAAAAAATTCCAGGGGTCACAATCGTATGGTCATCCGTTTTAAATGAGTTTGCGAAGTCTTTTAAATTGACGGCCTATAACGGTAGCGAGATCGTTGCTTCAAAACAAATCAACGATAACCGCTCGGTTGAATCTTCTGTTGATTTTGAGGTTTCTGGATATGATTCTATCAATCTGGAAATTTTGGAATGGTGCATTCCAGAGCGTAGAGCCAGGGTAGAGCAAGTAGAATTTGGCCAACGTATTCGATTTAGCAAGGCAGACTTGCTTTCCTACACCCACGAATCAAAACGTGACCCGATTTCTGGCCAGCTTTCTAAGGATTCCGTTTCGTTTTCTATCGACAATTCCGAACAGCGTTGGAATCCTGTAAATCCGGGTGGGCTTTACCAGTACCTTTACGAACGTCAAGAGATTACGGTTCAGTATGGCATGGACTTGGGGAATTCCATCGAATGGATTGACGGAGGAAAATTCTTTCTTTCCGGTTGGACAATCCCGGCAAATGGTATAACAGCTTCGTTTGACGCCAGGGACGCCTTTTCTTTCCTCCAGGATTCTAATTATACCGGACACACAAGTGGAACTCTTTATCAAATGTGCTTCGATGCATTAGAGCTTTTGGATGTTTCCGGTGTGTCTTACGAAATCTCGGAAGAATTAAAGGACTACTCGTGCGACATCTCCTCCGACGCTTCTTCCTACAAAAACGCAGACGTTCTTCAGCTTGCTGCAAATGCAGCAGGAATGGCTCTTTACCAATCCAGAGACGGAGTTATTCACGTTGAACGTGTTCCGATTTTTCCGGTCACGAGGTCCGACATCGAGGAAATATCGCTCTTGAATAGCTTTAAGTACCCTGAAATAACGTTTTCCACGAAAATAAAGAACGTATCGTGCAAGGTCGGAAATGAATCCATTCTTTATCCAGCTGGAGCTAGCGGAAACGGTGCAACTCAAAGCATAAGCAATCCGCTTATTTCAAAATCCGTATCTTCTAATGCGAAAAATGCGTTAACTGAAACATACGCACTTCTTTTTAATAGAAGAAAGGTAAACTTGGAATTTCGTGCAAGTCCGCACATTGATGCACTATCTTTTGTCAGAGCAAATCATCAGTTTGGGTATGCATCAAATGTTCTGGTGACTGATGCAAAGTATACCTTTAACGGCTGTTTTAAAGGGACGATGGAAGGGTATATGGTGGAAAGTGTAAGCGCTCTTAGACTTGACAGAAATTCCGCTTTCGTTGCTCCTGAAGAGACTGTTCGGCTGATCGCAACGCTTGTACCATCGTCAGAGAATTCTCCGGCAATCGGATGGGAGGTTTCCCCTCCTGACGTTGTTTCTCTATCCGTCGTTTCCAACAAAGGAGGCGTTTCCGTTTGTGATGTTTCCTTTGTTTCTAGCGGAGATGCTGTAATCACAGCTTCCGTATCTTTTGTGTCCGCAAAATGCACTGTTATCAGCCAGGCTCCATCCTTGTCGGATATGCCGGAAGGATCGTCTGTTTACATTCAGGAAAGCGGGGCCGATGTAGAATTTGTCGTCGCAAAACATGGGTATGAGCCTGACTTAAATGGTCCCGGAAGAACGTTTCTTATCAGAAAAGAGCCTCTTGCTGAAACAGTGTGGAACCAGACACACGTCAACACATACGACGGAAGCTCCATCGACAAGCTGCTGAACGGAGATTACAAAAACAGATTTAGCGATGCCGTCAAGTCCGCAATGGGGTCTACCTCTTTCTACTACACGGTAGGCGGTAGCAATACCGAAATTAGAACGCTGTCCCGTAGCGTCTTTCTTCCTTCTATTTATGAAATGTTTGACCCAGAAGATAAAAACGCAGATGTTTATGTAAATGGGAGTAACCCATTTTTCAAAAAAGAGGGCTCTGTATTGCCAAAGCAAACTCGAAAAGTTTTTGTCCAATCGTATGATGACACCCTCTATCACATTATCCGCAGATGGTCACGTTCTCCTGCGCTACGAGATTTTTCCGGCAATCAAGTGCTGGGGCAACTAGTTGGAACATACAGTCTCGGAACGAGCAATAAAGGTAATGCCTTTTTCTTCACAGAGCAGTACAATGCGTGGAGTTCCAACAAATTTAGCCCCGCTTTCACGCTCCCTTCTACCACAAAAGTTGGGAACGCCAAAAAAATCTTGCTTTAAGGAGGTATTATGTCGGTCTGGATTACAGACAGAAGCCAGGGTGATATTGATCACTTAAAACTCATTTATAGCAAGGCTACAAATGGGACCTGGACGGACGAGGAAAAGGCAGAGTGGATTTCCGGTATGAAAGGAGCTATTGACTACAGGGATTTTTCAAGGATAGAAGCTGGCATATCCGAGCTTGCTTCACTTCTCGGTGCAAACGTGGATGTAAAGACGGACTGGGGCGTAAACGGATATCTTACCACATCGGATGCTTCCAGATGGCTGTCAAACATCGAATCTATCCGAATGAAAAACTCCGGTAGTGCGCAAATAGCAACAACGCCTACTTCCATGAGCAGGCTTTCGTTTGAAACAATGAATCAAATTGAAAGCATTTTGGCGAATATAGAATTAGTTGCCAAAACATACGTCACTTTTTCCGGAGAGTACATGACAGGGGAGGGTCAATATGGTTTTTGAGGACCGCATATCAAAATATCCTGGCAGATGGACAATGGTCCGTGAAGATGGTTCATCCGAAGTCGTTACGCTTGTTAGAAATGACGAACCGATAAAGCAAGGAACGCCCATCAACGCGGAAACATTAAATGAATTGAGCACGGTTGCTGGTGCAATCAACGCAAAAGAAGAAGCTGTTTCCGCTGCAAATTCCGCTGCGGAAGAACGTGCAAAAGCAGAACGGGCTGCAAAAAATGCCGCAAAAGATGTTTCTGCAATTGTAAAAGCGAACTCTGAAAATGCAGCTTTGTCTGCTGCTGCTGCCAAGACAAGCGAAACCAATTCAAAGCGTTCGGAATCTCAGTCTGCTACTTATTTGCAGGGCACAAAAGAATATTTTGAGCAGGTCCGCACCATCACCATCGGTGCACAGGGGTGGTATGCCACGCCGGAAGCCCTGAAAGCTGCCGTCCCTGTGGGCGAAAATGGCTGGTGGGCGGTCGTCGGAACCACGGACACCATTTGGACGTGGGACAGCGACACGAACACATGGAAAGACAGTGTGCAAAAAGCAGACCTGTCTGACTACCTGACACAAGTTCAAGTCAAAAAGCTGCTTGAGCAGTACATGCCCCTTCGCCCCGCCACAGCGGACCAGCTGGGCGGCGTGAAAGTGGGGGACTACCTGGACATCGCCCCGGACGGCACCCTCAGCGGCAAGACGCTCAACGACAAGATCGCTGCCGCCGTGGCGGTAAAGTCGGAGGCGCGGCTGGTGTGGAGCCAGGCCGCATCCACCCCTAAAAAGTGGATGAGCCACGAGATCTCCATCCCCGACGGAGTGGATTACCTGACCCTGCACGCAGGTGCAAGCTCCGAAATACAACTGGCCCGGGGCGGCTCCTGGACGTATGACTATAAGGCGACAGAAGGCTCTGTGGGCTCAGTAAATTTATACCTCACCTTCCGGGCGGAGGGCACATTGCACGTAAATGGACCCTACACCAACTCAAACTATAACGTCGTTGTGACGTTTTATCTCTCCGGCTACCACTACCCCACCATTGCAGAGCTGCTAACCGAGACGCAGGCCGCGCAGGCGGACACGGATGCCCTGGCGGTAGATCAGGAGTACCGCGTCGCCATGCTGGAGCTGGGTGTGACCGATGATGACACCACTGACAACACCTAAAGGAGGAAACCAATATGGCACTGTATAACACCTGCAAGCGGATGATCGAGCGCGGCCAGACTGCTGGCATGAGCAAAAAGCTGGATATTTTTTACGCTGCCAACAAGCTGACCGATGACCAGTATGCCGAGCTCACCGAGCTGCTGACGGAGAAGGAAAAAGAATCCGAAAAGACCAGCGAGTAAAGGAAGCTGACAATGAATGCATTTTTGACCGCACTTTTTAACTTTTTGAGCCGGTTTTTCGCCGCACTGGCGACGGAGCAGGCAGAACAGGAGGACACAATGGCATCTGTGACCGAGTGGACAGGAGCACCGCCTTACCGCTACATTGACGTGAGCCGGTATCAGGGGGACATCACGCCGGATGGCTGGCAGAAAATCAAGGCGGCGGGCTATCAGGGCGTCATGCTCAAGACCGTCAGCACCAACCGCAAGCTCTCCAAAAGGCTGGACGGTTTGTACATCGACCCAACCTTTGAGGCGAACTACCGCAACGCAAAGGCGGCAGGCCTGGCAGTGGGCGTGTATTACTACACCTACGCCATTACCCACACGATGGTAGATGCAGAACTCTCCCTACTGGCTGACGCCCTGCGCGGCAAGACGCTGGAGCTGCCGGTAGCAGTGGACGTGGAGGACAACAAGTTCAAGGTGCTGGGCAAGCAGGCTCTGACCGACCTGACAGCCTACGCCCTGAAAAAGGTGGAGGACATGGGCTTTTATGCCCAGCTGTACACCTACACCAGCTTTGCCAAGACACGCCTGTACATGGGCGGTGCATCCCTTGCCCCCTACGATGTATGGCTGGCAGACTACACTGGAAAGACGCCTGCTGTGACCTTTGGTTACAACGCCCACCAGCACACCAGCAAGGGCAGCGTTCCGGGCATCTCCGGCAATGTTGACCTCAACGTGACCACACGCAACTACCCGAAGATCATCTGCAAGAAGGGCCTGACCCGTCTCCGGGAGGGCAAATGACCGAAAAACAAGCTCTCGTTTGGATGCTTGGCATCCTGGGCAGCGTGTGTGCCGGAGCTATCACGGTGGATAAGATACTGGATATCATCCACAAGTACCTCAAAAAGGCGAAAGAGCCGGACACGGCTCAGAATTTGCGGCTGGATGAGCTGGACCGCCGCATTGGAGCCTTGGAAAAAGGATATCTCTCTCACGGTGCCGCATTGACCCGAGACCTTAGCCGATTTACCGAAATTGATGAGGTGAACCGTCTTACCCTGGAAGCCGTCCGTGCTTTGCTTGAATCGAAGCTGACCGGAAATAACGTAGCGGCAATTCAAGCGAGCAAATCGAAAATTGATAACTACCTGATGGAAGGAGTAACAAAACATGGAAGCAATGCTTAACTTTATCCCCGCCCCCGTCGCAATCGTTCTTATTATCGTCGGTTTTGTGGCTTTGGCTGTCGGCGCTATCCGCATGGGCTATAAGCAGCTTGTCAAAGATCTGGCCTATGACCTCGTGTGCAAGGCCGAGGACAGCATCATGGGCAGCGGTCAGGGCGTAAAGAAAAAGGCGCAGGTCTTTGCCGCGCTGCGTGCGGCCTGCCCTGCATGGCTGAAGCCCATCATCACCGATGAAGTGCTGGATGCCGTCATTGAAAAGGCTGTGCAGATGATGAAGAAGGCACTGGCAGAAAAGGCACCTACCATTAACAAGGAGTAAAGCATGATTGAGCAAAGCGTATCTCTCGCATCCAATGGCGTTGTCAAAGTGCCGGGCTATGAGCAGCTGGTGCGCTTTGGCTACACCAAAAACCGGGGCGTGTACCGCCTTGCTGTCACCGCCACCGGCGAGTGGGAAGGGCTGGCTATCCGCTGCTTCTGGCACGTCCCGGACGGCAAAGACCCGGCGTCCTCGCTGGTTGTGGACGGTTATTTGGATGTGCCAGCCAGCGTGACCGCACAGCCCGGCACCGGGTGCATCACCTTTGAGGGAAGCGACGGCACCAAGACCGTCACCAGCGCAGACCTGCAGTATCGTGTCAGCACCAACAGCGGCACGGAGGACGGCACCACGCCGGAACCGGGTACCCCTGCATGGCAGCAGCTGGTGGATGCCGTGCACACTGACGCCACCGCCGCAGAGCAGGCCAAGACCGAAGCGCAGACGGCAGCGCGGCAGGCCGGGGCATCTGCCAAAAAGGCCGGACAGGCCCTCTCTGACACCATCACTGCCAAAGAGGACGCGCTGAAAGCCATCGGTGACAAGCAGACCTCCGCCACGCAGGCTGTGGACACAGCCCGGGACAAGGCCCTCAAGCAGGTGGAAGCCTCCACCAAAGCCGCTGAGACTGCCGCCAGTGAGGCCGCCACCAGTGCTGCCAATGCCAGTCAGAGTGCTCAGGAAGCCGCTGACAGTCTGCAGGAGCTGAAGGACGGCATTGCAAACGGAAACTTCAAAGGCGAGAAAGGCGACAAGGGCGACACTGGCCCTATCGGCCCGGTCGGCCCACAGGGTGAGCAAGGCCCTCAAGGCCCCACAGGCGCTACGGGTGCCACTGGCCCACAGGGCGAAACAGGCCCTCGTGGTGAACAGGGGCCGCAGGGCATTCAGGGCGAGCGCGGCCCGCAGGGTGTACAGGGGCCGCAGGGTGAAAAAGGCGACACCGGCCCGCAAGGCCCTAAAGGCGAGACCGGCCCGGCAGGTGCAGACGGCAAAGATGGCACACAAATCGATGATACCACTGTGACCGAATCCGCCCCCTGGAGCAGCAAGCACATCGTGGACATGCTCTGCCCGCCGCTAGACGAGACTGGGAACCCGGTGGTGTGCTATCCTATGCCAGGTTATGCTATGGGCGTAAAAGCAAAGTGGGAACCCATGCAGGAGGGAGGTGGGACACCCAGCCCAGAAAACATTCGCCCCATCAAGGGACGTGACACCGTGAAGGTCGAACGGTGTGGGGAACAGCTGCTAAGCTATTCGCAACCAATCGAAACGGATAGCGATATTCGGGTAGCCATCATGTCTTCCGATCAGATACTGTTACTTGCGAACGCCGCCCGTGGCCAGACTTTTGAGACATCGTTTGACCTAGAAACAGCAAACGTTGTATGGGCAGATTACGACGAAGACTGGAGGCGTAGAATCGGATTCGAGGCGGCACTCACAAAAGCATCGGACGGTCTGGTGACTTATCAAATTCAGTGCTGGATTAACTCAACCAGCAGCGAGTTTAAGGCGACAGGAAAGATCACTGTAAAAAATGTGATTACCCTGTTAGATGATAGGTATACGGAATCCCCGGAATCCGAACTGTTTTTCTATGTGCAAAACATGAAATCCGGGCATGTAAAAGTAACCAATTTGTCCATCAAATTGGTGCAAAATACCGCCTACACCCCGTACCAGGGCGACACGCTGGCTTTGCGGCTTCCCACCACCATCTACGGCGGCACGGTGGATGCGGTGACGGGAGAGGCCAAGTCAGAATACCTGAAATATACCGTAAATGGTACAGAAGAATTCGTCTTTAATGACAGAGCCGATGGAACGCAATACTTTAGTGCAACTATTTTACAAATTCCAAATGTAAATGACCTTGACGAATCTATAAAGACGGAGCTCTGTTCCCACTATCCGATTGATAACCCTTACATGTCGAAAACTGCATGTATATGGCTGCTGAATCAAAAGGTAAACTATCTAAGAATAAGCGACCCCAGATTCAGCACTGTCGAGGAGCTTAAATCCTACCTTGCCGCCCAGTACGCCGCCGGAACCCCCGTGCAAGTCGCTTACAAGCTGGAAAAGCCTGTGCCCATTCTCGCAACCGGCGCACAGCCCATCCCCGCCCTTCCCGGCGTGAACATAATCCTTACCGATGCAGATAGTGCGGCCGTTACCGGCAGGGCAGACCCGATTAAGCGGATCACCGACCTTGAGGATGCTGTGGCGTCCATGACCAACACATAAGGAGGTACATACATATGGCAATCAAAAGCAGATCTCGTCATGACCTGACGCTGCGCAGCATCAAGCGGGAAATTGCAGCAGGACGCGACGTGGCATACTGGCTGGACAAAGCGTACACCCATCAGGACAACGGCCTGCTGACGGAGGACGACATCGCAGAGGTGGAAGTCCTTGCACAGGCGTACTACGACGCGCTGGATGCTGAGGATGCGGCGGACGCTGAGAAAATCACGCAGTAAGGAGGATATCATGGAAAGCACTACATACCGCCATCTCGGTGACGTCACCGAGATGTACGCCGCACACGCACGTCTTCGTGGCCTCACGAAAACATACCATTCTGCCGAAGTTAGCAAAATGGTGACGTTTTGTCACCTTTTCGCCGTGATTGGCAATATGGTGCGCAACGCGGGACAGCTCCCGCAGCCCTTCTGGCTCGGTGCTGCCTGTGGCGGCGGCTCGCGTAGTGCTGCCACTGTGCCTGCAAGGACTTGACCGTCAGCGGATGATTGCCGCCATCAAAAGCGCGCCGCTTGGGAGGGTTGACCGTAAGATAGCCTTACTGCGGTACGTTGAGCGGCTCCCGCTGCCGGACATTGCAGCACAGACGCATTATAGCCGGACAGCGATAGGATACCGGCTGAAAGGTATTGATAAAATGCTGGATGTGTGATATACTAACTGTGTTCAAATCTTTCTGACAGTAAGCGCGGTCGAAAGATACTGCCTGCTTGTACTGCAATACAAGCAGGCTTTTCTTTTTGTGCGAATTATGGTATAATAACATCAACAAATCCACTTAGCCTCTCGAAGAAGCGCATTAGGGCGGATATTTGAAAGGCTACGGCCTTTGTAGAGAGCGGCATTGCCTGTGGGCGGTTCCGCTCTTGATTTTTTGTCTTATTCGCACTAGTTTTGTCGAAAAGCTTGCTCTGCGAATCAAAACGTGATATTTTAGTATTGCACCTCAAAGTGTGCACCTTTAATAGTTAAGCGCTCATGCGGATTTTTCCGTGTGGGCGCTTTTCTTTTTTTGTCTTTCGTTGTGCGTTCGTTGTCTCTCGTTTTCTGCCAATGCAGTACACTGGATGCAACAAGGAGGGATGTATTATGAGCTATTACCCGACACCCGGAACGCCTTATGTTCCGCAACAGCCCGTCAATCCTTACGGCGGCATGGGCACGGTTGGGCTTGCCACTCCCCTACCGAATACGCAGATGCAGCAGGCACAACCGCAGCGTCCGCAGCCGATGAATGGGCAGCAGCCTGTTCAGCAGTCGACACAGGACGGCGGCTGGTTGCTTGGTAGGCCTGTTTCCAGCAGGGAAGAATTTTTGGCGATACCATCTGATCTGTACGGAAGATGGACGTATTGCCCGGATTTGCGTAGTGGGGTCATCTATTGCAAACGTCTAAATCCAAACACTTGTGAATCTGACGTGTTAGAGTTTTACAGCCCGGAAGCATGGCGGCAGATGCAGGCGCAGCAGGAACAGCAGACCGCTGCACCGACACAGCAGTATGTTCCTGTTGAGGAGTACAATGCTTTCGTCCGCAGGCTGGATGAACTGGAAAAATGGCAGAAAAGCTTTTCGAAGCCCACTGCCGCAGCGAAGAAAGGAGAATAAGCGATGCCCTCTCCGTTTGATATGATTACTCACAGCCCCATCATGCAGCTTGCAAATCTCGCTCGTGCCGGGCAAAACCCGATGGGACTTATCCAGCAGTTGGGCGGGCAAAGCGCCCCCATCATGCAAGGCTTGAACCTGATTCAGGGCAAGAACGAAGCACAGCTCCGAACGATGGCACAGAACCTCGCCAAAGAGCGGGGCATCGACCTTAACCAGCTGGCAAGCGTCCTGAATTTGACGCTTCCGAAGTGAGGAAACTTTACAATGGACGATATCGAAAACAGCCATTCCGAAAAAGATTTTGACATCAACAATCTGTGCGGCAATGACAAAATATGGGTTCCTTTAATGCTCGGCTTTATTTTTGGGGCTGCCAGCAAAAAGTGGGACGACCCGAAAGACGAAAAAGACAACCCTCCAAGCTGACTTAACAATCCTAAAATAAGCATCCCTCTAAGCGAAACCGCTTCTCAGTTTTGCGGA
>ERZ1034844.963-NODE-963-length-14452-cov-20.484684_pt1 | contig 14452 bp, 10 predicted proteins | sample MGYA00520594_ERZ1034844 | MGnify/ENA primary metagenome ERZ1034844 (study PRJEB33766, sample SAMN09781733) | gut metagenome | biome: gut microbiome | host: Homo sapiens | place: Madagascar | study: EMG produced TPA metagenomics assembly of the PRJNA485056 data...
TTATAATATTTCATACATTTTTATTGACATTCAATATAAAACAATATAAAATAGTTAGGAAACGAATCTAAAAGGGGTGTAGTTATGGCATCTACCTGTCCTAATTGCGGTAAAAAGTTAAAATTTTATAATATTAAAGCCGAGTGCTCACAGTGCGGAGTAAGTATTCCGAATTTCAACTGGGAGGAAAGGCTTGAGGAAGACAATATCAAAGCCGAGGAAAAGTTTCAAACCTTCTACGGCAACCTTAATCGTATTGCCTATTCATTGTGGGGTACAAAGCTTAGAATTGTGAGAATTATTCTTTCATTTCTCCCTGCTGTCGGCTTTATTCTCCCGTGGGCTTCTCTCAAAAGCGATGCAAGCAGTGTTAATTTTGATATTATCGGAGTATTTACCGACGGTCATTCAATGATAGACCTTTTTAAAAGCTTTTTCGGCAATGCAGGTCTGTATTTTACAAATATGGGTTATGAAAATTATTCGGGTCCCGTTACATACACAATGCTTTCAATGCTGTTTATTGTTCTTTCGGCATTATTAATTGTTATAGCATTTTTCCTTATCATATTTACTTTCAAACATTCAAAAACAAAGGCGATGTTTGTGTTTGATGTATTAAGTGTTTCTTCCGCAATAGTCAGTGCGATTTTGTTCACCGTCGGCGTAAAGTCGGCTTCGGGCTATCAGGGCTTCAACTTCGGCGATATGGCTATGTATAACGCAAGCGGCTCTGTCCAATGGGGATTTTTCGTTGCGCTTGCACTTCTTCTCGTTGCATCGGGCATCAACCTTGCCGTTGCTCTTGCTCCTGCAAAGAGCGATGAAACTCTTGAGGAAGAGAGACTTGCGCGCAAGGCTGTTAAGGATGAAAAAGAGCGTCAGGCAGCCATTAAGCGTGAAAAAGAACGCGAAGAGGCAGAGAAAAAAGCAGCTGAGGAGCAGGCAGAAAGAGTTGCTAAGGCAAGAGCAAATCTCGAAGCTGCCAAGGCTAAAAAGAAAAAATAAAATCTATATTTCGGCTTTTCTGCCGTAAACGGAGTGATATAATGTCAGAAATTAAGGACAATAAAGACAATTTTGAAAATACCGCTTTAGATACAGAGGTTGAAAACCTTTTTGACGAGCCGGATGCCTCTCCGGAGGAGGTCCGTGACGCTGTATTGGAAAGCATGGATAAAACAAAGAAAAAAGTTAAAACCGCAAAAAAAATCGGCATAGCAATTGCTGTTGTTTTGCTTGCTTTTATCATCGGTCTTGTTGTTATATCAGCGAGCGATTCTGTTAAAAATTCGCTTGTTACCGCTATGATGCCTAAATCAATTACAGCCGATCAAACAAGTAACGACAAAACTTTCTATGTCGAGAAAAACGGTGAGTATGATAAAGCTAAGGACGAGCCTATTGACGCTTGGAAATTTTACTATATCGGCGGCGATGACGGCAAAACCAAGCAGTATCTTGACAAGGGCAACTATACAAGCCATGTCGGAGCAGAAACACAAAGTGTTGCTGCAGGATTTTTCCTAAAAGCAAACGAAAAATACAATGTTGTTAAAAATGTTTTAAAAGTAATTGTTGCAATTTTTGTTATTGCACTTATTGCATTTTTGATTTGGGTTTGGTATCTTGCTTTTTGTCTGCGCGAGGACAAGAAAAAGCTCGCAAAGCTTGACTTTGATTCATCGACTCAACAGTCATTTGCAGAGGACGAACAACCAAAACGAAAAAAGTTAAAGAAGTCTAAAAAGAACAAAAATTAATTAACAAAAAACATTATAATTGAGCAAACACCGGCAGGTTCGCCTGTGTTTGTTCTTTTTTTAAAAATCAGGGTGATTTTATGGATTACAAAATGCTTCTTTCGCCGGCAAAAATCGGCAATCTTGAGTTGAAAAACAGAGTTGTTATGGCTCCGATGTGTATGGGCTTCGGTCAGTTCAACGGAAAAGTTACTCCAACTATGGAGGATTATTATGTTGAGCGCGCAAAGGGTGGTGTCGGCTTGATTATCACGGAAATAACGCGCGTAAACGATATGACCGGTGCATCGTCATTCGGTCAGCTTGCGCTGTCACATGATTATCAAATTGAACCGCTTAAAAGAATGGTTGACCGTGTTCATTCTTACGGCACAAAAATTATGGTTGAACTGCATCATCCGGGCCGTCAAAATCTCGGCTTGATGATAGGCACTGTTCCGCTTTCCGCAGTATGCGACAAACTCATGGGCAGTGCTTATGCAAAACTTCTTACAGGCGCCGTTATTCCTCCCGGAAGAAAACTTCAGGATAACGATATTGTCCCTCGCGTAATTGCGCCGAGCAAGTGCGAAAAATCAAAAATGGCAGAAAGTGTCAATCGCGGAATTTCAAAGGCCGGTATAAAACACCTTGTCAATCAGTTTGTCTGCGGTGCGGTCCGCGCCAAAAAGGCAGGTTGTGACGGCGTAGAACTTCACGCCGCACACGGATATTTGATTCAGCAGTTTTTGTCACCGAATACAAATAAACGCCATGACGAATACGGCGGCTCGCTTGAAAATCGTATGCGCTTTTTGCTTGAAATTATCGACGGTATCCGCCTTGCGTGCGGCAGTGATTTCCCGATTCTTGTTCGTCTTTCTGTCGACGAAATGTATGATAAAATAGGCGAAAAGGGAAAGGGCTACAATCTCGAAGAGGGATTGAAAATGGCGAAAATCCTCAGCGACAGAAAAATTGATGCCATTGATGTTTCCTCCGCCTGCTATGATACTTTCAATTATTGGCTTGAGCCAACAACATTTACTCCCGGCTGGAGAAAGTATCTTGCCGCCGAGGTTAAAAAGGTTGTTGATATTCCTGTTCTCGCCGCTAATCTTATCCGTTCGCCGGAACAGGCTGAAAAACAGCTCGAGGAAGGCACGCAAGACTTCGTTTCACTCGGCAGACCCCTTATTGCCGACCCTCATTGGGTTGAAAAGGTCGAGCAAGGCAAGGAGAACACAATCAAACGCTGTATTTGTTGCCTCTATTGCTTTGAGAGCATGGAGGAGAATGCATATAAATACACCCACGGCAAATGCTCGGTCAATCCGTTTGTCGGCAGGGAAAGCCAAATTCTTGACAGAAACGGCAGGGGAGACAAGGTTGTTATCGTCGGCGCAGGCGTTTCCGGCTTGACAGCGGCAGAACTCCTTTCAAAAAGAGGCTTTGATGTCACAGTGCTTGAAAAGGAAGCACAGCCGGGCGGTCAAATCAACCTTGCAAAAATGCCGCCGAACAAGGAAAAACTTGCTTGGTGCGTTGACGATTTAAAAACAAACGCTGAAATTGCTGGTGCTGAAATCGAGTATTACACAACTGCGCTTAAAAGCAGAATTGAGCAGTATTCACCAAAATATGTCATTTGTGCAACAGGTGCAAATGCCGTATTTCCAAATGCGTTTAAGGGTGATAATGTTTGCACCGTTACGGAAATACTCAACGGCACCGTTAAACTTGAAAACAAAAATGTTGCCGTTATCGGCTCGGGTATGACAGGGCTTGAAACTTCCGAGCTGCTTTGTGCTCAGGGCAATAAGGTCACAATTGTTGAGATGGCTGATGCAATCGCTCCGGGTGCATATTTCCAGCATGTTGATGATGCAATGCCTAAGCTCAAAGCGGCAGGCACATCGTTTTTGACAAGCAGTAAACTTGTTAAAATCAATCCCGACGGTATCGAGATTGAAAATACAAAAACGAATGCAAAGAGCAGTGTCACCGCAGATTTTGTTGTCCTTTCAATGGGCTGTCGCCCCGATACATCGCTGTATGACGAGCTTATTAATACTAAAGGCAGAGATTATAAAGTCTACAAAATCGGCGATTGCGTCAAGGTCGGCAGAATAGCCAATGCTACCGAATCCGCATATCAGCTTGCAATTAAATTGAATAGATAAAACAAAAACCGTTTGTCATTGACAAACGGTTTTTTATACTGCGTTATTTCTGCAATTGCTCCAAATATTCTTTGAATATCAGTAAATTATCAAATCTTTTGAATAAGAGCTTTTCAATTTCAGGCTCCGCCTCATATAAGTCGGGCACCATTATTACCTTGCATCCTGCGGCGGATGCCGATTGAAGTCCTGTTTTTGAATCCTCAATTGCATAGCAGTCGCTCGGGCATTCTCCAAGTTCCTTGCACGCTGTCAGATAAATGTCCGGCTCCGGTTTTGATTTTGACACCATGTCGCCGCATATTATTTTGTCAAAATATTTTTCAACGCCCGTATCTCTCAAGTGCTGTAAAACAACATCACGGCTGTTTGACGATGCAACGGCGATTTTAAATCCGTTGTTTTTCAAATATTCAAGCAGTTCGTACAGTCCCTTTTTTACGGGGATACCGTTTTCCTTGTAATATTTATCAAGAAAAATTGAATAATATCGTTGAAAATCATCATTGACGAATTTGTCGCCGAAATCTTTTTTGAAAATTTTGACCGATTCTTCCGTTGTGCGACCCATAGTTTTAAAAACCATATATCCGACCTTGCCGATACCCATTTGCTCGCCAATCCAATCCCATGCTTTGATTGCAAGGCGCTCGGTGTCAAACATAACACCGTCCATATCAAAAACCACTGCGTTCATTATAAAATGATTAACTCCTTTGTAATTGTGCTCAAATTTTCTCTTCCGCGCGGCGAAATGTAGCAAACATCCTCGATTCTTATGCCGAATTTGTCAGGAATGTAAATTCCCGGCTCAACGGATGTCACATTGCCGACCTCGTATGTATCTTTGCTTCGCGGCGAGCCGTTAAAACCCTCGTGTATTTCCAATCCTACACCGTGACCGAGGCTGTGGCGAAAATATTTTGCCATATCCTTTTCGTTCAAAACATCGTATGCGGCTTTGTAGAAATCACTGCATTTTACTCCTGCGTTCAGTGCTTTAATTCCGGCAAGTTGTGCCTTTTTTACAAGGTCGTAGCATTCTCTCATTTCGTCGGTTGCACTGCCGACAGCTACCGTCCTCGTCATATCCGAGTGATAACCCTTGTAAGTTGCGCCGAAATCAAAGAGAACAAAATCTCCGTTTTCAATCTTTTTAAGGCTCGGCACACCGTGCGGCATTGATGTGTGTGCACCGGTCAGCAATATCGTGTCAAACGATACTCCGTCAGAGCCTTCCTTTGCCATTAAATAGTCAAAATACGCCGCAAGCTCCTTTTCCGTTTTGCCGACCTCAATGTGGTTTAACAATTCCAAAAAGGCTTTTTCTGCAATTGCGTTTGCCTTTTTCATCAACACAATTTCGTCTGCGCTTTTTCTGTTTCGCTCGCGCATCAGTCTGTCATCAAGAGGCAAAAACTCACACTCGGGCAGTGCTTTTTTAAAACTTTCGTATCTTGCGAGCGATATTGTTTTGTTCTCAAAAACAATGCTTTTTGCTTTGTGCTCGTTTATTATGTCACGGAGCGTTTCGTTAAAATTCTTTTGAATTTCAATTACCGTCAGCCCTGTTTCATTTGCGTGCTCCTGTGCCGTTTCCGTATATCGCGAATCCACTATATGAAAGCCGTCGCCGTTTTTGAATACGGCAATAATGCCCTCACTCGGTGAAAAACCGCACAAATAGTGCATATTCGCCTCGTCGCAAAGCACAATTGCGTCAGCGCTTGATTCGTTAATTATCTTTATACATTTTTCAATATTGTTCATTTTCATCACCCTGATACATTATATTATAATTTGTAGATATTTTCAATCAAGAAATCTTTGACAAACGCATTTAACTGTGGTAATATATTCAAGCAAAAGAATATGCGGATGTGGCGGAATTGGCAGACGCGCAGGTCTCAGACTCCTGTGGATATTGCTTCCTTGTGGGTTCAAGTCCCATCGTCCGCACCAAAGATATATCTGTTGATTTTAAAACAGATAATACAAAAATCAATCGGTATTAAAATCCGATTGATTTTTGTTGTTTTTAGCGTTACTTAAATTTATATAAATCATTGAAATTATTTTAAATTTTGAGGGTACTAACTATGAAAGAAGTACAAGCGTTTATTACTAATATTTCATTTCCAAAAACAATGGATGAATTCCTATTTTTCTTAAATGATGATTTTCATTTTAATGTCGATGATGTAATAGAAAATGAATATTTAGAATGGACTGCTCCCAAGTGGTGCGGAATTGATGATATAGTATTTTTTATGCATGCCAAAACTGCAATATCGACGATTACAAAATTGCGTACCGAATATTTAAATACAAAAAACAATTATTCTAATGAGCAACAAGTTTTAATTGAAAAAGGCATAGAACATGCTATAGACGATTATAAAAAGTACGGCGGAAAAATTTACGCAATAGGTAGAGTAGTTGATCATACGATATATGATGATTTTTACAGAAACGATACAGAATTACATTGGCGCGGAAAAATTTATGCGCCAATCAGTGATATAATAAAATTGGATAATCCAATTGATATTTCGGAATTTAATGATTTTATTTATGTTTCACGCCAGAGCGCCATCACCGGTGTTTTTGGAAAAGAATTTGCCCAATTACAAAAACTAATTTTAGACAAAAATGATACAAAAAACTATTTTAAAGAATGTGTTTCTTCGGTTTTGCCAATAAAAAATATTAATAAGAACAATTGGTTTACAATTTCAGCAAAACACCGAAGAAGGTTCTTTTTGGAATCACAATTCAGGTCATATTATACCGACTATTTGCTGAAATTATTATCTGATAAAAAAGCAGTGTATAAAGAGTGCAGATGCAAAACAAATGATAAACCTGATTGTTTTGTCGATAATGTTATAATTATTAACAATCATCCCATTTTAGTTGAGATTAAGTTAAATATTTATAATGAAAAAAACTTACCTGGGCAAATGGACAAATATTGTAATTGCGACATTATTCTTGTCGGTAATAATAGCGTTCCAATTAGTAAATTCATTAATAATAAAGCAATTATAATTGATACCAATAAAATATTTGTATTCGATAATTATACAAAGAAAATAGAACCTATTTATAATCTTGAAGATCTAAAAGAAATAAACGAAATTAATATAATTAAAGAAAAATTGATTAATGCAACGAATTTGTGAGTAAAAAAATTTTCGTTGTTTAGGCATTGTATTTCTATTCATTTTTTGCTTTTTGAAAAAATTTTTCAAAATTAAAGGTTGAAAAAAAAGAGTATCAAACGATACTCTTTTTCTTATGCTTAAATATTAAAATTAACTTTTTATATTAAAATTTAACCTCTTGCGGAACACCGCCGTTTTCTCTTGAATTGTCTGCAAGATAAACGCAAAGGTGACCTGCAACGCTGTCAAATATAGAAGTGCAGGCAAGGCTCGGCTTTTCGCCGCGGATGAATTTAACAAAGTCAGCCGCAAGTCTTTCGTCACCGCCGCCGTGTCCGCCGTAAGCGCCGACCATATCGCCGGTAACCTTTAAATCGACCTCTTCGACATCACATTCCTCGTGGTGTGCATCGGGTGACGGATTAATTTTCAAAACAGTGAATTTCGATTCTTCAAAGTTGCCGAAAATCTCACCCTTTGTGCCGATGATATGAATATCTCTTCTTGGCTCTGCGGAACCACCAATCATATTGAGTGTTCCCGTCGCGCCCGATGCGAAATTAATCAATACAGACTGATGGTCAACTACATCATTGTCGCATTTGTAAATGCATCTTGCATACGGACTGTCGCTCTTCATAAGCTCAATTTTGTCCTCAATTGTCGGATTTTCCTTGCCCTCGAGAGCATCCCAAACATAAAATGCCCATCTGTCCGGGTGATCTATGTATAATCTCTTTGTGGAGTAAACGCATGTGTCAACATAAGGGCAGTCTTTCATACAAATTGTGCCTGCGCCCTCGGGTGCATTTTCGGGTTTAAATTGAAATTTACTGCCGAACGATGCGATTTGAGTCGGCTTTGTTGCGCTCATCATCCACATCATAATGTCCATATCGTGGCATGATTTAGCAAGAAGCATAGAAGTGTGGCACTTTTTGCTGTTTGCCCATTTTCCTCTTACATATGAGGTTGAAAGGTGGTGATATGAAACATGCTCTGTTTGTTGAATGTTGATAATGTCGCCGATTTCGCCGTTATAAACTCTTTCCTTGATTGCATAATAAAACGGAGTATATCTCAAAACATGGCAAATCATAACCTTTGAGCCGTTCTTTTTTGCGCAGTCAACAATTTCTCTCATTTCCTGTTCGTTAGGAGCAAAAGGCTTTTCAAGCAGCATATCATATCCTGCGTTCAAAAGCGGAACTGCCGTTTCAAGGTGTTGCTCGTCCATCGTTCCGTTGATTACGGCATCTGCAAGCTTTCCTTTTTTTGCAAGCTCATCTGCGTTTTCAAAGCACATATCTTCGCTAAAGCCGAATTCGTCCATAGCCTTTTGACGCCTGATCGGATTTGGGTCGGCAACGCCTACGATTTTAAGCATTTCGGGATTTGTTTTTGCAAGTTTGCTGTAAACAAAGCTTCTGTGTCCTGCGCCTACGATTATGGCTGTAACAGGTTTTTGTTCCATTTTTATTCACTCCTATAATTAAATTCGCAATCATTATATCACACCTGCGGCATATTTCAATAGCAAATTGACAATTAATTAAATATGTCCTTGACTATATGTTTTTTTGTTATATAATAGTTACATTATTTATGTATTATTCGGAGATAGTATGAAGAAACTGCTTATTTATTTGAAAAATTATAAAAAAGAGTCTGTTTTGGCTCCGCTGTTTAAAATGCTTGAGGCAACATTTGAACTTATTGTTCCGCTTGTTGTTGCTTCCATTATTGATAACGGAATTAAAAACGGCGATTTGAATCTTGTTATCAGAAAAGCCGGTACACTTGTGCTTCTTGCCGTTGTCGGTATGATAGCGGCTATTACTGCACAGTATTTCGCCGCAAAGGCGGCAACAGGATTTGCAACCGAGGTGCGACACTCGCTTTTTGAAAAAATTCAATCGTTTTCATTTACAGAGCTTGATAATATCGGAACCTCGACACTTATTACAAGAATGACAAACGATGTCAATCAGGCACAAAGCGGCGTTAATATGGTTTTGCGCCTTTTCCTGCGCTCACCGTTTATAGTTGTCGGCGCGTTTGTTATGGCTATGAGCATCGATTTTAAGGCAGGTCTTATTTTCTTGCTCGTTATTGCCGTTTTGAGCGCTGTTGTCGCAACGATTATGAAAGTAACAGTTCCGATGTATCGTGATGTCCAAAACACTCTCGACGGCGTTACATTGATGACAAGGGAAAACCTCACCGGCGCAAGGGTAATTCGTGCTTTTACAGAAGAGGAGCAGGAATATTCATGTTTCAGCAAGAAAAACAATCTCCTTGCTCACTTTCAGCGTGCAGTCGGCAGAATTTCAGCCCTTATGAATCCTATAACATATATCATTATCAATTTGGGTATTGTCTTTTTAATTTATTACGGCGCATTGTCCGTTAACAGCGGCTCGCTTTCACAAGGTCAGGTTGTAGCGCTTTATAACTATATGAGTCAAATCCTTGTCGAGCTTATAAAGTTTGCAAATCTTATCGTCACGATTTCAAAGGCTTTTGCCTCCGGCTCAAGAATTGCTACTGTGCTTGATATTGATTCTACATTACAGTCAACCGATGATAAAACTGTTTATAACAACCATTCTGTCGCGTTTGACAATGTTTCGCTTAAATATCACGGCGCAGGCGACGAGAGCCTTACTGATATCAGCTTTTTTGCAGATAAAGGCGATGTAATAGGCATCATCGGCTCAACCGGCAGCGGCAAGTCATCGCTCGTCAACTTGATTGCGCATTATTACGATGCAACCAAAGGCAAGGTTACGGTTAACGGCCGAGATGTCAAATCGTACGACAAAACAGAGCTTCGTTCAAATATCGGCTTTGTTATGCAAAAGGCAGTCCTTTTTGCGGGAACGGTGCGCGATAACATTAAATGGGGCAAGCAGAATGCAACCGATGATGAAATCAACGAGGCTCTTAAGATTGCACAGATTTATGATACGGTTTATGACAAGGACGGTCTTGACACGGTGATAGAACAGGGCGGTGCCAACTTTTCGGGCGGTCAAAAACAGCGCCTTTCAATTGCGCGTGCCGTTGTGTCAAAGCCGGATATTATTGTTCTTGATGACAGTGCGTCTGCACTTGACTTCGCAACCGAAAAGGCTCTGCGTGAGGCGATATTGTCGCTTGATTATAAACCGACACTGTTTATAGTTTCACAGCGTTGCTCGTCAATTTTGGGCGCAGATAAAATCATTGTGCTTGATGACGGCAAATGCATTGCCTCGGGCACCAATGAGCAGCTCCTCAAATCTTGTGAGGTTTACAGAGAGATTTATTCCTCCCAATTTACAATTAAGGAGGCAGAATAATGAACAGCAAGCAGGTATTAAAAAGAGTATTCAATTATGTCGGCAGATATAAAATATATCTGTTTTTGTCAATGGCTCTTGCCGTTGTCAGTGTTGCAGGCACACTTTATGTCCCTGTTTTAATCGGTAATGTTATCGACTTTATTGTTGACAGGGGGCTTGTCAATTTTGATGAAATCATTCCCGTTCTCATTCAAGTTTGCGTTATCATAGGCGTTGTTGCGCTTGCGCAGTGGCTGATGAATGTTTGCAACAACAAAATCACTTTTAATGTTATTCGCGATATGAGGGACAGAGCATTTACAAAAATTGAAACTCTACCCGTGTCATATCTCGATTCCCACCCGACCGGTGAAATAGTTTCGCGTGTCATTGCCGATGTTGACCAATTCGCAGACGGTCTTTTGATGGGCTTTACCCAGTTTTTCACTGGTGTAGTTACCATTCTCGGCACACTCGGCTTTATGCTTTCAATCAATGTTTGGATTACGCTTGTAGTAGTTGTTGCAACTCCGCTTTCGTTTGTAATTTCAAACTTTATTGCCAAAAGAACATATAAAATGTTTTCTCTCCAAAGCGAAACAAGGGGAGAGCAAACTTCGTTCATCGACGAAATGATAGGCAACCAAAAGGTTGTTGACGCATATTCTCACGCAGAGCAGAATATGCAAAAATTCGATGAAATTAACGGCAGACTCAAGGAGTATTCGCTAAAGGCTGTTTTCTTTTCGTCAATCACAAATCCGGCAACAAGATTTGTAAACAGTATAGTTTATGCCGCAGTTGCGCTTTTTGGCGCAATTCTTGCCGTTAAAACACAGCAGCAGGCTATTACGGTCGGTGTTTTGACCTGCTTTCTTTCTTATGCCAACCAATATACAAAGCCGTTTAATGAAATCAGCGGCGTTGTTACCGAACTCCAAAACGCCATTGCGTGCGCAGGCAGACTTTTTGAACTTCTTGAGGAAGAAAGTGTTCCTGCCGATAAGGAAAATGCGGTTGAGATTAAAAATGTTGACGGCAAACTCGAGTTGTCGCATATCAAATTTTCATATGTTGCAAACAAAAAACTTATTGAGGATTTTAACCTTTCTGTTAAACCGGGTCAGCGTGTTGCGATTGTCGGACCTACCGGTTGCGGCAAAACAACGCTTATCAATCTTCTTATGCGCTTTTACGACCCCAACAGCGGCTCAATTTCAATCGACGGACATGATTATAACGATGTCACAAGAAAATCACTGCGTGAAAACTTCGGCATGGTTTTGCAGGATACGTGGCTTAAAGCCGGCACAATCCGCGATAATTTGATTATGGGCGCACCCGACGCAACGGACGAAGAAATTATAGATGCTGCAAAAAAGGCGCATTCTCATTCGTTTATTAAGCGTCTGCCCGACGGCTACGATACAGTTATCGGCGAAGACGGCGGCTCTCTTTCTCAAGGTCAAAAACAGCTTTTGTGTATTACCCGTCTTATGCTTTGCAAGCCGCCTATGCTTATTCTTGATGAGGCAACCTCCTCTATTGATACAAGAACGGAAATTCGTATTCAAAAGGCATTTAACACATTGATGCAGGGCAGAACAACGTTTATCGTTGCCCACAGACTTGCCACAATCAAAGAGGCGGATATTATTCTTGTTATGAACAACGGCAATATCATCGAGCAGGGAACACATAATGAACTTCTTGCAAAAAAAGGCTTTTATTTCAATCTCTATAATTCGCAGTTTGTAACCGATAATAATTAACATTTATTTTACATTTTTTAAACCCTTTCTCGGTTGACTTACTGTGCGCTTTGTGTTAGCATAAACATAATATAAACATTGAGAAAGTGTGATTTGTGCATGAAAAAAATAGTCGATTTACCGCACAATAAAAAAATGATTGCCGTTGTCGGCGCAACCTCTGCATTTTTCATTATTTTGGCAGTTGTGATATTTTGTTGCGTTTCCGGCGGCTCACCCGAAAAGGTAGCAACAAAATATGCCGATAATATGAATAACGGTAATGCGTCAAAGGCAATTTCATATTTGGCTGTTGACTATGAGGATTGCATCAACGATGCATTGAGCGACGAAAATGTTAACGAAATCGTCAAGCAAAACGGCTCGGGCAAGGAATATACCGCTAAAGATTATTTTACCGAGATAGGCACTGCTTTCGGCAATTCATCCGCCGCAAATGCAGACGATGTTTACAAAGCGTTTCTCGACTCTTATTCACAGCAGTATAAAGGCAATTTAAAGAATTTTGAAATTGTCGATTCAACCGACATTTTAACCGATTCCGATGAGGTGAAATCTGCCGTTGAAGGCTCGCAAAGGCTTGTTAAGGCGTTTTATACCGAAAAACTTGATACAACTAAGTATTTTAATTCGTCAAAGGTCAAAAAAGCGGTTAAACTCAATGTGCGTTATGTTAAAAACGAAAAGGTGCAAAATTCCGTTTGGATTGTTGTTAAAATGGGCACAAGCTGGAAAATCCTTTCAGTAAATTAAAGCCAACAATATATTAAACGCCTGTCACTTGTGACAGGCGTTTTCTTGTGTGTATCATTTATTTATATATTCCTATTTCAAAAACCGATCTTCCTTTTTTTGTTTCTTTGATTTTTTCACCGAAAACAAATTTGCCGAAACCTCTGACGGATACAATGTCGCCGCTTTTCAGAATCAGCGATTCCTTGTACGCCGCCTTTGAATTTATAAAAACTCTTTCTTGATTCACAAGCTGTGTTGCCTGATTGCGCGAAAGCTTGAAAACTGCACAAATGACTACATCGACTCTTTGTGATGAAATAATTAATTCTTCGCCCTCGGGCTTTTTGTTTGCAACTTCCGGCGTGCTGTCGAGTATTTCACATTTAACCGTTGTGTGTTTGATTCTGTCGCAGTTTTCGCAAATGTATTGTGCGATATTGCTCAAGCAAAACAGATATGCCGTATTGTTTGATATTACAATGTCACCGAGCGTGCTCCTGTTAATACCCAAATTCATCAGTGAGCCTAAAAAATCTCTGTGATTCAGCTCATCGGCGAATTTTTGCCTGACGGGTGCTATTTTTATGCATTTTATCGGGTAATCGCTTTTGTCGTGTTCATATCCGAATCCCGCAACGCATCTGTCTGCATTGTCATATCCTCCGTAAAGCTCGCAGTTTGAAAATGCGTCCGATTTTTTCAGTTCGCTTATCTCGTTTAAGTTTAAAAAATCGGAATATGTATTGTATCCTTTTTCATATGCTCTGAGTGATAGTTCGTTCATTCGCTTTTGAAGCATTTTATCATCGTTCATTTTCTATACTCACAACAGTTAATTCTTTGCAAACTACCTTGAATTTAATCTCTCGGTGTGCAAATTTAAAACCGTATATCCTTTCGTTTTCTCTGTCATAAGCAGGGCGGGGGTCGTTTGACAAAATTTCTTTCAGCACCTCTGCCTTTTGCGGTGCGATTTTGCTTAATGTCCCATCGGCAAATTTGACATTCAGCGTGCTAAACTCCGTTTTGTCGACAAATCCGCAGACTGCGTCGGCATGACTGTCGGTATAGGCGACATAAGGCTTAATATCATATATCGGCGTTCCGTTTATCAAATCCGCACCGGAAACTATCAATATCGGCTTGCCGCCGTTATGCTCGATTTTTTCAAGCCTCACACTCGACAATCCCAAATTGTTCGGTCTGAACGGCGAACGGCTTGCAAAAACTCCGACGCGTTCGTTTCCGCCGAGTCGGGGAGGGCGCACTGTTAAATTTTGCTTGTTCTTAATGTTTTTGCTGAATCCCCAAATCAGCCACAGGTGGCTGAAACCGTCTATTCCTCTTATTGCGTTTTCGTCGGCAAATTCATTTTCAAATACTATTTGTGACATTATTTTGTCGGCTATTCCGCTTTGACGCGGCACGGCAAACTTGCTGTCATAGTCGTTTTTTATTGTCGCAATCGGTTTAATTTCCATTTTGTTAAGCTGTCCTTGTATATGTTTTTTATACATTATAACATAT
>ERZ1034844.976-NODE-976-length-14318-cov-3.919021_pt1 | contig 14318 bp, 12 predicted proteins | sample MGYA00520594_ERZ1034844 | MGnify/ENA primary metagenome ERZ1034844 (study PRJEB33766, sample SAMN09781733) | gut metagenome | biome: gut microbiome | host: Homo sapiens | place: Madagascar | study: EMG produced TPA metagenomics assembly of the PRJNA485056 data set...
AAGCCCGCGAATTTCAGCATGGTGATCCGCTGCATCCGCAAAAGCGCGTCGCTGCCGTAGAGCCGGTAGCCCTCTTCGTTACGGCTTTCGGGCTTCAACAGTCCCCGCTGGTCGTAGTAGCGGATGGTCCGTGGGGTAACGCCGGTGAGGCTTGCCAGTTCGCTTGGGGTGTATTGCTTCATCATACAATCCTCCTGTTTTTCATTCAGGGCCCTGTAAGAACAGTATAGGGCATGACGTTACGTCAATGTCAAGGGATTTTCAAAATTAATTTTCGAATTTGTTTTTCGCCCTGTGCACGGATTTATCTATCTGGTTTTCCTTGCGTTTTGGGGTTGACTGTGGTAAAATATTAATATATGCGGGTATGGTGGAATTGGCAGACACGTTGGATTTAGGTTCCAATGGCATTGCCGTGCAGGTTCAAGTCCTGTTACCCGCACCACGTCGGAGCAAGCTCTATGTCGCTTGCTCCGACTTATTTTATAAGTCAGAGCGCGCTCACGCCGCTGCTCCTCCTTTCCAAATCGAACCCGCTCCGCTGGGCTTCGATTCGGTGCCGCCTGCGGGCGGGACAAAGTCTTTACAGGCCACATACCATTTTACCGGGCATTTCCCGATTTATAGCTGCGCGGCAGACGTGGACGTTTTTATGGAGCGCGTCGGTTGCGGCGATTTTCTTGACTACACCTTCTCGTTATCGTATAATACCGCTAGGAGGTGTAGACTATGACCTGTTTAGATCGATTTTTACACTACATTACGGTAGAAACCACATCCAGTGAAACATCCGGCGTGCGTCCCTCCACCCCCGGCCAGAAGGATTTGGCCCGGGCACTGATGGAGGAAATGACGGCGCTGGGACTCAGCGCTGTACATATGTCCCCGGCAGACGGCGCGGTCTTCGGCACCATCCCTGCCAACACCGACAAAAAGCTGCCCACCCTGGGCTTCCTGGCCCACATGGACACGTCCTGCGCCGCATCGGGCAAAAACGTCAAAGCCCGGATCGTCAAGAACTATGACGGCGGCACCATTCAGCTGAGTGACACCGTCTCCATGTCCCCGGATTCCGGCTACGACTGCCTGCGTCAGGTGGTGGGCGAGGATTTGATCGTCACCGACGGCACCACCCTGCTGGGCGCCGACGATAAGGCCGGTATCGCCGAGATCATGACCATGGCCGAGGAGCTGCTCCACACCGACACGCCCCACGGCGTAGTCAAGGTCGCTTTTACCACCGACGAGGAGATCGGCGCAGGCCCGGATTTGTTCGATGTGCCTGCATTCGGCTGCGATTTTGGGTATACTGTAGATGGTGGCCCCATTGGTGAGCTGGAGTATGAGAACTTCAACGCATCCTCCGCCCGGATCACCGTCCATGGTGTGGGCGTGCATCCCGGCAGTGCCAAAAACCTGATGGTCAACGCCGCTGCCATCGCCGCAGAATATCAGTGCCTGCTGCCCCAGGCCATGACCCCCGAGCACACCCAGGATTACGAGGGCTTTATCCACCTGGACGAGATGCAGGGCACCGTCACCGAAGCAAACCTCAAATACATTCTCCGGGATCATAACCTGGAAAAGCTCCATCAGAAGGAAGAACTGATGCGGGTCACCGGAGATTTCCTCAATGCAAAGTACGGCATCGGCACCGTAGAGGTGGACATTCGTTCCTCCTACTACAATATGCGGGAGAAGATCGAGCCCCATATGCACCTGATCCGCACCGCCGCCGACGCCTTCCGGGCTTATGGCATCGAGCCTGTCACCCAGCCCATCCGCGGCGGTACCGACGGAGCCAGCCTCAGCTTTAAGGGCCTTCCCTGCCCCAATCTTTCCACCGGCGGCTACCAGTTCCACGGCATTTATGAGTTCATCCCCGTCCGCTCCCTGGAGCTGATGCCCAAGATTCTCTGCAACATTGTCTATACCTATGGAAAAGGAGAAAATCAGTAATGGATCAGAACGTAATTTCCCAGTGGGTCGAGGCCCATCGGGAGGAATTTTTGGAAGATATCAAGGCACTGGTACGCATTCAGTCCGACCGTGGCGAGCCCAAGCCCGGCGCCCCCTTCGGCGAGGGCCCCAACAATGCGCTGACCAAGGCACTGGAGATTGCAGGCGGCTACGGCTTTAAGACCACCAACTATGACGGCTATGTGGGCACCGTGGACTTTCTCCCGGACAACGACCACCATCTGGACATTTTGAGCCACATGGACTGCGTTCCCGTGGCCGACGGCTGGACGGTCACCGGCCCCTTTGATCCCATCGTCAAGGACGGCAAGATCTATGGCCGCGGCACCTCTGACGATAAGGGCCCAGGCGTGGCTGCCCTCTATGCCCTCCGCTGCCTGAAGGAGCTGAACGTTCCCCTGAAACACAACGTCCGCCTGATTTGGGGCACCGACGAGGAATGTGGCAGCGGCGACATTGCCCATTACTATGCCCAGGAGCCTGAGGCAAAGTACACCTTCTCCCCCGACGCCGACTATCCCCTCATCAACATCGAAAAGGGCGGTCTGATCGGCACGATTTTCGCCGATTTCCAGGAGAGCGATGCCCTGCCCCGGATCAAGACCATTGACGCCGGCCTCAAGATCAACGTGGTGCCCGACAAGTGCCATATGGAGATTGAGGGAATGCGGAAGACCGTTGCCGAAATCTACTGCGCAGGCGCCAAGGAGGAAACCGGCGTTTCCTTCACCGTCACCGAGCTGGACAAGCACACCATCGCCATTGACGCACAGGGCGAGGGCGCTCATGCCGCATCTCCCCAGGGCGGCAACAACGCCATCACCGCCATGCTGCATCTGGTTTCTACCATGCATCTGCCGGATTGCCCCCAGGTGCAGGCGCTCCATGGGCTCCATGAGCTGATCCCTCACGGGGATTATCTGGGCGAGGGCCTGGGCGTCAAAATGTCCGACGAGATTTCCGGCGAGCTGACCCTCAGCCTGGACATCATCCATGTAACCCCCACCGGTCTGGAGGCCCAGTTCGATTGCCGCAGCCCCCTGTGCGCCAACGATCAGAACATGAAGTACGCCGCCATGCAGGCCTGCGCCAAGAAGGGGCTGGCCCTCAAAGACGTACCCATGAAGAAGCCCCATCACGTTCCCGCCGACACCCCCTTTGTGAAAACTCTGCTCCACAGCTATGAGAAGTTCACCGGGGTCAAGGACGCAAAGCCCCTGGCCATCGGCGGCGGCACCTACTGCCATGAGATGAAGAACGGCGTGGCCTTTGGCTGCACCATGCCCGGCACCGACAACCGGATGCACGGCAACGACGAGTTCGCCGTGGTAGATGAGCTGGTGGTCTCCGTGAAGATTTTTGCAGACGCCATCATCAGCCTCTGCGGAGAATAAGCCCGAAAACAGCATAGACCTGCGCTCCCTGCGCAGGTCTTTTTTGGCAGTTTTCTTTTCCATTTTATGTTATATTTTCATGTTACGTTGACTTTCATCCCGCAAAATGGTAAAATCATCCCAGACATTATTCCATCTACACTGCTGTTTGCAGGAATGGAGGCTATCCTATGAGCAAACATAATTCCAGAGGCGGCCACTGGCGGCTGATGCAGGGAATCGGATTGGCTGCGCTGCTGCTGTGTGCCATTTCCGCCATTGCATTTGCGGTGATTCTGGTGTCCGCCATGCTGCTGCCGGGAAAATATATTGCCGTGGTGCTGGTGGGCCTTGCGCTGGTCATTGCGCTGGTTACGGTGCTGATTTGGAATCCCGGCAAAAAGGGCCGCTGTATTACCGGCGCCGTGCTTTCGGTGCTGTTTAGCACCGTTTTCATCATTGGCGCCATGTATATCAATAAGGGCGTGGACACCGCCAAGGAGATCACCACCCCCCAGGAGGAAACCACCAACGTGGGCATCTACGTCCGTGCGGATGACATCAATGACTTCTCCCAGGTGGCCGCCACCTATCGCTACGGCATTCTCGCCCAGCAGGATCGGGAAAACACCGACGATGCCATCAACCAAATCAACCAGCAATACAACGTCACCATCACCCCTCAGGAATACGACGGTCTGCCCCAGCTGATTGACGCCATCCTCGGAAAAGATGTGGACGCGATCATCCTGAACAGCGCCTATCTGGATCTTTTGCCGGAAATGGAGGGCTATGAAACCGCCGCCGACCAGCTCAAAGAGGTCACCATCACCTATGTCAAGCGCCAGGTGGTCGAGGCCCAGCTGGATCCTGACGCGCTCAATCGCCTGCACGGCAACACCACCGATGAAGATACCAATAACGACGAGGACGAGGGCGAGGTCTTCACCGTGTTCATCAGCGGTATCGACAGCCGCTCCGGCCTGGTGGCAAAGAGCCGCAGCGACGTAAATATTCTCGCCTCGGTCAACACCGCTACTCATAAGGTCGTGCTGATTTCCACCCCTCGAGATTATTATGTGCCCCTGTCTATTTCTGGAGGAGCCAAGGATAAGCTGACCCATGCGGGCATTTACGGCATCGACGTCTGCATGGACACCATGGCCATGCTCTATGGTGTGGATGTGGACTATTATTTCCGCGTGAATTTCACCGGCTTTGAGGATATCATTGACGCCATTGGCGGCGTTACCGTTAATTCCGACTATGCCTTTACCGCAGGGGGCTATTCCTATGTCCAGGGCGAAAATCAGATGGACGGCGCCAAGGCTCTGTCCTTTGTTCGGGAGCGCCATTCCTTTGCCGAAGGCGATCGGCAGCGCGGCAAAAACCAGCTGGCACTGATCCGGGCCGTGATTGAGAAGGCCATGTCCCCGGAATGGCTGGTAAACTACAACTCGGTGATGGATTCCCTGTCCGACAGCTTTGAAACCAGTGTGCCCTATGATCTCATCAGTAAAACCATCCGCAATCAGCTGAGCACCGGCGGCAGCTGGAGCGTTTCCACCTACAGCGTAGACGGTAGCGGTGACAGTCAGGTTCCCTATTCCATGAGCCAGAAGGCTTATGTCATGGTGCCCGATCAAAGCACCGTGGACACCGCCAAGCAGATGATACAGGATCTGTACGACGGCAAGTAAACCATTGCCCCCTTTGCCCTTATGGGCGAAGGGGGCAAAATGCATCGATATCAATGGTTCTGGCCGCAGTTACGGCATCCTCTAAGGTCATGTAGGTCTGCTCCGTCACCTGCAAGGCATCCTGCAGGGCGCTTTTCTGGGCGGCATTCATCTTGCTGTCCCATTCTCTCAGCAGCTCAGCGGCGGACTGAGCGTCTGTCAGCACATATCGTCGGAGCATCCATGCATCGCCGCCGTTTCGCACTTCTTTCTCTTTCCAAACGCCGTCCTCCCGGGCCATTTTCGCCTCAACCTCGTCCCGGGCAACGCAGGCGGTGATGTGATACTTGCCATCCTCTCCCCGCTCAACATAGACGCAGTCCTTGCGCACCGTTACCTTTGCCACGTGGTTCAGGAAAAACAGCGGAGCCCAGTCCTCACTCCAGCTGCCCAGGGTCACGGAGACGTCATACCGTCCAGCGCCAGAAAAGATTTTCCAATCCTCCAAGGTGCTGTTATAAGGATGCCCCCCGATATGAAGCTGCTTCCACCGGGTATCATAGCTGTCAATGGCCATCTGAATGGCCTCCGGATCTGACGGATCTCCCTCGGGCAATACGCCCCACTGGTCATACATGATATAGGACTTGGCCAATACCGCCGACGCTTTCCGCTGCTCCCGGATGATTCCCACCGCCGCAGCGGCAATCATTCCAATCACCAGAACGAGAATCCACCATTTCCATTTCCGCATTTTTCCCACTCCTTTCCGGAACTGCCCTCAGTATAGCCCCCGGATGTGTCCCCGGTGTGTACTGAAAAAACCTCCCCCGAATCGTCCGGAGGAGGCTTTCCTATGACTGCAATTACCGCTTGATCTCCATGGGAATTTTATACTCGTTCTGGTACTTGCCCAGAATGTCCACATTGGAGTAGTAGCCGTCGGAGATTCGATAGTGCGTGCGGCCACCCGCCAGAATGATGTCCGCCACGTTGACATTGGTACGAACCTTTTCATTGCTGGCATTGGCGCCGGGACGCTCCCAGAAAATTGCCGCAATCTTATCTCTGGGAATCACCGTGGTCTTAAAGGTCTCCTTGATGACAATGGCGTTCTCATAGCAGACAACTTTGCCCATAATGGTCTTGATGCAGTAGGCCAGCAACACCGCACCCACCAGAAACAGTACAATGCCCGTCGTACCAAGGCTTTCAAATTTTCCTTTGGAGATGCCGTAGCCCATGACGCTGACTCCGGCAATGAGAAAAATGAATGCCACCATCAGCATACCGCTGACCGCCAGGGGCAGTGTTTTGGCTTCTCCGATCTTCTTACCATAGTTTTCTTCCACAATCGTTTCCTCCCCAGGGCATTGCGCCCTAAAATATAGCGCTACTATACCACGGGATGCACAAAATGTCAGCAAGAACCTGTGGTAAATTGGTAATTTCAGTACAATGACAGTTAGCAGTCAAACATTTTTGTGCAATCTGCCCATTGCATTTCACAGTTCCTTCACAGAAGTGCCGTGCCCGGAGATTTGCCCTTTCCAAGAAAGGGGGATTGTGGTATAATGATGTGTGAAGAATTTGACAGTGAGGTGCTTTTATGCCCATTTCCAGATATGATTTTGGTGGACTGGTATTTGCCGTAACCCGTGATTTCGCCCGGCTGGAGCGGAATTTCTGCAAGGTGGCAGGGCTGTATCAGGGTCAGCCCCGGATTCTCACCATCTTAAAATCCAATGAGGGTGTTACTCTCAGCGAGCTGTCGCCTCTGTGCGGCATTGGTCTTCCCAGCCTGTCCGTTTCCCTGCGCAACCTGCAAAAGTCCGGCCTCATCCGCAAAGAGGGCACCGGAAAGAACCAAAAGCTCTATCTCACCGAGCTGGGGAAGCAGCGGGCCCTGGCCTTCCACCAGGAAATTGACAGTTTTTTCAACCACTATCTCGACTCCCTTGGGCCCAAGGAAACCGATGCATTCGGCAATGCCCTGAGCGCCTTTGACGGCTTCATTTCCGACTTCAACGACCAGTATGAGCTGCGCCACGGCTGGAAAAAGGACTGACGGGAGGATTCTATGGAAGCACTGCTGCATCATGCCCTAACGCCCCGGGAGGTAAACGCCGTCTCCGCCCTGGGGCTTGCCCATATGGGAGACGCCGTCTATGAAATCCTCGTCCGCTCCATGCTGGTTCTGGACGGACGCACCACCAGCGGCCATCTCCACAGGGAAACCACCGCCTATGTCTGCGCCCCTGCCCAGGCCGAGGCCGTGGATCGTCTGCTTCCTCATCTCACCGAGGAGGAAGCGGGCTATTACCGCAGAGGCCGGAATGCCGCCGTCCACAACATCCCCAAGAACGCCACCCACGCCCAGTATTCCAAGGCCACCGGTCTGGAGGCACTGTTCGGGGCGCTGTATCTTCTGGGACAGACAGAGCGAATTCGGGCGCTGTTTACCATCATCATGGAGGATCGCCATGCCACTTGACGCTATCACCCTTTCTTCCGTTGTGGAAGAATTGAAATCCCATATTCTCGGCGCAAAGCTGGACAAAATCTATCAGCCCACCCGGGATCAGGTGGTGTTTCTGCTTCGTACCAAGGAGGGCGCATCCCGGCTGCTTTTGTCGGCCAATCCTTCGGCCCCCCGGGTGCATTTTACCCGGGAAACGGTGGAAAATCCCGCCTCTCCGCCGATGTTCTGTATGCTCCTGCGGAAGCATTTGGCCGGCGGACGGTTTGAGGCCATCACCCAGCCCCCCATGGAGCGCGTGGTGGATTTTTCCCTGGGCTGCACCGACGAGTTCGGCGACCCGGTCACCCGCCATGTGATTCTGGAGATCATGGGCCGGAATTCCAACCTGATCCTCACCGGCGGCGACGGACGCATCATCGACTGTGTGCGCCGGGTGGATTATGAAATGTCCGAGCAGCGCCAGGTTCTGCCGGGGCTCTATTATCATCTGCCCCCCAGTCAGAACAAGCTCAGCCCGGAGACCGCCACCCTGGAGGACATCACCGCCCTGCTCCAGCACATCGACACCCCCACCCGACCGGACGGATTCCTGATGGATCACTTTGCGGGACTGCCGCCGCTGATTTGCCGGGAGCTGTGCTTCCGCTATGATTCCTCCCTGGAGGATCTCAATACGCTGTCTCTTTCTTCCCGGTATACCTTTGGCGCTTACCTGAAAGCCGAATTTCAAAAGCTCCTGGAGGGCCCCAGAGCGCCCTATCTGCTGCTGAAAAACGGTACGCCCTGGGATTACACCTATCTCCCCATCTTCCAATACGGAACGCTGGTGGATTCCCAGCGGCAGGAGAGCTTTTCCGCCCTGTTGGACGGCTTCTATGCCAAGAAGGACGCAGCGGCCCGGATGAAGTCCAAATCTCAGGCCACCCTGAAAACCGTCACCAATCTCCGGAACCGCACCGCCCGGAAGCTGGGCAATCAGCGGAAGGAACTGGCCGGTGCTGCGGACCGCGACCTATTCCGGATTCGTGGCGAGCTGATTACCGCCAACCTCTATCGCATGGAGCGTGGCCAGACCAAGCTCATCGCCGAAAACTACTATGACCCGGCGCTCAAAGAGGTGGAGATTCCGCTGAACCCCACCCTCTCCCCCCAGCAAAACGCCGCCAAGTATTTTAAGGACTACAACAAGGCGAAAAACGCTGAGCAATACCTGACGGAGCAAATCGCAAAGGGCGAGACAGAGCTCACCTATCTCGAAAGCATCCTGGACGAGCTCAGCCGCGCGGAAACGGAAAAGGATCTCACCGACATCCGGCAGGAGCTGATCTCCCAGGGCTATCTCCGGAATACCGACAAAAAAAAGCGCATGAAAACCTCGCCGTCCAAGCCCATGGAATTCGTCTCCTCGGTGGGGTTGCGGATCCGCGTGGGAAGGAATAACGTGCAGAATGATCTTCTAACGCTGAAATCCTCCTACAAGTCCGACCTGTGGTTCCACACCCAGAAGATTCACGGAAGCCACGTAATTCTCTCCTGTGAGGGCCGGGAGCCTGACGAGCAGAGCGTCCTGGAGGCGGCACAGCTGGCGGCGTATTACTCCCAGGCCCAGGAAAGCCAGAATGTGCCGGTGGATTACTGCCCGGTGAAGCAGGTGAAAAAGCCCGCCGGTGCCAAGCCCGGCATGGTGATCTATGAGCACTATAATACGCTGTATGTGGATCCAAATGGAGAATTGGCGGAACATTTGAAGGCAAAATAGCGATGCAAAAGCCCGATGGAATCACTCCATCGGGCTTATCTCTACTTTCGCTTCCCCATCAGGGACCGTTCCTCCTGCTCCAGCTGGGCATACAGCCGGTTCAGCGTCCAATTCCGGTTGGAATCCGTCAGAATCGCGCGGAAGGCGTGCTCTTTGGTCACCTGCCGGGAGAGATCAATGAGCTTTTTCAGCAGTTCTCCCTGGGCCCCGGCAAAAATCGCCATGCGTCCGGTGACCTTGTTTGGCTCAGCGGAACCGGACTTAGGCTTCCCCTCCGCCAATTCCGCCATGGTACATCCAAACTGCTGCTGCGGTACGGAAATCACCTCAAGCATCGGGAAGCCCCGCAGCAGGAACCGCCACGCCTTTTCCTCGGCGGGGGTATAATTGCAAATCAGGATTTTCGGCGGCGTCATAGTCAGCCCTCCTGCTTCTTCTGGAACGTGAAGCCAATGGTTTCCGCGCCGCAGTGGGAGGAAATGATGCTGCCCGCCCGGGCGGTGATGACCTCCCTAAAAATCCCCGACTCCCGGGTGATATCCACCAGACGGTCAAACAGTTCCTCATCAATGCCCGCATGATAGACGCAGGCAATGCCGCCGTCCCCCTCCTGCCGTGCAAGATTCAGCTTATCCCGGAGGAACTTTTCAAAGGCATCCGGCGTTTTTCCCCGGTATTTCTTGCCCACGGACAGGGTGCCCCCTGCCATTTCGATGGCGGGCTTGATGCTGAGAATATTCGCGCCCAGGGCCGTGACCGTGCTGCACCGTCCGCCCTTGGCCAGATACATGAGCTTTGCCACGATGAACGAGGTATTCGTCCGGTCCACCAGCGCCGAAATTGCCCCATAGACCTCATGAATGTCCATGCCCTCGTCCCGCATCCGGCAGGCTTCAATGGCAAGCAGGCCTCCGGAGCAGCTCAGGGCCTGGGAATCCACCACATACACGTCCTCCAGCTCCGACGCGGCGATCATCGCATCCTGGCAGGTGCTGGAGATGCCGCTGGACAGGCCGATATGCAGCACCGCAAAGCCCTGGGAGGTATACTGCGCAAAGAACTCCCGGTATTCCTCCGGCGGAATGGCCGAGGTGGTGGGCAAAACGCCTTTTTCGTCATAGGTGGCGTAAATATCGTCGGGGGTGATGTCAATGCCGTCCCGGAATACCTTGCCATCCTGATGGATATACATGCTGGTGACCTGAATGGCATACCGCTGGCGCATCTCCTCGCTGAGATCGCAGGCGGAATCACAGGATACCATAATGGGCTTTGGCACTTAGCCTTCCTCCTTTACAAGATGGGCGGAGGCCTGATAGATCTCCTTCCGGAAATCCGGCTCCGGGCTAAGGCGCTCAAAGATCACCTGATAGCCGTATTTTTTCGCCGCAACCTCCAGATGCGCCATGGCAACGCCCACATCCAGGCACTGATAATAGTTCAGCTGGTTGAATTTCAGCAGCTTGTTGTTCTTTCGATAGATATGGATGCGATGGGTGTCCACCAGATAGCGCACCGGCTCTGCATTCATGCAGCTGGGAGCCATCCAGGTGAGTTCCATGATCTCTTTCCGTGGAGACGCCATATCGCCATAGGCAATGGCCGACAGCTTTTTCTTCTTTTTGATCTCGGAGGGATCGGCACGGAAGGGCTCCGTGGAACGACCGAAGGCCACCGTGGTAATATAGGGCAGCACATCGGGGAAATCATGCTCCGGCTCCACGTCCAGGGTGCTCTGCCAGCAGGTGGCGATTCCGTGGGCCGTGAGCCACAGCACCGCCATTTCTCCGATATAACCGGCATTTTGCAGGCAGTTCTTGATCTTCTCCGAGCGGATCACCAGATAGTGGGGCGCCTGGAGACGGGGAACGCCGTTGAGGATATTCCGCATATCGTCCAGCGGCAAAATGTCAAAGTTCCAGTCGATGGTATCGTCCGGTACCTTCAGCTCCGACAGGAAATCCACCAGGCCGTCGATGATTTCCGGCTCCAATTCCTCCATATCGTAGCTGCGAATGGATCGCCGCTTGAGAATTGCTTCGTCCAGGGTCATGCTTCTACTCCTTCCTCCCCGTCCAGATCGAACAGAAACCGCACCACCGCTTCGCCAATGGGCCGGGCCTGTCCGGCGGAGGGATAGCAGTGGATTTTAATAGACGGGTTGAAATTTAGCTCGGTCACGGTGAAAATGCTCTCCTCCGCAGGCCGGGTCACGTCTTCGGTGAGAATGTCCACACCGCAGAACACCGCACCCACCGCCTGTGCCGCCTTGAGAGCAATTGCCCGGTAGGAGGGATGAACAATATCCGTGCAGTCGATGGACTCGCCGCCGGTGGAAACATTGGAATTCTGCCGCAGCGTGACCTTTTCGCCCTTCTGGGGGACGGTCATGAAGCTCATGCCCATGGTCTCCAGATGCAGGGCTTCCTCCGCGCCCATGCCGATAAAGCTCAGGGGGCGCTTATGATCCGGGCCGCGGCGAGGATCATTGGACTTTTCGATTACCAGATCCCGGATAGTGCGAACACCGTCGCCCACCACATAGGCCGGGATACGCTTGGAAACCGCCTGCACCACATTGCCGATCACCAGGAACCGATAATCGTCGCCGGGAATATACTCCTCCAGGAGTACCTCCTGGCTGTTTTTGAAAGCAATGTCCAGGGCCTTTTCAAAGTTCTCGTCGCTGGGATGGGATGTGAACACCGTAATGCCCTTGCCGTAGTTGGTAAAGTTGGGCTTTACCACGCAGGAGCCGGGCTGTCGACGCCGGAACGATGCCATGGCCGCCTCCTTGGACTCGAAAATCTCGCCTCGGGGCGTGGGAATTCCCTGTTCCTCCAACAGCTTTTTCGACAGATTCTTGTTGCGCATAATCAGGATACTGGCGCAGTTGTCCCGGCTGGTTTTGGTGGCCTGCTTTACAAACTCCACTCGATCGCCCCGGCGCAGACGGACAAAGTTGTCCACCCGATCCAGCACCTCGTATTTCACGCCCAGCTTCAGGCACGCCTTGATAAGCGCCTGAGTAGAAAGCTCCATGTCCTCAAAGCCCTTGAGCAGATAATACTTCTCGTTGGACTGATCCAGTGCCTTTTCCGCGCACTCCATGGCATAGGGAACATAGCCCTTTTGCTCGATCTCATGATACACCCGATGGGCATAGAGCAGCTCCTGATCCAAAAGACGCTTTTTCGAGGTCTCCAGTACCTCCAGCGCTCTGGGCACGTCCAGTTGCCGGTAGAAGTCCTCCATCTCCTCCACCAGACGAATGGCCGCCTGCTGGAGGGTTTCGGTGCGCTCGGGAAGCACGATCTCTACAGAGCTGATGTCGTAAACCGCAGAACGGATGTGGTTCTCATGGGCCTGCCGCTGAAGCTCCGGGGTATAGTCAAAGTCGGGCTTGGAGGCCATATACAGGAGAAAATACTCCATAAGCTCCATGTCCATCTTGCTCATGCCGTTCTTGTCCAGGGGATTCAGGTCAAACATCCGAAGCTCGATGTGATTCACGCCGTTCTCCCGGAGGTTTTTCATGAGATATTTTCCCTTGGGCTTCAGGCGCACCGGGGTATAAAATTCGCTGGAGGAATACAGGTCACCCTTCCGCACCTCGGACACAATGGAGTTGATATAGGAGGGCATATCCTTATAGTCCAGAATGATTTCTTCCTTATTCCAGTAACCATAGCGGCTGTTGCGCATGGAGGAATAGCCCAGGAAACGCCCGCCGCCTACCTCTTTGCCTTCGGCCATAAAGCTCTCGTGGAAGATGGGACTGGCGGCGGTCATTACTACCGGGAACCAGCTGTAGAGATAGCAGTTCTTTGCCAGCATCAGATACAGATCGCTCTGAAGGTACTGAGGATCGTCGTACCGTCCCAGCACCTGATGGAGCCGCCGGATCAGATCCCGGTCAAAGGAAAAATTATAGTGAATGCCGCAGTACAGCATGATTTTCTTGCCGTACTTGTCCGCCAGATATTCCCGATAAGTCTCCTTGCTGTGGGCCTCCCCCACAAATTTCGCCACGGGGATCTCCGCCTCGCTGCGGATAATGGGCGGGTTGCTGATGGGCCAGAGATATTCCTTTTGGCTGTTCTCCACCGCAACCGTGGTGGAAACGATGTCGTGCAGGTTCTCCAGCTGGTCATAGACCTGATGGGGATTGGCGCATACCTCCGTTCCAATCTCCACCTGGGACTCGGAAAAATCTGTGGTGATAAAGGGATGGGTGGCCTTGTTGCCAAAGGGATGAGGGGTCATGGCGATATTGCCGTCCTCCAGCACCCGGATATTCTCCTTTTCCAGTCCGATGGCACTGCGCAGTAGCAGTTCCTTCATCTCCGGCTGGTTGATAAAAATCTCTCTAAGATCCATCTTTGGTTATCCTTTCTGTTGGGAATCCCCGCTTATTCTGCCTGCACCGACACTTCCCCATTCTCCGCGTGAATGGTAATGGTGGAAATAGGCGCTTCAAAGCTGTCGATGATTTTCTCCGCAATGGGATCCTCCAGCTCACGCTGAATGGTACGGCGGAGATTCCGCGCGCCATAGGTCTCGGAATAGGACTTCTCCACCAGATAGTCGATGACGCTTTCATCCCAGGTAAGATTCAGCCCCCGATCTTCAAGGGACTGGCGCAGCTCGCCCATCATGATGCCCGAAATACCCCGGAAGTTCTCCTTGGACAGCTTGTTGAAGCAGACGATCTCGTCCACACGGTTGATAAACTCGGGACGCAGGAATTCCTGGAGGGCGCGCATGGCTTTATCCTTGGCCTGCTGGGTGGGACTGCGGTCAAAGCCCAGGGAGGTGCTCCGCTGCTCGCTGCCGGCATTGGAGGTCATGATAATCACCGTATGCTCGAAGTTCACGGTTCTGCCCTGAGAATCGGTGATCCGTCCGTCGTCCAGCACCTGGAGCAGGATGTTGAGCACATCGGAATGGGCCTTCTCCAGCTCGTCAAACAGAATGATGGAATAGGGCTTCCGGCGCACCTTTTCGGTGAGCTGGCGCGCCTCGTCATAGCCCACGTAGCCCGG
>ERZ1034844.977-NODE-977-length-14306-cov-4.505438_pt1 | contig 14306 bp, 18 predicted proteins | sample MGYA00520594_ERZ1034844 | MGnify/ENA primary metagenome ERZ1034844 (study PRJEB33766, sample SAMN09781733) | gut metagenome | biome: gut microbiome | host: Homo sapiens | place: Madagascar | study: EMG produced TPA metagenomics assembly of the PRJNA485056 data set...
CTTTCCGCGCCGAATCCCGTGCTGATCGACTTTGACAAGGGTGTTTCCCGCGTCAAGGCATATCATCGCAAGCTGACAATCGTCTGCTCGACGTACGAAGAAGTGCTATCCGACATCCAATCCCCCGAAATCAAAGACTGCGAGACGATCATCATCGACACGGGCGGCAGTTTCGTCAGCTATCTGCAAGACTGGGCGATGCGCGACAATCCGGCTACCAACCGTCAGAAAAACGGCTCCATCTCCCTCAAGGGGTTCGGCGCAGTCAAGCAGGAATTTCAGCGTTTCACCAACATGGTGCGCGATGTCATGAATAAAAATGTCATCTATGTATTCCACTCCGACGAGCAGAAGGACAAGGACGGCAATCCGCAGCAGCGTCTGCTTTGTGAAGGCGCTGCACGCAACATCGTATGGCAGCCTTGCGATTTCGGCGGCTATGTGCAGATGATTGGAAACACCCGCGTCGTCAACTTTACGCCGACGCAGGAGTTCTTTGCGAAGGGATGCTATGGTATCGAGGGGCAAATCACCGTCCCCGCTGTCGGTCCAAATGACAAGAACGATTTTCTCACAAAGCTGTTCGACAAGGCAAAATCCAACATCGCAGCTGAAAATGCTGCATTCGCCCCTCTTCAGGAAAAATACGACCAAACCATGACCGAGGCGCGAAAAATCATTGACAACATCAGCACGCTCGAGCAGGCGAATGACGCTGTAAAATCGTTGCCGACGCTTAAACACGCACTGACTTCAAAGAAAGAATCCTCCGCCCTGCTTGCCGAGAAAGCCAAAAGCCTCGGATTTATATGGAGCAAAGATGGCAACTGTTATGTTGTCGCGGTTGAAAAGGAGCAGAAATAATGCGGTATCTGATTACGCAGTCCCTCCTGTCATCGTGGACATATATGCTCAGCTGCCGCGAGGAATGCCAAGAAGACGCATCACAGGAGTTTATGAATGCGCTGCTGCGCATTCATAAACCCGCGACACCGGAGATGCAGAACGGCATCTACTTCGAGAACCTTGTCTATACGATTGCTGACGGAAGATTCAAGCTTGATACCGTGCCAAATGGCGCAGTTGAAGCCATGGGGGACACGATTATCACGGAACACCCCAAGTACCCGAAGTGGTATAAAGGCGCAAATGCTGTTGCAACTGTCATAAAAGGCGCTCCTGTGCAAGTAAAAGCCTCACGCGAGTTGTCAGTAGGGTCTATGGATTTACTGCTCTACGGCATATTAGACGCACTCAAAGCGGGTACGATCTATGACGTCAAGTTCAGCAACAAAAGCTTCGGATCTGCCGAGCTTGCCGGAAAGTATCTTGACAGCCCGCAGCATTCCGCATATTTCTATCTGATTCCGGAAGCGCACACATTCAAATATCTTGTCTCGGACGGTGAAGACCTCTACACAGAAACATATACCCGAGATGCAACCATTCCATTCCCGGAACTGGCGAAAATGTTCTTGACTTCGCTGGAAGCTATGCGCCTTTTGGATGTGTACAAAGAGCACTGGAAAAGCAGATGATTGGCAGATTGAAAGACCTGACCTTCGGGCGCGGCGGTGAGCAGATCCTCACGATTGCCGTAAAAGCCGATGTCTGCGAGATGTTTGACGAGCTGAAAGACTATGACCTCGACATCGACATCAAGCGGCATCGACCTAAGCGGTCACGCAACGCCAACAACTACTGCTGGACACTTTGCGAGAAAATCGCGGACAAGCTTGCCGATACGGATGTCAGCCAAACAAAGGACACGGTCTACCGCGAAGCTATTCGGCGCATCGGCGTGTACAGGGATTTCCCGGACATGACGCCCGACCTCGCCAAGACGCTCCGCACCGCATGGGAGCGTCTCGGCACCGGCTGGGTGACCGAGCAGGTCGACTACGACCAGGCGGGCGAAAAAGTCACGGTGCGCTGCTACTACGGCAGCTCGCAATACGACACAAAGCGCATGTCGCGCCTGATTGACAACCTCGTGCAAGACTGCAAGGCGCTCGGCATCCCGACAGACACGCCGGAAGAAATCGAAAAAATCAAATCACTATGGGCAACAGCCCCAAAAGAAAAGGAGTAAAAACATGGATAATAAAGTAACAGTCACCATTTCCAAAGCCCGTTTTGACGAGCTGCTTAGAGCGGAATCCAAGGTGTACGCGATGCGCGCCGCAATCACGGCGCTGCTGGAAGCGGTCGAATTTGAAAAGCCTATCACATCCAAGCGGAACGACAAGCGCGGCGCCGTGATCCTTGTCATCGGCGGGGAGAAAATGAGATGAGTGCGAGTCTAAACAAAGTGATCCTCATCGGCAATCTGACGACAGACCCCGAGCTGAAGCAAACACCAAACGGCATCTCGGTTGTCGGCTTCACGATTGCCATCAACCGACGCTACCAAAGCAAGAACGCGCCCGAGGGGCAGCAGGCGGCAGACTTCATCTCCATCGTCGCATGGAGACAGTCGGCGGAATTTGTCTCGCGTTACTTCAAAAAGGGCAAACCGATTCTCGTGTGCGGCTCGATTCGGTCGAGATCGTACACCGACAACCACGGCAACAAGCGCTATGTGACCGAGGTCGTTGCCGACGAGGTTGGATTCGTCGAAAGTAAGTCCGATTCCGCCCCCGGCAGTGCAACATATGTCCCGGATGCCTACACAACCCCACAGTTTGAGGATGTGCCGGATGACGGCGATTTGCCTTTCTAAGGGGGCGACGCCATGGCAACCGGCAAACGCTATTACTGGATGAAACTCAAAGAGTCGTTTATGACATCAGACACAATCGACTACTTTATGAGCCAGGACGGCGGTGCAAATTATGTTGTCCTGTATCAGATGCTCTGCCTCAAGACAATCAACACGGCAGGACGCCTGTCTCGGCAAATCGGCGAAATCATCATACCGTATGACATTCCGAAAATCCAGCGCGATTTGAAATGGTTCTCGACCGACACCATCCGCGTGGCGCTTGAATTGTACAAATCATTCGGGCTGATCTACGAAGATATTGACGGCGTACTCACACTGACAGACCACGCCGCGCTCGTCGGGAGTGAGACGGATTGGGCTGCAAAAAAGCAGCGCCAGCGGCTCGGGCATGGTGGGGACATTGTCCCCACTAATGTCCCCCAAAATGTCCCCACAGATATAGATATAAGAGATATAACTACTACAACAACTAATAATATATCTATAACGCACGCGCGAGAGGAAATACCGTCGTTTGCCGATGTGCACGACTACTTCAAGCATCAGTCCTGTCTTGATCAGAAATGCAGTGCAGCGAGAGAAACGGCGCGATTTATCACTTACAATGCTGCGCGTGGATGGGACTGTCTCCCGCGATGGCGAGAAGCAGCAGATCTATGGGTCGAGCGAATAGGAGATGAATCACGCCATTGAAAACTACATTCACAGTCGACGGTGACCCATTCGGCTGGCAGCGCGCAGGGCAAAACCGCCGCACCGGCGCTGTCTACACCAAAAGCAAGACGCGCAGCCGCGAGCAGCTGATCGGCTATGCCTATAGGGCGGCACACGGCATACTCTTTCCGCGCGGCACATACATCCGACTGATTGTCATCGCCTATATGCGCATCCCCAAAAGTGCCACCAAGGCAAAGCGCGAGCTGATGCTCACCGGCAAAATCCGTCCGACCGTAAAGCCCGATTGGGATAACCTCGGCAAGCTTGTGTCGGACGCATTGAACGGCATCGCCTACGATGATGACAAATCGGTCGTCGATGCGTCTGTCCGAAAATACTACTCTGACCGTCCGCGGACGCAGATCACCGTCTGCGATGCGGACACCGAATAAGCCACGCCCGGCAATACAGGGCGAGAAAAGAGCACAAAATGGAATTTATCTACACAGAAGAAGTCACCGGCGAGATTGTCAATATTCCGGTCGGTCTGTTACATCACCACCCCGACAACCCGCGCAAGGATCTCGGCGACCTCGCCGAGCTGACCGCAAGCATCAAGGCAAAAGGCGTGATGCAGAATCTCACGGTCGTGTGCAACGATGATGCAAGCGGCTACATTGTCGTCATCGGCAACCGCCGCATGGAGGCTGCCAAGGCGGCAGGGCTTGAAACGCTGCCCTGCATCATCGCCAAGATGACACCCGCCGAGCAGGTACAGACCATGTTGCTGGAAAACATGCAGCGCAGTGATCTGACCGCCTACGAGCAGGCGCAGGGATTTCAGATGATGATGGACTTCGGTGACAGCATCGAGACTGTTGCCGAGAAGACCGGCTTCTCCAAAACGACAATCCGCCGCCGTTTGGAAATGGCGAAATTAAATGCCGCGACGCTGAAAACGGTATCATCCCGACAGGTTGACATGGGCGACTACGACAAGCTTTCCAAAATCGATGACATCAACACCCGCAATGCGGTGCTTGCCGAGATTGGCACGAACAACTTCAATAATGCCCTCAAAAAGGCGCTGGACGCACAGAAAGCCGCCAAAAACAAAGCCGACTGGAATCAGATTTTCAAAAATCACGGCTTGACGGAAATCCCGTATGCCGATGTATGGATGTCCAAGTACGAAAATCTCGGCTTTCTCGATGGAGACCCGGATGAGGTGAAAATTGCAGAACTCTGCGAGGCACACGAACATCTGTACTTTGCATGGGGCTACAACGGCGTCCCCAGCATCCGCACAATCCGACAGGCAACCAAGGAAGACGAAGAAAAGCGCACCGAGGAAATCCGCATCCGCGAGCAGGAGCAGGAAAAGCGCGAATTGCTCTATTCCCTTGCCAAGCGCGCGTTTGAACTGCGCTTTGAATTTATCAAAAACTACTCTATCCGCGACAGCAAGAAAAACATCGAGAAAATTGCAGACTGGATGATGTTGCGCGAAATCGTCTCCATGCTGCACAGTGGCATGTTCTCCGGCTGGTCTAATGTCAATGCAAGCAAGGAGCGCTACAAGGATCTGTTCGGCAGCGATTTTGCCAAAATTGATGCGATGGTCGATCAGCACCCCGAAAAGGCGCTGCTGATGGCAGTCTATGCACAGTGGTGCGATGGCCCGGGCGAAAGCTGCTACGACTACAGCCTCAACTACCGCGAAAACAAAAGACTGCAAAGTCTGTACTGGAGTCTCGGAAAACTCGGCTATGAGATGTCCGACGAGGAAAAGCAGATGATTGCCGGGACGCATCCGCTGTACAGGAATGCATCCGGCGCGCTGGACACCGATGGCGACACCGTGGAGCAGGTCACGGAGCAGTCTGACGACAGCTTTGATGCCGACATAAAGAGCAAGCTGCACGAGCTGCTCGGCGATCTCGACGAGTAAGAGGCAGACGGCGATGGGGGCATTTTGCCCCCTCTGCCGGAGGTACAACATGAATTATAACGAATTTTTGCAGAAAAAAGCCGTGTCGATTCCCTGCTGCGGATTCTCAATCAAAAAATCCGATCTGAATCCGAAAATGTTTGAATGGCAGAAAGACATCGTCGTTTGGGCGCTGAAAAAAGGCAAAGCTGCGCTTTTTGAGGATTGCGGTCTTGGCAAGACGCTGCAGCAGCTTGAGTGGTGCAAACAGATCTCCGCGCACACGGACAAGCCGACCATCATTCTTGCGCCGCTGGCGGTGTCGCGGCAAACCAAGCGTGAGGGCATCAAATTCGGCTACAAGGTCAACATCTGTCGGTCGCAGGATGATGTCCGCGCTGGCATAAACATCACCAACTACGAGATGCTGGACAAATTCGACCTCGCCGTGTTCGGCGGTGTCGCCCTTGACGAAAGCTCGATTTTGAAGCAATACGGCGGCAAAATGCGTACGCAAATCATCGACAGCTGCCGAGACATCCCCTATAAATTGTCCTGCACAGCAACACCTGCCCCGAATGACTATATGGAACTCGGCAATCAGGCGGAGTTTCTCGGCGTGATGCGCCGCACAGAGATGCTTGCAGAGTTTTTCGTCCATGACGGCGGCGACACAAGCAAATGGCGGCTGAAAGGACACGCCGAGAAGGACTTTTGGGCTTGGCTGACCTCTTGGGCTGTTGTGCTTACAACGCCCGCCGATCTCGGCTACGACAGCACCGGCTATGAATTGCCGAAGCTGGAAATCCGCTATGTGGATGTCAAAAGCGATGTCCCTGTTGCATCCACGCTGTCCGAGCGGCGCGATGCGCGGAGGCATAGTCTGACCGCACGGTGCAAAGCTGCGCGGCGTATCATCGACACAGACCCTACGGCGCAGTGGTTGATATGGTGCGACCTCAACGACGAGGCAGACATGCTCCGCGAAACCATCCCCGGTTCGCGCGAAGTGCGCGGCTCTGACAGCGCCGAGCGAAAAGAGCTTCGTCTCGCCGCGTTTTCCGAGCAGCTGCTTCCGAAGCTTATCACCAAGCCAAGCATCGCCGGATTCGGCATGAACTGGCAGTGCTGTCACAACATGATTTTTGTCGGGCTGTCAGACAGCTACGAGCTGCTTTATCAGGCGATCCGCCGTTGCTGGCGCTTTGGGCAATCCGAGACCGTCCATGTATACATTATCACATCGACCGCCGAGGGCGCAGTGCGCGAGAACATCGAGCGCAAAGACGCGCAGTGCAAGCAGATGGTCGCGGAAATGGTCAAGCATACGCGCGAGATCCTCGAAAAGGACATCCGCGCAACCGTCCGCATGACGGACAAATACGAGCCAAGCAAGGACATGCTGCTCCCGGCTTGGTTGATTGAAGGAGGCTACGCCGTATGAAGGTGTTAAATCAGGCAAGCGGTCAGAACTGGTCGCTTTACAATGGGGATTCCTGCGAGGTTCTCGCCGGCATCCCATCCGACAGCATACACTACTGCATCACATCTATTCCCTTTGCGTCGCTGTATACATATTCCAACAGCGACCGAGACATGGGCAACAGCCGAACCTATGAAGAATTTGCAGAGCATTACAAATTCCTCGGCGCAGAGTGGTTCCGCGTTATGATGCCCGGCAGGCTGGTGTCTATCCACTGTATGAATCTGCCGACATCGAAGGAGCGTGACGGTTTCATCGGCATTCGCGACTTCCGCGGCGATGTAATCCGCTGGATGCAGTCGCTCGGTTTCATCTATCATTCCGAGGTCTGCATTTGGAAGAATCCTGTGACCGCGATGCAGCGGACAAAAGCCCTCGGGCTGCTGTGGAAAACCATCAAAAAGGATTCCGCAATGAGCCGACAAGGCATCCCGGATTTTGTCTGCACCTTCCGCAAGCCGGGGATAAACCCCGAGCCGCTGAATCATGCATCGGAAGAATACCCTGTAGACCATTGGCAGCAGGTCGCCTCTCCTGTGTGGGACGAATACGCCGCGCCGGTGTGGTGGGACATCAATCAAAGCGCCACCCTGCAACGCAAAAGCGCCCGCAGCGAAAAGGACGAGCGGCATATCTGCCCTTTGCAACTGCCGGTGATTGAGCGATGCGTCGAGCTGTGGAGTAAAAAGGGCGAAATCGTCCTCGATCCATTTGACGGTATCGGCTCGACCGGCTATCAAGCTCTGAAAATGGGGCGTCGTCATGTCGGAGTCGAACTTAAGGATAGCTACTTTCAGCAGGCGGCGCAGAATCTCGCCGCCGCTGAAGCGGAATACCTCGGGATGGAGGCGGAGAGATGAAAGACACATTTCGCAGTGGCGTCTATACGAACAGACCAGCATATGCCGATTATGACGCACCGGCAAAATTCCAAGCAATACAAAGCATTATCGCACGGCATCTGACACAGCATCCGAATGCCATCTGCTCGTACTCCGGCGGTTCGGACAGCGACATCATGATTGACCTGATTGAACGGACACGCGAGGCTTTCAACTTGCCGTCTGTCAAGGATGTGTTTTTTAACACCGGGCTTGAAATGCGGGCGACAAAAGACCATGTCAAGGCAACCGCAAAAAAGTACGGCGTCGAAATCGAAGAACGCCGACCAAAGGTCAACATCGTACAAGCAGCGCGTACATACGGCATCCCGTTTGTGTCTAAGATTATGTCTGCCGGTCTTAGCGAATGGCAAAAGAAGCAAATCCCGCTGTCCATCGCCGAGGAGTATGAAGCTGCCGAGGACAAGCCCGCAAAGCGGCAGGAACTCCGCGAACGCTACCCGAAATGCGAGAGTGTAATCAACTTCCTGTGCTGTTGCAATTCGGCTGGCGAGCCACGCCCGAACATCCAGCTTGTCATCAACAGCAGCAAGTACATGCGCGATTTCATCGCCGAGTGTCCGCCGGATTTCAAAATCAGCGCAAAATGCTGCGACTACTGCAAAAAGCAAATCGCGCACAGCGTCCAAAAGGACTATGACATGATTATCACCGGCGAGCGGCGAGACGAGGGCGGTATGCGCTCCGTGCCGCGCAAGGACAACACATCGCTGTGTTTCACGGAGACAAGCAGCGGTCAGTTTCGTCTGCGTCCGCTGTACTATGTCAGCGACAAGGACAAGGCGTGGTACAAGAACTACTACGGCATCAAGTATTCGGACGCCTACGAGGTTTACGGCATGACGCGAACCGGATGCTGCGGGTGTCCAATATCCCACAAGGCTATCGACGACCTGGAGCTGATTCGCCCGTACGAGCCGAATGTCGTCAAGGCGGCGTGGAACATCTTCGGGAAAAGCTACTTGTACCGCCAGCAGTACAATGCGTACAAGGCGCGCAGGAAGGAGACGGAAAAATGAGCAGATACATAGACGCCAAGGTCATGGAGCAGCGGGTACGCGAGGCTATGGTCAATTCGCCGCACATGATTCCGCCGCTGATTAAGTTTATCCGCGGCATCCCGCCCGCCGATGTGGCGTTTGGCACGCTAAAAGAGCATTTTGCCGATGTCGGCAAAATGGTTGAACCGTCTCCGAGCAAGAACGATTGGATTGATGCCAAAATCGACAAGCCGAAAAATGGGCTTGCGCGGGTTCTTGTGTGTGTCGATGGCGTTGAAATTATCGGCTTTCCCAAAATTGACACAGACAGATGCATCGAAGGAGAATGGGTGCGCTATGGTAGCCATGTGACGCATTGGATGCCACTGCCCGAACCGCCGAAAGGAGACAAATCATGAAATCTGTACTTATAAGCATCCACCCGAAGTGGTGCGGGCTGATTGCATCGGGGAAGAAGACCATTGAGGTGCGCAAGACTATGCCGAAGCTGCCACCGCCGTTCAAGTGCTACATCTACTGTACGCAAGACAAACGGCTTTCGTTTTGGAAAAGCAAAACATATGCCTATGCAGACGACAGAAGCCACAATATGTTTGATATACGCGGCAACGGCAAGGTCATCGGCGAGTTTATGTGCTATGCGACCATGCCAATAAGTGTTAAGTATTCTGACCCAAGCCATCGGCTGGCGCAAAGAGATTTTCCGTTCACTGGCATGACAGACAAGCAAATAATTGATTATCTCGGCAATGGGAAAATGGGCTACGGCTGGCACATACTCGACCTAAAAATCTACGACAATCCGCGGGAGCTGAGCGAGTTCGTAAACGGAAGTTCAAGGCTTGAATTCAGCAAGACGAAAGATGGCTTTCCTTTGAAGTACTCGGGAATCCAAAAACCGCCACAAAGCTGGTGCTATGTGGAGGAAATGCCGTGAGATTGAATATAGTCCATACAACCGAAATCGACGAGTACATACGAGAAAATCACTACTTGCATACAACACCAGCGGGAGCGGTCCTTCGCATGGAATTTGTCGATGATAACGGTAGCAGAGTGGGTGCAATGCTTTGGGGGCGCAATCCGTCCTCGAAGCAGGAGCAAAAAGAAGTCCTATGTTTGACGAGGATGTATTTTCAGGACGATACCGAACCGTATATCGAGAGCCGCGCTCTCGCTATGGCACGAAAACATATCCGCAAGCATTTGCCCAACATCAAGGGTGTTGTGTCATACGCTTCAGTCGGTGAAGGACATGCCGGAACCGTCTATAAGGCTGATGGCTGGTTCGAGGTTAGCAGAAGCAGAGCAAATTCCAAGGACTTCCGCGAAGGACGGAGGAACATTGATGTTTCCCAAAAAATCAAGTTTGTGAGAACGCCGTAAATAGGCGTTGGAAGGAAAAACAATGAACATGACAGAAAATATCCAAAAACTTATCGACCTTGCAAAAGAACATCCTGACCTGCCTATTGTGGCAATGGTGGACGGAGAGGTCGTCGGAGGCGACGACTATTGCCGCTGGGTTGCTGGCTTCGGCAGCGTAGAGCTTGGCGAATATGTTTTATTCGACGACCGCTTTTTTGAAGACCGCGAGGACTTCAAGGAGCGCTACTACGATTGCTATGACGACGAGCTTTGCGACAGGTTCGGCTATGAGCCGAGTATCAACGAATTTGCCCTCCGAAATGGGTATTGCACGCAGGAGCAGCTTGCGAAAAACAGCGAAAACGAAAAGAGGCTTGACGCATATCTCGGCGAAGTAGCCGAGCGGGCATTCAAGCGGGCAATCATTGTCAATATCGACCTCCCGGACGATGTCGAGGAGTTCGAGGGGGATGCCTAAAATGGCTGACAGCATCCTGCAACACGACATCGACCGATGCTATTTGTGCGGACGGCGTGGGACAAGCATAGACCCGCTTGTATGGCATCATGTATTCTTCGGACCGTACCGCAAAAAGTCCGAGCAGTACGGTCTGAAAATCCGCATCCACAATATCTCCTGCCACATCTATGGCGCAAACGCCGTCCATGTAAATTCCAGCATATGCCGCCGCGTTCAGTCAGCGGCGCAGCGGGTAGCAATGCGCCACTACAGTTGGACGACAGAAGACTTTATCTCGCTTTTCGGAAGAAACTACACAGAAACGGAGGATGTTGATTGACTTTACAAGACTTAAATCAGCTCTATCACCTGAGGCAGGAGATTGAAACGCTGCGGAGCATCCGTTCCGAGCGTGTCGCGGGTGTTACGGCAACCAATCAGATGCTCACCGGCATGCCGCGTGCACCGGGATGCACGGACAAGGTCGGGAACGGTGTTGCTGAGATCGCGGATATTGACGCCAAGATCGGGCGGCTGCTTTGGAAGTGCGAGCTTGAAACCGAGCGTCTGATCGACTTCATCACCGCCTGCCCGGATGCACATGTGCGCACAATTATGGAGCTGCGCTATCTGCGAGCGTACAGCTGGCGAAAGGTCGCATATACACTCGGCGGCGGCAATTCTGATTCGAGCTGCAAAATGGCAGTAAAGCGTTACATCGAAAAGTTGTGACTTTTGTGACCCCATGCCATGATACAATGATACTGCAAACATATAAGCGGGCGTCCTGCGGGGCGCTCGCTATTTTCATGGAGGCTCTGATGAGCAAGACAATCGTTGCATATTCCGTGCGATGCCGTAGCTGTATCTTCGCAAATACGATCTCGCGGCGCGACATGGATATACATTTGTTCTGCCCTTTCGCAGGGTGTATCTATACAGGAGGGGAGAAGGACGAAGACAAAACCGACCAAATTCAAGAGCGGCGACGAACTGATTGATCTGTGGCGGCAATTCTGCGATGAGATCGTTACAGACGGCTATACGGTGATTCCGTCGCAAACATCCTTCTGCCGCTGGCTGGCGAAGAACTACAAGAAAACAGACAGAAAAACAATCTACAACTCGCTGAACAAGATATTCCCCGAAATCAAAAAAGAGTTTGACCGCATCCGTGGTGATGTGATTGCCGAGGGCGCGATGCTCGGACACTATCAGCCAACAATGAGCATTTTCGCTCTGAAGCACTGGTGCAGCTGGCGGGACACGCCGGAGGCGGAGACGCGCGAAGAGGTGCGCATTGTGGATGATATATGAGCGACATCAGACTGACAGACATTATCGCACCGTCGTTTTATGCGGTGCATCGCGACATCAAGGCGCACGGGCATGACGAATACACCCTGAGCGGCGGACGCGGCTCTACAAAGTCCTCCTTCGCCGGTGTTGAGGTCGTCCTGCAACTGAAACAGCACGCCGACATTCACGCGCTGGTGCTTCGCCGCGTCAAAGACACGCTGCGCGACAGTGTATACGCACAGATCGTGTGGGCGATCGACAAGCTGGGACTTACCGCGGAATTTGAGTTAAAGAAATCGCCGCTTGAAATCGTGTACAAGCCGACCGGGCAGACCATCTATTTTCGCGGCGCGGACGATGAAAGCAAAATCAAATCCATCAAAACGCCTTTCGGGTATATCGGCATCCTATGGTTTGAGGAGCTTGACCAGTTTTGCGGCGACGCACAGATCCGCAATGTCGAGCAGTCCGTCAAACGCGGCGGCGACCAATTTTTAGTGCTGAAAACCTTTAACCCGCCGCAATCCGCGAGCAACTGGGCGAACAAGTACATTCTGACGCCGAAAGCGTCGATGCTGACGCACCACAGCTGCTATCTGGACGTGCCGCGTGGCTGGCTCGGGCAGCCGTTTTTCGACGATGCGGAACACCTGCAAAAGATCAACCCGACCGCATACCGGCATGAATACCTCGGCGAGGTCACCGGCACGGGCGGCGCCGTCTTTGAAAATGTGCAGACGCGCGCCATCTCAGACGATGAGATTGCCGCATTTGACCGCATCTACAACGGTATTGACTGGGGCTGGTACCCCGACCCGTTTTGCTTTGTACGCATGCACTACGACGCCGCACGGCGGGCGCTGTACGTCTTCGACGAGTACCGCGCCAACAAGCAGACCAACACAGAGACCGCCGTGGCTGTCCGGCTGCATACGAAAGACGGCGAGATCATCACCGCCGACAGTGCCGAGCTGAAATCCATCGGCGACTATCGTGCGATGGGGCTTCGCTGCATGGCGGCGGTCAAAGGTCCCGGTTCGGTTGAAATGGGCACAAAGTGGCTGCAAGGTCTGAATGCCATTGTAATTGATCCCGTGCGATGCCCGAACGCCGCGCGGGAGTTCACGGAATACGAATACGAGCGAACGCGGGACGGCGAAGTCATCTCCGCCTATCCGGACGCAAACAACCACGCCATCGACGCCGTGCGCTATGCCATGGAGCGCGTATGGCGCAGAAAGGGGCAGTAACCATGTGGGAAAACCTCAAAAGCCTGCTTCTCCGCCTGTTCGGCATAAAACCGCAGCAGACGGAAGGCGAAAGCAAACTCGCCAATCGGTACGCGCGGGAGTATGAAGACATCACAAACATCAACTTCACCGCCATCTTTGCGGCGCGGCTGGCATCGCTCGCCGTGACAGACAGCACGGTTATCGTAGCGGGCGACAACGCACGCGCGGCATACCTCGACGCCGTAGCACAGTCGCAGATCGCGGCGCATGCGCAGCCGATCGTCTCGGCGGCGCTCGGCTACGGTGGTCTTGCGCTCGTGCCGTACATGGCAAACGGCAAGATCTATATCGACCGCGTCCCGCAAAACCGCTTTTTTGTGATCGAGCAGCACGGCGAGGACATCACCCGCGCTGTCCTGCTTACAGATTTTATTGTGCGCGATTCCAAACGGTATGCACGGTTTACGGAATACGAGCTGTGCGACGGCATATGCTATATCCGCAACCGTGCAACTGTCAACGACAGTCCGTGCGCGCTGGATGCGCTGCCCGAATGGGCGGGCATCCCGGAGGAGGTCGCAGTGGGCGGCTGCAACCGTCCTCTGTTCGGCTTTCTGCGTTGCCCGCAGGATAACCGCCGCCCCGACAGTCTCGCGGGCGTACCGATAACCTACGGCTGCGACACGCTGATCAAAGATATCACGGACGCCATGGCGGAAGAAGCCACCGAATACGAAAACAAGCGCGCTTTCATCGCCGCGGATGTGACGATGTTCGACAAGGACGACAAGCTGCCGAAAAACGGCGTTTTCAAGACGCTCATCGGGCAGGGCGGTGAGGATCTGTGGCACGAATACAGCCCGGAGATCCGCTACGCCGCCTATTCTGCGCGCACGCAGGCGCTGTTTGAACGGTTGGAAAAAGCCGTCGGCACTTCACGCGGCATCCTGACCGCGCCGGAGCCGCAGGCAACCGCAACGGCTGTACGGCAGGCGCAGCATGATACATGGTCACTGGTCAGCATCATCCGGCACGCGGCGGAGCGCGCGATTGAGGACACGATCTATGCGGTCAACGTGCTGTGCAACTATTACGGCCTTGCACCGATGGGCGAGTATGCCGTGACCTTTGACTGGGACAACTCTATGCTCGAGGACACGGCGGTAACCTGGCAGCAGCTCAAGGATGCGCGGTCTATGGGTATCCGCTCCAAAGCGGAAGTGCGCGCGTGGCTGACCGGGGAGACCAT
>ERZ1034844.986-NODE-986-length-14161-cov-5.698568_pt1 | contig 14161 bp, 22 predicted proteins | sample MGYA00520594_ERZ1034844 | MGnify/ENA primary metagenome ERZ1034844 (study PRJEB33766, sample SAMN09781733) | gut metagenome | biome: gut microbiome | host: Homo sapiens | place: Madagascar | study: EMG produced TPA metagenomics assembly of the PRJNA485056 data set...
TTGTTTTATCACTCAAATGGTTCGACCATTAAACAATTTATCTATTGAATTTTCACAAGATTATGACGAAATTTATGGCGAATTTGGTGGAGCAATAATGTCTTATGGCAAATATATTTGTGATCAATCTGTTAAAACAAATCTTAGTTTAGAAGCAATTACGTTGCCAAATCAAAAAGAGATTCTTAGAATTGAGGTTGAAGATTAAATGGATTCCAACGCAAAGAAAAATTATTCTAAACCTCTTAATAAACACAAAATGTTGTGATATACTTAAGTTACACTAAAAACAATATGGCTAACGGCAGTTGCTCAGACGGGTCGGGGTTAGCATAGAAAGGTTAACAGGTAGTACAGCGGTAGGTAATAAATCCGCAAGCCGAAATGAGTTGGGAAAACCAAATGATACGGCTTAGTCCCTCGTAAGAGGTTGAAGAGAGATTTTAGGTAAAGGGTAACAACCTTTAACTGCTCTTCGTAATTGACCATGAAACAGGGTCATAGCTACCACATATTGTTTTTAGATATTTTTAGGTTTTAAATCTCAAAAATTTTGAAAATCTTTTGACAAACAAACAAAACAAAGTATATTATACTAAGTACACAATCAAAGAAGACGAATGGTTGGTGAGTCTCAAAACAACCCAACTACCAACGGGAAGCTGTCACATTACGACGGTCGCACAGCCGATAACTTTTATTCGGAGATTTGTGCATCATGACTCCTTTGAATAAAGGGTTTTGACTAATGGATTGGGTTTCCCGTTCCAACAGATGTGGCGGAATAAGTAGACGCAGCAAGGGTATGCGATTTTAGCAAGTATTACTAATGCACAACTATTGGGGTTCAAGTATCTACCTCGGACGGTCATAAAGCTCGTAATATACTACTAAAGTCCTGTGGGGTGTAAATCCTCACCATCTGTACTATTGAGACTGACTTTCTCTCCTAGCCAAAAGTAAAGTCCGGTGCGCGGCCGTGATCGTGGGAATGGTAGATAAGCCTTAGTGTGCTACCCGTTTACTATGAGTCCCTTGAGCGTTACAATGGACTCTTGGATTGAAGTATCCTGAAACTTCTCCGCCCGCGCGGTGATGCGGCGTTTCCTCAATGTGTTTACCGATAAAATGCGTTGAAAGTGTGAGTAGTAACTTGGAACTATTCCCGAAAGTAACGGTTAGATTGCTCGACTTGCCAGACACAAGTTGACACAAGGAGAGTGGCACTCTCCATGTCTCCCCCACGCAACAACACGCGCGGGTTGTATATGAGAAATAGTCAACCATATACATTAGTTGTGAGTGTAAAAATCTTTCTGCGCGCAGAGCGTAGTAAAAACTCTCCAAAAGAACTATATTGAAGGGACGACTCTAAACGAGGTAAAGAAACAGAAGTAGAGTATTTTCTTATGGCTTGCTTCTGGTATTATGTGTGGTGTGGTTGAGGAGTATGGGCGACGATACACCGAAATGCGGAGTTAGCGACATACTGTGTAGATGGTGAGTCAACAGAGAGATATAGTTTATTTTGTCCTTTCTTTCCGCACTCGCGGGATGACAATAAGATACTGGCATATAAAGTAAAGGAGGGCTACGATTGAATCGCGGCCCTCTTTTACTTACCCAAATTACTGTATTTTTTAGTAAGAAAAATTACTTAGTAATAAGAGGTTATAAAGTTATAACCTTTTATATATAAAAATCTAAGGAGGGGACTTATGGATAACTTATTTGTATCTATCCCTGAACGCGCGAATTATTCGGTTGCTGATCCAGAATTGCTTTTTTATTACGAAGACCTGAATGAACGCGTGTGGAATTTAGTATCAGAAGTAGACGATAGTCTTTTGGACTTCGCGCGACACGTGATTAGATGGAATAGAGAAGACCGTGGAATTCCTATTGAGGAACGTAAACCCATTCGGTTGTATATCAATAGTCCGGGCGGAGACCTCACTATTTACGAAGCTGTGAAAGACATTATTGAAATGTCTAAGACTCCTATTATCGGTATCAATCTTGGTATGGCTTATAGTGCTGCGGCACTACTATTTTTGTCATGCCATGAACGCTATATGTTGAAATCAAGCAAACTTTTATTGCATTGTGGTTCTGGCCAATTCCAAGGGGAGTTCTCCTCGATTATTAATGCAGTCGCTGATTATCAGTCTCAAGTTGAAGCATTCATAGATAGAGTTATTGAAAAAACAACTTATGATGAAGAGACGGTCACATCAAATATCGCCTCTGACTGGTATATTGACGCTGAGGATGCTCTTGAACACGGCGCGGCAACAAAAATTGTCGATGATATTGATGAATTGCTATAAGGAGAACTGAATGGATTATACTGGTTATAAGAAAGTTATTCTAACCGACGATGAACTCGCGCGCATTTATCAGGAAGGTAAGTGTGACAGAGTTGACTTGGTTGAGAATGAGTATCTGGCAGTTATGAATAAAGATGACGAAGTAGTTGATAAGTTCAAGATGAAGAATGGAAAGATTGTGAAGATTCCATATTGCACTGTAGGTATAAAGTCATTAGAAGCCATGAAGCCGCGTAATCTTGAACAATATTTTGCTTTTGATTTACTAAAGAATGATGATATTCCAATCAAGTTGGTTACTGGACGTCCTGGTTCGGGTAAGACAAGCGCCATCGTTCATGCAGCACTCGAACTTCTTGATAAGGGCAAGTATGACCAAATTGTTTGGATTCGTAATAATGTTGAAGTTCGTGACACGACCCCGCTTGGCGCATTGCCGGGCGACGAACGTAGTAAACTACTTCCATACGTTGGCCCATTTATTGATGCGGCGACTGAGGAAATTACTAATGAAATGCTTGATGATGGTCGTTTGTTGGTAATGCATCTCGGCTATCTACGTGGCCGCGACATTCGCAATTCAATTATTATTTGTACTGAAGCAGAGAATTTATCTAAACAACATATTCAGTTGATTATGGGTCGTATTTCAGAAGGTTCTGTTCTTATGATGGATGCAGACTTGAAACAACGCGATAAAGATATTTTTATTAAGTCCCGTGGTATTGAGACTATGATTGAAAGATTACAGGGGCATTCTTTATTTGGATATGTTCATTTGGTAAAATCTGAACGTTCGCCTGCTAGTGCAATGGCTGACCTACTTGACGACTAAACTAACTACGGGCGACGCCTCTGCGCGCCGCCCATTTTTATGGAAGTGATGAAATGGCTAACTTGATGGGAGAAAGCAAAACTCTCTCTAGCAAATTTGTATTTTACCAGCAACTTGCAGAAAGCCAAAATCAAATAGCCCAAGATAGATATAAAGCAGTAATGAATGCTGGTGAAAATTTATTGGGTTTATCCCAACCTTCTTCACGAGCAAGCCATATTGCTAGTTCACTTCGCGCGCAAGCAAAAAATGAAGCAAAGAAAGAAGCAGAATTACTAAATACCTATTTCCAATGTAATTTTAGTATTGATGATATGTTTGACAAACAAGTAGGTATCGAAATTACAAAATCTTTGAATGAAGCACTCAACTTGAAAGATATTTTTGAACGTAATGTAGACCGTATTGTGAATGCCAAAAATGACCCGCGTGCGAATAAAACGACAATAACATCTATTATGGAAGGCTATTTGATTACTGAAATGCGCGAACAATGGGATAATATTGCTAATGCGATTTTAGATAGACTTGCGCAAACCAATGGAGAAAGTTCTATTGAAGATGCTGTTGATTTTGTATTTGACAGTCCTTTGATAGACGGAATAATAGAGAAAGCACTTGAGCGAGCAATGAAGTCTTCTACTTGGACAGATAGTGATGATGAACCTTTTAAAGAATTGATGGACTATCTTGATTCTCATAGCAATCAAAAGACCTATATACTCCAACAAATGTGGAGAAATTTGGGAATTGAAAATTTGAGAACTAAAATGAAAGAAACTATCAAAGATTCTGAACAACTCAAGAATTTCAAAAGAAATCTAAAAAAGAATCCTATCAATATGGAGACTGCAATCAAAAAAGGAACTCGAAAGGGTCTTATGGCAGAAGCATTCTCTCAAGTTATCGCAGAAGCTGCGCGCAGTCTAAATTCATCGAATGTTAAGTTTAGTACTGAACAGACTGGTGGTATTGGAGTAAAGCCAGACGTATTTATGACTTATGGACTAAAAATAGATACACTTACTGATATGCTACGTTCTGATAGATTTGTTGGTGCAAGTAGAGAACAGAACCGCGCGCGTTTTATTGAAATAAATGAACATTTGAAGAGACTAAATAAAGGATTTGTTGTGTATTCTAATGTGAAAGATTATACTATTGGCAAAGATTTTGAAAGGCGTGGTGGGTTTAGTACTGGTGAAGATATGAAACTAAGAACTTATAATAATATTATGAGTAGAACTAAATCTAATGAACTCATTGGCGCGATTGCTAATACTATTGAAGGCGCAGTCTTTGATAGTAAGAAGTATGAAGAAGCAATTACTGAATTTATTGCTCAAGATATGGCTAACTTTTTATTTGATGATGTATTTACCATTGGTAAGGAAATGACAAAAGGCGCGACTGCAATACATCTAATGAACTTGAATGGAATTTATATTCCTGTTTCTTATTTGATGTTATTACTTGCTGAAGCATTCGAGAGTGAAGAAAAGAAGAATTATCAAAATATCTTCAAACCATATATCAAGTCAAATTTCAAAATTGAATATCCTGAAGGCGGTATTGGCGAAGATGGACAGATAACTCCGAATAAGTGGACTAATGAAGATTGGATAAGACAAAGAGATATTGCCCTTGATAAAATTTATGTTGGGGCACATTTTGCAAGAAGCTTTGCAGATTTGATTGAGGAAATGATAAGATGATTATGAGAGCTATTGATAAACAAACACTACTTACACTAGTATCGAATTACACTTGGGACCCTATCCCACGAGAAGTAATAGATTATTGGGTGAAGATGCACGGAAAGAACATCACTATTGAACCCGAAGAAACCGAAGAAACTGATCCTTCTCACACTACGCGCGCCTGCGATTCAAAATCTGAGAACGACCCTGGGTCATCGGACGTCCAATCAACCGACGGCGCGCAAGAGTGTGAGGAAAACACAGAACAAAATAATGAAACTAATGAGGGCTGAGAATTATCTCGGCTCTCTTTTTGTCAAATTTGAAATTTTTATAAATATATGATATAATATATATAGAAAGTGGAAAGAGAGGAATTTAGTATGTATCGTTCTAAGTCAAAGTATTCCGCACAGCAAGATGCTATTATTGAGGGCTGTGCAATGGTGAAACTGGCAGAAGCAACTGATGCTCTTACTCTTGACGAGATTATTAGAGGAGAGCCGCTTCTTACTGGTGTAACCATTCAGAAACTCGCGCGTGTGATGATGAAGTTTGTTGATATGGGATTCGTAGTGAAGTCCAAGCGCCGCGATGGTAAAATGGTGTATAAGACAGTCGCGCGAATGGAAGAAGAGGGGTATGAGAGAGACCCCATTACACATTTATATGGAGGAGAATGGGCATGACTGATTTGAAGTATTATATTGGTAACACAGTTGAAGATACTGTTATGGTAACTCCCGATGATAGAGCAATTTGTTTTGATACCGAAGAAGAAGCACAGTTTTTCTTTGATAACTATCTTACTCCCGAAGATAAAGAAATTGCTATTATCGTCCATTGTATTTTGTTTTATGACGGCGGCTATGTAAACTGGAAAGAGTATCAAAAAGAACTGGAAGAGGAGTAAGTATGGAAATTCAGAAGTTCATTGAGAGTCATGATAACTGGGAGACTTTGCTTGCAGAGCCTCCTTACTCTCTTTCTATCAAGAAAGAGGACGATTTTGTTATGTTCAATTATAACCTAATCAATTCTGATATGACTATTCCGCTTGTCCGTGAGTGCCGTGGCTTGATTCTTGATAAGGGAAATTGGAAGGTCGTCTGCCGTGGTATGGACAAGTTCAGCAATGCCCATGAGAGTGATAGTGACCTTGACAAGATTGATTGGCAAACTGCGCGCGTTCAGGAAAAGGCCGATGGAACGCTCATTTTCGTTTGGAACTATGAGGGCGAGTGGCACGTTTCGACCAGAAGCAATATTGATGCCAATAATGCGCCATTGAATGTTGGTGGATTCGGTACGTTTTTTGATTTGTTTGTCGATGCGGTACATAAGAAGTTTGATTTTATTGACGATTTTTTTGATACTTTGGCACCAGCATTTACTTACTGGTTTGAACTGGTGAGTCCATATAATCGTATTGTTGTACCGTATGAGGAGACCAAACTTTATTTTCTTGGTTGGCGATGGAAGGGTAGCGATATGCAGGAACTCTATCCTGGAGACTCGGCAATGGCAAATTACTTTGACACTCCCAAAGAATATCCTCTTTATAACTTCACTGAAGTTTGCACGGCTGCGCAGAAGATGGGGTGGGACGAGGAAGGTTTTGTTGTCTGTGATGCTCAGTTCCATCGTGTCAAGGTGAAGTCTCCCATGTGGGTCGCAGCACACTATCTCCTCAATAATGGTGTTCAAACTGATGAACGGCTAGTAGACATTATTCGTAGTGGTGAATCTGCTGAATTTTGTGAGTACTGCCCTCAGTACTCTGCACGCCTGTGTGAAATTCAGTCTTTCATGGAGGAGTATGCTCGAGATGCGGAGGCTTATGCTCATGCGTATATCTACATGGTAAAAGAGAAGAATCTAACTCGCAGCGAATATGCCCTGCGCGCGAAGAGAGATAATGACTGGTGTTTTGACTATCTCATGTGGGCATTTACTCAAGTCTATGGAAATTCTCATGGCTATGTTGGTGATGGGGATTATAGCTTCAAGAAGTATGATGAACTCAAACTGCGGTCGAAGGATTGGGTGAGGACTTACAAAAGGGAGAGGGAATAACTTTCTCCCTTTGCCAGTCAAATTTGAAATTTTCTCAAACTTATTATATAATATATATAGAAAGTGAGAGGAGTGATAATATGAATATTGACTCTTTGCGCGAACAGTATATGCCTATCTTTGACCAGATTCGTAAGTTGCCTGAGTTTGAGGAGTTTGTGGAAAATAGCAATATTGATACTTTCAATGATTTATCTGCGGCGATTCGTAAGGCAGATATTCTTGACGGGTATGGTGATACTGGCGAAACTAAGGGCGTGTTTGTTCCTTACGATGAGGATATAGTCTTCAAGTTTCCTCTTCTTTCTCGTTGTAAGGGTTTCGATTATTGCCGTGCCGAAGTTCGTAACTATCGTGCGGCTGAAAAGGCGGAAGTAGGTCAGTATTTTGCTTGGACTGACAAGTTATTTGATGTATATACTGATAAGGGATACTATCCTATCTATGCCATGGTTCAAGTGGACTGTGATGAAGAAGCCATTACTGATATGATGGTCGAAACTTTCTGCGAGAACAACAGAAACCCCGACGATTATGAAGAAGACGAAGTTGATGAAAACATTATCAATGACTATGAAGACCGTTACAATTCTGCCTGCTCTGGTACTACCGAAGGCGTAGATGAATGGTTTCATTCTACTTTGGATTGTAGAGAGTATGCCAAGTTAGACCAGTTCCTTTGCTTCAATGACATTGATGATATTCATAGTGGCAATCTTGGTTTTTATGGTGACTCAGTTGTCATCATTGACTACTCTGGTTATAACTTTGTTCTTGAGCATACTGACAAAGAGTGGTATGCTGCCTATGGTCTGTAATTTGTAGAGTTTGTAATGAGGAAGAGCACTTATATAATGAGGGATTCTCCCTCTTCAAATAAATAGTGAAGCAATTCACAAAAAGGAGGAGTAAGTATGAGAAAGCATACGCAAGCGCATACCCAATCCTCAAACATTATTCTATTGGTATTTACTGTATTTTTGATTGTGACTGGTATTACATTGGCAGTTGGTGATGCTAAGGCACTTTCAAAGCTCGAACCATTTGTTCATCATAATGCTCCTGATACAGAAGTAACTACATTCTGCGCGCAGGAAGAAATTGTAGTAAACAGCGAGTATGAAGAAAATGGTGACGAGTTTGTAGATACTAAAGACCTAAAAGAACTTCGCGCGCTAATGAAAGAGTGCGAAGAAATTATGACTGCGGCGCACAATATGGCAGAAGCCGCTCGTGCGTTGGGGTATGAAGAAAATCACGACGTTATTGAATTAGCAACAGAAGAGTGGGAGCGCGCAGAAGAACTCTATACGCGCTATAAAGAAGTTTATGATGAAGAGAATGCTATTTGGGTCGCGCGCGCAGAGGAACATCCTGTTGCAACCTATGTGTGGCAGTTTCTTGATGATGCGGGATATAATGATTATGTCATTGCCGGCATTATTGGTAATATGATGGTTGAGTGCGGTGGACACACTCTTGCGCTCAAACCTTACATCTATTCCGCTGATGGTTATTATGGCCTCTGTCAGTGGAGTCGTGGGTATCAAGATAGAGTGGGCGATACTGATACTGAATACCAATGTGAATTTTTGGTAGATACTATCGTCTATGAAATTGATACTTATGGTCATTTATATAAACGAGGCTTTGATTATTCCAGTTTTATCAGTCTCACGAATGAAAAAGACGCGGCACTTGCTTTTGCGCGGGCTTATGAACGCTGTGGATTTATGTCCTATGGTGTGCGTAGAGCGTGTGCTACGAAAGCCTATAATTACTTCGTGGAATGAAGTAAGATAAAGAATAATGTTTGAGGGAGACGGCGCGGAAGCGTCGTCTTTTCTAATTTGAAATTTTCTGAAATTTTTGATATAATTATTATAGAAAAAATGAGAGGAGAAGTATTATGTGGAGAGTTATTTTCAGCGTGTATATGTTCGTGGCGCTGTTTGACATTCTGTTCTTTGTTAGAACAATAAGTGACTGCGCGCGAATGGTAAAAGATGAACTCGTGGAACTGGAAGATAATATACATACTATCCCTGGGTGGGGAAATTTTGAGATTTCGACACACTTTAGAGTGAGATGGCTTCAGTCGTATAGATATTTTCTTATTTCTTTGTTTCCTGTTGTGAATTTTACATTTATGTATTCTTTTTTAGCTAAGCCCGATGTATTTAGGAAGATGTTTTATATGAATTTCAGAGCGATAGCAGAGAATACAGTTAAGAGTATGATGGAAAAATTAGGAAAGGAGAATGAGACCAATGACTGTGAATGAAGCATTGAAGTTATGGGATTATCGAGATTTTGGTATTGCTCTATGGTATAATTCTGGCTCTGCGCGCGAAGTAGAACTTTTGTATTATGGAAATGCAATGGATAAAATGCCAAACAAGTATGGAGTTTTGGAATTTGTAAGTTTTATTCGGAATCCTAAGATTTTGTATATGTTTGAGAATAATACTAATTTCATTCATATCAAAGTAAAGTATAAAGAGAAGAAAGAACCAGACTACAAAGAACTTTGGAAAGATTTGTATGAGTTTGTGGAAAATAGTGCTATGTATGGTTCAACCACAGATTATCATACTATCTGGACTCTTATGGGTAAAATGGCTTCTGAGAATGTGGGCGAAGATACTGAATCTTATCCTATTGAAACTGTTCTGCGCGCAGTAAGAAAGATAGGGAAGGAATATGAAGCGGACAATGCCGCGGCGGCAGTAAGTTTCTTACTGGTTACTTTGGGCGATTTGTCTCGAAGGGGCTATGAAACTGTTCTGCGCGCGAATGAGAAGTGGTATGTAATTGGTGGAGACAAAGAAACTGCAATCAATTTTAGTGGTTGTATTATCTTGAATTGGCTATGGAGTAGAAATAGATTGGAGGGAAAAGAATGAGTTTCTTCGAGTGTAAGGTCGAGTGGTTTGATGAAGAAGCAGAGAACAATACCAGAGTATGGTTTGGTTATGTTTGTGCTGAAAATTATGGCGAAGCCGCAAAGAAAGTGTATGATGCTTGGTCTGATGTAATTATTAGTATGAGTCTGTATGAGACTGATTGCGAAGATTTGTTTGATTATGATAACTGCAAGGATTTTTATTGGAAGGAGAAGTAATTATGCTTTGTAATCGCGCGAAGAAAATCAAAAGAGACATCAATCGGTCAATGCGACATATGAACGAGAATATTGCGAATGATTATCTCTGGCGCGGTAGATTTGAAGTTCGTATGGAGCAGTTTCATTATCATTGGTATGAAGATAAGAGTGGTGTCTATGCCTATGTGCTTTTGAGATATACTGACTTGAAAACTGGTCAGACTTGGAAAAAGTGGTATAGCGATATAGAGATTAGTGGTCGTTATAGTGGATGGCATTTGTTTATGGACATGAATAATTTCATTGTCGATGAATGTAAAGTTTGGGACGTGGATAAGGACGACCCCAACCATCCGAAAAATGATAAGACTGTGTATAGGAGATAATTATGACTTACGAAGAGTTTCTGGATTTTGTCAAGGGATACGATGAGTTCAATGAGTATGTAAATAACTTATATAACCTTGGTATGGTAACTGATGATTGCCCTATTATGGAAATGTATGGTTATTATGCCAAGGCAATTTGTAAGAACTTCGGTGCCGATTATGTTTGGTTTTTGAACTGGGCTGATGATAAGTGCCTTCATGTCAAGGACTATAGTGATAATCACCCTGGTGTTGATTATTGGGTGCGTGATGGTTTGGAGATGTATAAGTTCCTACAATCTGAAACTGCGCGCGAAGAGTGCTGGATTTGAGAATTTGAAATTTTCATAAAGTTATTATATAATATATATAGAAAGTGAGGAAAAAGTAATGAAAGTAAAAAATTATTACCAGCTAGACTATTGGAGACTCGATGGCACTGATGGTGACAACGAAACAGACAAAGAAATTCGTACTCTCGCGCGCAGTCTATTCCCTTCGGATGTGGTTCCTTATATCAATTCTTTTGGTATGCTTATTGAAGATTATCTGGATTGGAATTATCCTGATGGAGTAATGAAAGCACTTAGTCTTGCTTTTCCTGATATGATTTTTGATTTATATTGGGAAGATGGAAGTAGTATTGACAGTTCCCATACTTATTTTGTTGCGGGGCTACATCAGTTTGCCAGAGGGCATATTACTTACGACGAGTTCGACCCAAATAAACTGGAGAAGTAAAGGAGAATAAATTATGAGAGACCCGAATCGTGTTTATGCTATTTGTACCCGTCTTGCCCAGACTTGGGAGAAGAATGTTCCTGATTGGCGACTGACCCAGTTGTTTGTGAACTTTATGAGTCATATGCGGTCTGATTGCTTCTACATGGAGGATGAAGACTTCATTATGAGACTGGAAGAGTTTCTTGATGAGGTAGGGCAGTAATTATGGGAATTGTGTTGTATAAGTTATTCATTGTGATGGTGATTGGTGTGTTCTGGTATGGGGCATATCAGGCATATAAGCATAGTATGGGAATGAAAGGCGCTAAGTCATATCTGATATTTTATACTTTTCTCTGCGCACTGATGGTAGTGGTGACTATGTTCGCGGTGTAATATGTTTGCGCTATAAAGGGAGGTGATGTTATGAGCAAAGTCTGGATTACTTCGGATTGGCACTTTTGCCATGATAGAGAGTTTATTTACAAGGCACGAGGCTTTGAAAATGTAAAGGACATGAATTATGCGATTCTGGATAGACATAATGAAGTCGTGGATTACGAAGATGATGTGTATGTGCTTGGTGATTGTATGCTGATGAATAACGTCGATGCTCGCGCGCTGATGAATCAGATGAAAGGTAGACTTCATATTATCAGAGGAAACCACGATACTGATACTCGCATGGAACTATATCGAACTGGTTGGAATGTGGTTGAAGTATGTGAAGGAAAGTTCCTGCATTACAATGGCTATCACTTCTATTTGAGTCATTTTCCTACGTTGACGAGCAACATGGATAGTGATAAGCCATTGAAGAAGAGGACGATTTGTTTGGGTGGACATTCTCATACTACCAATCCATTTGCAGACTGGGATAAAGGTCCAATATACCATGTGGAAGTCGATGCGCATAACTGCTACCCAGTTTTGATTGATGATATTATTACTTCTATGGAAAAGAAAATGGAGGAAAAGAAATGAATTTTTTGAAGGATGTTGTTCTTGGTTTGGTTGGACTAATTGCGCTCAATTCAATGGGCTATCTGGCAATGAATACGAGTATGGGCTATGATATTATTGTCTATGGTTGTATTATTGTTGTAGAACTGCTTGTGTTGATGTGGTTTGTGAAGTGGATTCGTCCGCGCGCAGAGTCAACTGATGATGAGTATGATGACTATGACTATGATTATGAAGATTCCTATGATTATTGTCATGGTAATACTTGCGACTGTGACGATTGTTTGAATGATGACCAGAAAGTTAAACTTGAAGAGGCACGTCAGAATCTTGACGATGCTATTGCCTATCTTGACCGAATTATGGCTCAGTCTCCGCGCGCAGAGGAAAATGCTATCAACGTAGATAGTAAGACTACGAATGAGACTGCGCGCGAAGAGTGCGAAGAGGATGGCCCAAGTCATAATGACCCGACGGGTGAGACTGGTGACCTTGGTGTTGTTGAGTCTGATATTATTATTAAGAATGAGAGTGACACTACTTCTCTCGACGACCTAATTGCCGAAGTAAAGAGTTTCTAAAGGAAGGGATAATAGTTATGTTATATATCTTATGTGGCCCATCTTATTGCGGTAAGAGTACTTATGCCAATGAATTGAAGAACTATATCTCTGCGCATGGCACTAATGTAACTATTATCAATCCTGATTCCATTCGTGAAGAACTTCTCGGTGATGCGAGTGACCAATCTCATGGTGACTTAATATTCAAGACTGCGCATCAGAGAGTTGAAGAAGCATTGTCAAACCATGATATTGTTATCTTCGATGCGACTAGTCTCACACTACGCGCGCGGAAACCTTTACTTGAAATTGCGAAGAGATATAACGAAATGGTAATAGCAATAGTATTCAAAGACTTATCTATGGGAGAACTTGTATCGCGTTATACCGCGCGCGAACGTAAGGTTCCTTTAGAGATTGTAGAGAAGCAAAGGCAGAAGTTTATTCTACCTACGCGCGCAGAGGGATTTGATAGAGTGTGGAAAGCGGAGGAGTACATTGATACGTTACACTAATATGAGAGGAATCAATCTTTGCCCCGTTGAGGGAGAAATTGCATATGAGGCGGATACTGGTAAAATATTTGTTTATTATAATCAACAGTATGTAGAGTTATATACTGAAGTAGATATGACCAAAGCCTCTAATGAGACTCTTGATATTTCTAAACCTCTACTCTGTAAGTGTTGTGGCGCTCCTCTGCGCGCGGGTCAAACTCAATGTGACTATTGTGGTGTAAGTTACAATAAGATTATTAGCGGCGCGCCATCGGTGGACGAAGACGGTTTGATTATTCAAGGCGGTATTGGTAATTCAGTATTGTGTAAGTGGTAAGGGAGGAAATGAAATGATTTTATGGATTATTTTTGCTTGTTTTTTTATCGGTTATGGTGTGGTTTCTATCCGTGAAGGAATCCAAGACAGAAAGAAATATCAGACTTCTACTAATAGATGGTATTATAGCTCCTATGGCGAGTACACTGCAAAGAAGCCCAGTTTTTGGAGAGACTTTATGAACTGGTTTTGGAGTGTTGCTCTTTTTGGTTGTATTATTATTGTTATTGGGTTTTTTGTTCAGTTGTTTGCTTATAATAGTGATAAGCTTACTCACTATGAACAAGAAAGCCAATGGAATATCTATGCCTTCTCTGATAATGTTACTGTTAGTGGTCGAATTTATTTCATGAGCGCACAAGTTGAAGGAAACCTGTGTTATTACTATCTCGCAAATTCATCTCATGGACAGATGGTATATGAAATTCGTTCATCTGATACTTATCTAAATTATATTCCCGAAACTGAAACCTGTTATATTCAGAAGTATGAAAGATTTTTCAACGATACTTTCTGGAATAAATTCTTTATTCCTCGTATTCTCGGTCTTACTGATTGTTATTATGTCGCATATATTCCTGAAGGTAGTGTATCAAACGAATTCCAAGTTGATTTACAGTAATCTAACTTTCAAAATTTGAATTCTCTATAAATATATAGTAT
>ERZ1034844.987-NODE-987-length-14160-cov-5.174335_pt1 | contig 14160 bp, 12 predicted proteins | sample MGYA00520594_ERZ1034844 | MGnify/ENA primary metagenome ERZ1034844 (study PRJEB33766, sample SAMN09781733) | gut metagenome | biome: gut microbiome | host: Homo sapiens | place: Madagascar | study: EMG produced TPA metagenomics assembly of the PRJNA485056 data set...
AAATAAGCGCGCGTCTTTCGGCGTCCCACGAGAGAAGTTCCGAAAAATCGACGTCGCATTCTTTCTTTTTCAAAGACGCTTTCACCGCGTCGGGATTGCTGCGAATCAGGTTAATGTCAATCATATCTTTCTCCTATATTACGAAGTTGATAAGGCGATGGGGAATTACGATAACTTTTTTCACGGTCGCGCCATCGAGAAGGGCTTTGACCTCATCGGAATCCATCGCGATTTTTTGGATTTCGTCTTTGTCCGCGCCGGACGGTACGACGATTTTCGCTTTCACGCGGCTGTTGATCTGCACCGCGAGTTCGAGTTCGTCCTTAATAAGGGCTTTTTCGTTGACTTTCGGGAATTCGGTATTGAAAATCGTGGTTTTGTTGCCCAAAATTTCCCAAAGTTCTTCCGTGAAATGCGGCGCGAACGGCGCAAGCACCTTCACAAGGTCTTCTACGCACTCCTTAAAGACGGCGTTTTTGTCGGACACTTTGTTTTCGTAATCGGTAAGCGCGTTCGTGAATTCCATAATACGCGCGATCGCCGTGTTGAACGCAAAGTTTTCGGTGTCGGCGGTGACGCATTTTATCGTGTTGTTTCTGACGTATTCGATATTCTTTTCGGCAGCGGTCAAAGGATTATTGTTGTACGAGAACGTGCGGCTGTGGCACACGAGCCTTTCAACCCTGTCCATGAAACGCTGGATACTTTCAAGCCCTTTATCGTTCCACGGTCCGCCTTCGACATAGGAAAAACCGAACATAAGGTAAAGGCGGAAAGCGTCGCTGCCGTACTTTTCGATGAGAGTGTCGGGCGAAATTACGTTGCCGCGGGACTTGCTCATTTTTTGTCCGTCGGGCCCTAAAATCGTGCCCTGATGCACAAGCGACTTGAACGGTTCGTCAAAGTCGAGATATCCCATATCCCTTAACGCTTTTGTGAAAAATCTTGCGTACAAAAGGTGCATGCACGCGTGCTCCGCGCCGCCGATGTATTTATCGACGGGAAGCATTTTGTCGACTTTTTCGCGGCTGAACGCTTCCTTGTCGTTTTTCGGATCGACGTATCTCAGATAATACCAGCTGCTGCATACGAATGTGTCGAGCGTGTCGGGATCGCGTTTTGCGTCCGCGCCGCAAACGGGGCATTTCACGTTCATAAATTCGTCGCACTTTTTCAGCGGGCTTTCGCCGTCGGGCGTGAAGTTGACGTTGTAAGGAAGTTCCACGGGCAAATCCTTTTCGGGGACGGGCACCGCGCCGCAGTGCGGACAATGGATAACGGGAATGGGCGCGCCCCAATAACGCTGACGCGAGATAAGCCAGTCGCGCAGACGATAGTTGGTTTTGAGTTCCCCTTTCCCTTCTTTTTCAAGTTTTCTGATGACGGCAACGCGTCCTTCTTCGGTGGTCATACCGTCAAATTCGCCGCTGTTGCACATTATGCCATAGTCGGTATAAGGCAGATCGTCGGGCGAGCCGTCCTTGCTCCTTATTACTCTTTCGATGGGCAAGCCGTGCTTTTTCGCGAAAACGTAGTCGCGGTCGTCGTGCGCCGCAACGCCCATAACCGCGCCCGTGCCGTAACTTGCAAGGACGTAATCGGCAACGAGAATGGGAACTTCCCTGCCGTTTATCGGGTTGATGGCGTAACTTCCCGTGAACACGCCCGTCTTTTCGCGTGAGGACGAAAGACGTTCAATCTCGTTAATTTTGCTGCACTGCAATTTATAGTCTTCGACAATCTGTTTGTTCTCTTTGGTGACGACCTTATCGACAAGCGGGCTTTCGGGCGCGAGAACAACGTACGTGATACCGAAAATCGTGTCGGCGCGCGTCGTGAACACGCGGAAACGGACGTCCTTGTCTTTCACTTGGAACTCGATTTCGCCGCCCGTGGATTTACCGATCCAGTGTTTTTGCATAAGTTTGGTTTTTTCGGGCCAGTCGAGTTTGTCGATGTCGTTCAAAAGTTCTTCGGCGTATTTCGTGATGCGGAAGAACCATTGCGTCAGATTTTTACGGACAACCGTCGTGCCGCATCTTTCGCAGCAGCCGTCGACGACCTGCTCGTTCGCAAGAACGGTCTGGCAGGACGGGCACCAGTTGACCGGCGCTTCCTTTCTGTATGCCAAATCGTGTTTATACATTTGCAAAAACAGCCATTGCGTCCATTTATAATACTTCGGATCGCACGTGACGACCTCGTAATCCCAATCGTATGTCGCGCCGATGTTTTTAAGCTGTTTTTCCATCGTCGCGATGTTTTTCAGGGTGCTGTCTTTGGGATGAATACCCGTTTTTATCGCGTAGTTTTCGGCAGGCAGACCGAACGCGTCGAATCCCATCGGCTGGAACACTTCGTAGCCCTGCATACGCTTAAAGCGCGCGAAACTGTCCGACGGTCCGTAGTTGAACCAGTGTCCGACGTGCAACTTTGCGCCCGACGGATACGAAAACATTTCAAGGACGTAATACTTCTTGTCGATTCTCGACGGATCGAACTTATAGGTTTTTTCCTCTTCCCATTTTTTATTCCATTTTGCTTCGACTTCGAGCATGTTCATATAGGAAATACCTCGTTTGAAAAAATATATAAAAGATTATAACAAAGTAAATATAATAAGTAAACAAAAATCGAACGGATTTTTCATTTTCAAAACCAAACGCCCCCTTTCTTTCGGGAGCGTCTTGATTTTCATTGTTTCGGATTTTGAAAAAATTATACGTTGAAGCGGAACAAAACCACGTCGTCGGGTTGCATTACGTAGTCCTTTCCTTCGCTCCTCACCTTGCCTTTTTCTTTGGCGGCGTTGAAACTGCCAAGTTCCAAAAGCGTAGGATAATCTACTATTTCCGCACGGATAAACCCCTTTTCGAAGTCGGAATGGATTTTTCCTGCCGCTTGCGGCGCTTTCGTTCCGCGCTCGATCGTCCACGCCCTGACTTCCTTTTCGCCGGCGGTCAGATAACTGATAAGACCAAGGAGTTTATAGCACGCCGTGATAAGTTTCGAAAGCGCGCCTTCTTCGATTCCCAAATCGTCAAGGAAGGCTTTTCTTTCGTCGTCGGAAAGGCTTGCAAGTTCTTCCTCGATCTTTGCGGAAATCACGACGACTTCGCTGCCTTCCGCCTTTGCGTATTCTTCGACGGCTTTCGTATATTCGTTTCCGCCGGTCTGGTCTTCGGACACGTTCGCGCAGTAAATGACGGGTTTGTCGGTGAGCAGGAAAAAGGATTTCACAAGTTCCTTTTCGTCGTCGGACAGTTCCATCGTCCTTACGGGTTTGCCGCTTTCAAGCCATTTATAAATGCGGGTTAAAAGATTTGCCTCTTCGATAAACTTTTTGTCGCCGCCCTTTGCCATAGATTGCGCTTTTGCGATGCGGCGTTCCACCGTTTCCATATCGGCGAAAATAAGTTCCAGATTTATGGTTTCGATATCGTCGACGGGATCGACCTTACCGGAAACGTGCGTTACGTTTTCGTCGTCGAAGCACCTTACGACGTGCACGATCGCGTCCACTTCCCTGATGTGCGACAGGAATTTATTGCCAAGACCTTCACCCTTCGACGCGCCCTTGACAAGCCCCGCGATATCCACGAATTCCACGGTTGCGGGGGTGATTTTCTTGCTGTTGTAAAGCGCCGCGAGTTTTTCAAGCCTTTCGTCCGGCACCGCGACGACGCCCACGTTCGGCTCTATCGTGCAAAAAGGATAATTCGCGCTCATCGCGCCTGCGTTTGTAATTGCGTTGAACAACGTGCTTTTCCCGACGTTGGGGAGCCCGACTACGCCTAATTTCATATCACACCTCTTGTTTTTGTCGAAAATATAATACAACATTTTTATTTTGTAGTAAAGAGAAAGGCGGCACTTTGGTTTACAAAATATAATTGCTATGATAAAATAACTTAAACTATTTAAGCATAAAAGCAAATAAAAAGGCAACTTATGGATTACAAACACGAGATTTCGCAACTTATCAACATCGACGGCGTCGACCGGCAGGACGTCGAATCCCTTATTGCGGTGCCCAAAGAAAGCGGCAACGGCGATTATTCCTTGCCGTGCTTCCGTTTCGCAAGGGTGTTAAGGAAAGCCCCCGACAAAATCGCCGAAGACCTTGCAAGCGATATCGTCGCAAAACTCAAACGCATAAACCGCATTCACGAAAGGGTTTCCGCCGTGCGAGAGTCGGTAAAAAGCAAATCTTCTTTGCTCGATCTTTTGCCCGAAAACGAAAAGGACGATTTCCGCGCGGAGTTTTCTTCACTCGGAAAGCCGTTTGAAAAACTTTTTGACGACGTCAGTCAATCCGAGCCGAAAAAACGCGCCGACGCTTTCTTTTATCTTGCGTCGCTTGCGAAATTTGTCGATAAGGTCGAGGCGAAAAACGGATATCTCAACTTTTACCTTAACAAAAGCGCGTACAACAAAATAATTCTGGACAAAGTCGCCGCGGAAGGCGACAAGTACGGCGCGTCCGACGTCGACGCGGGCAAAACCGTCTGCATCGACTATTCGTCCATAAACATCGCAAAGCCTTTCCATATCGGCCATCTTATGACGACGGTCATCGGCGCGGCGCTTTATCGCACGTTCAACTTTCTGGGCTACCGCGCGGTCGGCATAAATCACCTTGGCGACTGGGGCACGCAGTTCGGCAAACTTATCGTCGCATACAAACTTTGGGGCGACAAAGACGACATCGAAAAACGCGGTATCCGCGCCCTGCTCGATATTTACGTCCGCTTCCACAAAGAAGCCGAAAAGGACGACTCGCTGAACGACGAGGCAAGGCATTACTTCAAACTTATCGAGGACGGCGACAAAGACGCGCTTGCCCTGTTCAACTGGTTCAAAGACATCACGATGAAGGAAGTAAACAGGACGTACAAACGTCTGAAAGTCACCTTCGACAGTTACGCCGGCGAAAGCTTTTACAACGACAAAATGCAGCCCGTCATCGACGAGCTTAGCGCAAAAGGATTGCTCAAAGACAGCGAGGGCGCAAAGGTTGTGGATTTGTCCGCATACAATATGCCGCCGTGCTTGATCTTAAAGGCGGACGGCGCGACGCTTTACGCCACGCGCGACCTTGCCGCGGCGTTTTATCGCAAGAAAACTTACGACTTTTATAAATGCCTGTACGTTGTGGCTTATCAGCAGAATCTGCACTTTAAGCAGTGGTTTAAGGTCGTTGAACTTATGGGTTACGACTGGTACAAGGATTTGGAGCACGTCGCTTTCGGTATGGTTTCGATGGAAGACGGCGCAATGAGCACCCGCGAAGGAAAGGTAGTGTTTTTGGAAGACGTCCTCAACAAAACCGTGGAAAAAGCCCGCGCAATTCTGGACGAAAAATCGAAAGGTCTTGACGACAAAGCGACGGTTGCCGAAGATATCGGCGTTGGCGCGGTGGTGTTCTCCGCCCTTTACAACAACCGCATAAAAGACGTCGTTTTCAGCTACGACCGCGTGCTGTCGTTCGAGGGTGAAACGGGACCGTACGTACAATATACTCACGCGCGCTGCACAAGCGTTTTAAGCCGTGCGGAAATTACAAATGACGTCGATTACTCCGCCCTTGACAATGCGGAAGCGAACGCCGTCGTGAAAGCGATCGCGGCATTCCCCGACGCAGTCAAAGACGCCGCCGAAAAGTACGAGCCATGCTATATCTCGCGCGCGGTGATGGCGGTATGTCAGGCATACAACAAGTTCTACTTCGAGCACCGCATTATCGACGCGGCAGAACCGCAAAGAAACGCAATGCTCCTGCTCACCAAAGCGACGAAACAAGTCATCAAAACGGGCTTGACGCTTCTGGGCATCGCCGCCCCCGACAAGATGTAACGCGGGCGTTACAATGAAATAAATTCGCCGTCAGCGAATTTGTGAAATCCGTTTTCCAACCGACTGAAATCGCCCCGACGATAAACTTTGCCCATCGGGCAAGTTGCGGATTTACCTTTTCTTTGGCATCAACCAAACTCTAACTTGCTTTATAAAACAAAACCCTGCGGTGCAGGGTTTTGTTTTTGTTTTAGGGATAAATGATAAGGAAAATTATGTTTTATTAAATGACTTCGGAATAGCCGTTGTTGTAGGTGAGTTTATAGCCGCCTTCAACCGATTCAACGGTGATAAAGCCTTTTTCTTTGCCCTTTTCGTACTTAATCTTGAATTTTCCGTCCACGTCGCCTTTGATGATTTTATATTCGGTTTCTTCGGGGACGTTTTCGATTTCCATTTTGAAGGATACTTCGGTTTTGCCGTTTTCGTCTTCGATTTCAAGCTTGAATTCGCGTGCCTTCTCGCCGTTTTCGTAGATTTCGTATTCGTATTCGACTTCCTGAGCGCCGTTTTCAACTTCTACGGATTGTTTGATCTTGACGTAGTTCAAGGGATTCGCCTTGCTTTTGGTGGTGAATTCAATGGAAGTTTCTTTTTCGTTGCCTTCGGTTTCGATTTCCTTTTTGCCCGTTACGTCAAACTTTTGGTCGCCGAATACCATCACGCCCGACAAAGTTGTGGACACTTCGGTTTCTTCCTCGCCGTCGTCGATTTCGGTTTCGGTGACGGTGTTGACTTCCTTATAATACATTTTTGCGGTGATGCCGGTGTTGCCGACGGTGACCGTCATGACGAAAGGATAATCTTTGAATTCGCCGTCTTTATCTGTGTTTTCTGCAACGTTCTGGCTGATTCCGCCACCCGCAAGAATGTCGTCGAACATATTAAGACAGTCTTTGATGCCGCTTACGTCCGCGTCGGTTATGACGCCCGGGCGGGTTGTTTCCGCCGCGCCGGTTGCGCCGCTTTCGGTCTGAGCAAGATATTCCGCACCGGTCAGCGCGGAAAGCGCGTATACGTCGTTTGCGTTGACTTTGACTTTCGCCGCGTTACCGCCGCCGCCTTTGACGTCGCACGCCGTGAGCGCAGCCGTCATCGTTCCGATAAGAGCGAGTGCACATACTATTGATATTATTTTCTTTTTCATAAGGGGTTACCTCCTGTTTATTCTACTTAATATACGGACAACCCCTTAAAAAATTCTAACGTTTTTGAAAAATTTTTAATCTTCTTGTTCAAAAAGTTCTTCCTTGACGATTTCCAGAAGGTCGGACAGGATCTCTCCGTAGGAGTCGTCGCTGTCGGGATTTTTGATGTCGTCGATACATTCAAGAAGGTCTTTCCTTTTGTCGACAAGGTCCTCGTAAAATTCGGCGATTTCGTCGTTGGCGACCTCGTGGTAATTCACCTTATAGTAGGCGCAATAATGCACTATTGCGTTGAATATTGCTTTTTCTTCGTTTGTGCCGTTTTCAAGGTCTTTTACCTTGCGCTCGCTTTCTGAAAGCACCGCATTATTTAGCATTTCACAAAGCTTGTTGATGTCCCCGATTTTTTTGTCGATTGCACGAAGAAGACTTTCCTTAAACTCCTTAATCATATCGATTTCGTATTGTCCGACGTTGTCGGTGTCGTACCAATCCTCGATGGCGTCGATGTCCTTATCGCTTAAAATCATCGCGGAAACGTCTTTGTTTTTGTTTTGGAACAGGTTGTTGACGACCTCTAAGGCGTGACGCTGTTTTTCGTCGATGCGCTTGCCCGTTTTTTTGTCGGCGACGGAAATTCTGACTTTGCCGTTTTCCTTCACAAGCCCCGCCTCGTCCATTTTTTCAATAAGATAAGTTGCTGCTTCGTCGATATTTTTGCCGACAAGGTTTTCCTGATAAAGTAAAACCACGCCGTCTTTGTTCATACCTTTTTGCGCGGTAACGACGTCCCCACCGGACACGTCGAGCCTTACGGACGGGTTGACGTCGATAAACACGACGTAGTCCGACGCGTACGAAACGCCGGGGGTTTTCCCGGGTTTGTCGGGCTTGGACGTTTTTGCGATAATCGGCGCAAGCACCGCAATCATCGCGATAAGCGCAACGGACAAGACTGCCGTCGCCCACTTGAACCCGTTTGACGATTTTGCGGCGGGCGCGTTCTTCTTTTCAAACTGCGAAAAATCGACGCCTTTCCTGATTCTCTCTCTGACGTCGGGGGACTTTTCGTATAATTCGTTTATAATCTTGTTTTTATTTTTCATTATAAACCTCGCCGTAAAACGTTTTGACTTTTTTGATAATCTTGTTATATTTCCAGTTTATCGTGGATATGGGTTCGCCAAGCATTTTTGCGACCTCGACGCGGCGGTATCCGTAAATCGTCGTGAGTTCCAGTATGCGGAATTCGTCGTCGCTTAAATTCTGCCTTGCGTGTTCGAGAAGCGGAAGATCCGAAACGGTCACGTCGCTTGTCGCGATTTCGACGTCGTCGATATTCGCGCCCGCCGCCCTTGTCATTCGCCGCGCCTCGTCCAGCGCCTTGTTCTTCGCGATTTGCAAAAGGTACGAAAGCGGGTTTTGCTCATCGTCGATTTTCGCAACCGAATTCAGAAAAGCGACGTACGTTTCCTGCATTGCGTCCTCGACAAGATAGCTGTCTTTCAATATGCCGCGTATCACGTAATACACCGACGCCCTTGTCAAATCGTAAATCTCGTCAAAATACTCGGTTTTGCCCTTTTTAAGTTGTCTGATAGTGCGCGCTACCTTTTCTTTCAACATGACTCTACTTTATATACGGATTATCTCCTGAAAATTTCCAACTTTTTTCAAAATAATCTTAAAAATACAAACGGGGACTCCGAAAAGCCCCCGCATTTTCGTTTTTTTGCCGTTTATCCGAAGATATACGTCCTTGCTTCCCACGGACGGGTAACAAAGCCGTTGTTTACCACTTTGTTGTCCTTGTAGTTTCCGATAAGTAACTTGCCCTTTTCAAGGTCGAAGCCTTCGGGCGCCTTGAATCTGACCGCTTTGTTCGAGAAATTCAGCACGACAAGCATACGTTTCCCTTCGTAATTCCTTTCGTAAACCCACAGGTTTTTGCTGTTTTTATAATGCAACTTGTAGTCGCCGTAAATGACAATCGGGTTTTCTTTTCTTATCCTGATAAGTTCGCGATAGTAGTTAAGGACGCTGTTTTCGTCGTCAATCTGGCTTTCGACGTTAATATCCTTATAGTTTTTGTTGATATGGAACCAAGCGCGGTCTGCCGTCGTGAACCCGGCGCACTTGCCGTCCGTCCATTGTACGGGGGTGCGGGCGTTGTCGCGGCTGCCGTATGCAAGCATTTTCATCGCGAGCTTTTCGGGAAGACCGAGTTTTTTCATTATGTCGTGCGTGCAGAACGCCGCAACGTCCACGTAATCGCGAATGTTTTTAAGGTATATGCTGGTCATTCCGATTTCCTGTCCCTGATACACAAACGGCGTGCCCGACAGGAAGAAATACGAGTTTGCAAGCACTTTCGCCGACAAGTCGTGATATCTCTTTTCGTCGCCGAAACGGGAAACCGAACGGGGTTGGTCGTGGTTTTCCATATAGTTTGCGTTCCACGCGACGCCGTACATTTTGTCCTGCCACGTCGACATGACTTTTTTAAGTTTTTTGAGTTTGAATCCCGTGTGTACGCAGGCGTTGCCGATGCAGTCCGCTTCCATATGCTGGAAATGGAACATCATATTAAGGTCTTGTTTTTCGCCTTCTTTTATGAATTCGAGCGCGATATCGGGCGTCATTCCGGGCGCTTCGCCGACGGTCATGCAGTCGTATTTGCCCCAGCCTTCGTTTTTGAACTGTTGCAGATATTCGTGAAGGTGCGGTCCCCTGTTATAATGCGTAACGCCGCGCATGACGGGTGAAAGCGGATTGCCGTTCGGCAGACCTTCTTCCTTACTGATATAAGTGATGACGTCTTCGCGGAAACCGTCCACGCCCATATCGAGCCAGTATTTGTAAATGTCGATGACTTCTTGTCTTACTTTCGGGTTATCGTGATTCAGGTCGGGCTGTCCGACGGCGAACAGGTGCAGATAATATTCCTTCCTTTCGTCGTCCCACGTCCAGGCGGGGCCGGGGAACGATGACGTCCAGTTGTTGGGATAACCTTTCCCGTCCTTTCCCGTGCCTTTGCGCCAGAAATAATAATCCTTATACGGGTTGTCGTCGCCGCCCATGCGGGACTTCCGGAACCATTCGTGTTCGGTCGACGTGTGGTTGACGACAAGATCCATTATGACTTTTATGCCCCTTTCCTTGCAACCTTTCAACACCGCCTTGAAGTCGTCAAGGGTGCCGTATTCGGGCGCGATGTTGCGATAATCGGCAATGTCGTATCCGAAGTCGCATTGCGGACTTTTGTAAACGGGCGAAAACCAGATGGCGTCAATACCCAGCCATTTCAGATAATCAAGCTTTTCCAGCACGCCTTTCAGGTCGCCGATGCCGTCGCCGTTGCCGTCCTTGAAACTTCTGGGCCAGATCTGGTAAACGGTCATTTCCTTGTACCAACACTTTTTGATATCCATAATTTTACCTCTTTTAAGGATAATTTTTTATAAGTATATATTATCAAATAAAGCGGCGTTTCTCAACAGATTGCACAAAAAAAACCGCGTCCCCCGACAAAAAAGTTGTGTTTTTTTTATAATATGATATAATCGTAATGGTTTTCTTAACGCTCCTTGGCGAGGTAGCCCGTCGGAGAAGGTAGAAAAGTGCAAAAGCGTAAAAACTTGTTTTTATATTTCTTGCTTGCTTTGGTCACCGTCGTCTGGGGCTTGGGCTTTGTATTCACGAAACAGGTGTTGCCGTATGTTTCGCCGTCGCTTCTGAACGTGTTGCGTTTTTCCGTCGCCGCGCTCATAACTTTCATCTTATTTTTCAAACAGGTAGTTAAACTTAACATAAAGCAGTGTTTAAGTGGCGTTTTGGCAGGAACGCTTATTGTTTTCAGCTTTGGCTGTCAGACTTATTCAATGGTTTACACATCAGCGACAAACACGTCTTTGATGACGGGGCTTTACGTCGTGATGGTGCCGTTTTTTATTTGGGCGGCGCACAAAAAACGTCCGCCGATCCGCGCATTCGTCGCGGGATTTCTGGGCTTCGCAAGCATTGCGTGTCTGGCTTTCGGCGGCTTGTCGAAACTGAACTTCGGCGACCTTCTCGCGTTTTTCTGCGCTGTGGGGTTTGCCGTCCATTATCTTGTCCTTGACAAAGCGACGAAGTCCACGCCCGCGGGCGCGCTGACCTTTGTACAAATGCTGACCGCCGCCGTTTTGTTTTTCGTCGTCGGATTTATCGTCGACGGCAAAGCAATGCTGAATTGCTCTTTCCCGAAATCCATTATCCTTCCGCTTTTCACCCTGTGCGTGTTGAATACGGCGTTTGCTTATATCGTTCAAACACGCGCGCAAAAGACAATCGACGCGTCGAAAGTTTCGCTTGTTTTGTCGTTTGAAAGCACGCTGGGCGCGGTGTTTGCGGTGATTCTGGGCGGCGACAAGTTCACCTGGTATCTCGCCCTTTCGATAATCGGAATGACGGCGGCTATCCTTATTGCCGAGTGGCCACAGAAAAAACAAACGTCGTCTCTTCCCGACGTCGAAACGAATAATTACGACTTTTCCGCAATATCCTCTTCTGACGACCAAATAAATTTGCCATAATTATTGACTTTTGATTTTCAAGGTAGTATTATTCCTTTCGAAAAAAATGTTTGGAGGTTTTTTATGCAAGACTTCGCAAAAAATTATATCAAATCATACGAAGGGCTCGGCAAATGGGTCAAGTTCCTTCTCAATTTCCTTTGGGCAATCCCCACGAATCTTTATCGCCTTTCGAAAAGCATCGTGAAAAAAGATACGATCGGCGCGGTTCTTTCCGTCATTCTTCTTATCTTCTGCGGCTGGTGGGTTATCGCGGTCATCGACTTCGTAACAATCGCCCTTCAAGACAAGATTTATTGGTTCGACTTCAAGGAAATGAAACTGTACGCCCTTGAAGACAGCACGGATTCGGCCGACAACAACTCGAACACCGACAAACCCTCGTCCGACGACAACAACTCGTCCGACGACAATAACTCGAACGCCGACAAAATCGACTGACAAAATCAAATCAAAAAGAAAAGACTTGCAGCAGACGATTGCAAGTCTTTTCTTTATTACGTTTTTCTATTTATTGTCCGCGGGCTTCTTTTTGCGTTCATAATTCTCCTTTATTAAAAAAACCGCAGTTAAGCGGTTTTTGGTCAATCTGAGGTACTGCCGCGTTTTTCGCGGAAATTAGTTTGTTTTTTCTTTGCGCGTTCGATTTTCTTGTCGGAAGTCCTGCTTGAAATCTTGTTGAATTCCAAAAGGTTTTTGCTGAACTTCCATTTGCCGTCTTCGATTTTCGACGGAGTTATTCTATACGTCAGGTCTTCGCGCTTCGGATACAGCATGAAACTTACTTCCGCGGGCTCTTCAAAAGACAGCGCGCCAGTCGAGTCGCCATACGTCGGCAGTCGGAAATCCTTGACGATAACCTTCTTCACGACCTTGCTTTTTTCCGCGTCGAATTCCAGCGTGAAGCGAACGTCATACGAGGTTTCTTCGCCGCCGACGGGTTTTAAGATCACCTTGCCCGTCTTTTCGCTTTCGCCACCCTTATACAATACAAGAAGATAATAGTCGAATTTGTCGGCGTAATTATACGTTTTTCCGTCGTACGAATTGTAAAACATACGGTCAACTCCGTACACCCCGTAAACTTCTTTCTCTGCGCCGGTATTGAATATGCAGCCCGTAAAAGTCAGCGCGGTTGTTACAATAAGTATCGCGACAAGCGCGACAGAAATCACCTTTTTCATGCTTTTATTGTATATGTTTTGACCGTTTTTGGCAACTATTCTCCCCTTTTTGCACGTTTTTCGCCCCTTTGCACGGTCTTTCACGAATTTTTTATTCCTTTTTTCTTATTTTTGTTTGACAAACATTCAATTATAAGATAAACTAATTAAGCATTTGATTTTTATGCAAACGGCGCGGGGTAGAGCAGTCGGTAGCTCGTCGGGCTCATAACCCGAAGGTCGTGTGGTTCAAGTCCCACCCCCGCAACCAACTTGGCGGCGTAGCTTAGATGGTTATAGCGGCCGGTTCATACCCGGCAGGTCGTTGGTTCGAATCCGACCGCCGCTACCAAATGTAAACACCGTAAATTGCAACACCGCAAGGTGTCGGGTTTATTGAAAACACGTTGAAAGTTCACTTTCAAAAGCGTTTTTAATAAAAACGAGAAAATGCGAAGCATTTGCAATTTACGATATATACATCCCCACAGGCGGAAAGACACGCAGTGGCTTACCGTCGCAGGGAAACATCCCCACAGGCGGAAAGACACGCAGTGGCTTACCGACGACGGGATAAATAACAAACAACACGTTCCTTGAAAACTGAGCTATCCTTTAACGTTACGAAAGGTTTGTTTCTTTGACTTTTGTATATCACGCCGTCTTCGCGTAAACGCAAACGTCGAAACAAAACATTTGTTTTATTGTTTCCCCCTTGGTAATCGCCTTCGGCGCTTTCCAAGAAGCCGGTCAAAGCCTGCGCTTTGCCCGCCCTATGTTTTCTTTACGCCGTTTCTGCGTAAACGCAAACGCCGAAACAAAACATTTGTTTTATTGTTTCCCCCTTGGTAATCGCCTTTGGCGCTTTCCAAGAAGCCGGTCAAAGCCTGCGCTTTGCCCACCCAATGTTTTCTTTACGCCGTCTTCGCGTAAACGCAAACGTCGAAACAAAACATTTGTGAAACAAATCGCCTAATTTCGTGGCCCCTTGGTCAAGTGGTTAAGACATCGCCCTTTCACGGCGGTAACATGGGTTCGAACCCCGTAGGGGTCACCACAAGTTGGGGGTATAGCTCAGCTGGGAGAGCACGTGCCTTACAAGCACGGGGTCACAGGTTCGAGCCCTGTTGTCCCCACCACATTAAAAAACGCGCAACATTATGTGTTGTGCTTTTTTATGTGTCGGGAAACAACATCGGGCGAGAACCCAACCGAACGGTTGGCGTTCGGCGGTTGCTTGCAAACGCTTGCAAAAAAATCCCACAAGTTACTTTTGTACTTGCGGGGAGATGAATAAGCAATCGATTTCGCTTTTAGCATAAAATGATTGGCCAAACGCGCAGTAACCGGGGACCCCAAAAGATACTTTGTACTTTTGGGGATAAGGAACAAACAAGCAAAAGACAAACAAACAAATAA
>ERZ1034844.988-NODE-988-length-14151-cov-3.945942_pt1 | contig 14151 bp, 7 predicted proteins | sample MGYA00520594_ERZ1034844 | MGnify/ENA primary metagenome ERZ1034844 (study PRJEB33766, sample SAMN09781733) | gut metagenome | biome: gut microbiome | host: Homo sapiens | place: Madagascar | study: EMG produced TPA metagenomics assembly of the PRJNA485056 data set...
ACCGGAGGCCTATGAGAAGCTGGACGAGGCCCACACCTATTCTCCCGGCTGCGCAGACTTCGAGGACATCTACATCTACCCCGAAAACAAGGGCTACGGCGATCCCATTTACTAAGCCCCAACATCATCCGGACAGAGCAAACCAAGACCCTGTCCGGATGTTTCTTATGCCTGTTTGTATAAATTACAGAAAAATATTCCAATGATTCGCACTCCATTTTCTTTCATTTTCCATAAAAGTGATACATTATAAGAACAAAATGACGGCCGTTCATGTTTTTGGTGTGAATTCAAAAATTGTTGTTGATAAATCGAATCAAGTCGTATATGATTGAAAGCGGCACACGAATACACGGGTGCACAACAGAAAATGGAGGGAAGTAATTTGAAAGCAGGCAGAAAAATTTTATCTCTGCTGCTTGCCGTCTGCATGCTGATCTGCATGCTCCCGACAGCGGTGTTCGCTGCTTCCAATGACGACTATATGAAGGTCGCCATGCTGGACAGCGGACGAAAGTACTTTACAGTGGATTGGGTGAAGTCCTTTATCTACGAAGCAAAGGCGGATGGCTACACGCACGTTATGCTGGCCGTCGGCAACGATGGAATGCGGTTCCTTCTGGACGATATGTCGCTGACCGTCAATTCCAAGACCTATTCCAGTGGCGCGGTAAAATCCGCTATTCAGGCGGGCAACACCAGCTACACCAGTGCTTCCACCGGAGAGTGGAGCGAAAGCGAAATGGACGAGATCTTTGCCGCTGCCAACGCAGCCGGAATTGAGATCATCCCCCTGCTCAACAGCCCCGGACATATGGACGCGGTTCTGTCTGCGGCGACTTCCCTGACTGGGGTTACTTGCAGCTATAACAGCTCCGTCCGCACCATTGACGTGACCAACACTACGGCAGTGGCGTTCACCCAGGCCTTTATCCAGAAGTATATCGATTACTTCGCCGGCAAGGGCTGCAAGTACTTCAACTTTGGCGCCGATGAATACGCCAATGACCGCTATACCAGCGGCGGCATGGGCTTTGGCAACCTCCAGAGCAGCAATAAGTACGGCTACTTTATCAAGTATGTCAACGAGCTCTCTGCCATGGTGAAAAAGGCGGGCATGACCCCCATTGCCTTCAACGACGGCATTGAATACGGCAACAGAACCAGCGCATCCGTTGGTTCCAAGACCTACACCTTTGATAAGGACATCGTGGTGTGCTACTGGTCCGGCGGCTGGAGCGGCTATACCCTCCGTACCGCAGCCAACCTGGCCAGTGACGGCTTCAAGATCATCAACACCACCGGCGATTTCTATTATGTGCTGGGTAAGAACGATAATTTTGACAGCGGCTATACCTATGCCTCCAACTGGAGCAACAACAAGGTTTGCGGCACAACGCTGAACAGCTCCTCCGTCATCGGCGGAATGTTCTGCCTGTGGAGCGATTACCCCGGCGCGGAAACTGAGACCCAGGAGGCCAAGAAAATCCGCCTTCCCATGCGGGCGATGGGCCTTGCCATGGATGGCAGCTATACCTATAACCTGGATCAGTCCGTGGTAGCCGGCGGCTTTAACGCAGACGGCACCCTGAACACCGATCCTCCGGCGCAGGTGCACAACTATGAAGTGACCGCCACCAAGGCAGCCACCTGCACCGAGCCCGGCAGCGTTACGTATACCTGCACCGACTGCGGCGACAGCTACACCGAGACGGTTGCGGCGCTGGGCCACGACTATACAGCCGAGGACGATGCCGGTGACACTGTTTACACCTGCACTCGCTGCGGCGACACCTATTCTGAGCTGCTGCCCAGAGAGAATGTAGCCCTGAAGGTGGGCCAGACCTCCGATGTGTATGCGCTGGAGGGCGAGCAGACCATTGCCTATGCAGGCGATGCGTCCATTGCCAAGGCCAACCTCAATTCCATTCAGGGAACCGGTTCGAAGGTTTCCTATTCCGCTACGGCATCGGCTTCCGCTTCCGGCTATACGGATTGGGGATACAACTGCGTGGCCTCGAACCTCATCGACGGCAGCACCGATACCTATTATTGGTCCACCAGCAGTCAGACCTCCGGCATGTATGCCCGGGTAGATCTGGGGGCTGAGGTGCGGTTTGACGCCGTTCAGGTTTCTTCTCCTGCCCACGGCGACTACTGCACCCGGGCAAACGTTCAGGTTTCCTCCGACGGCAGAACCTGGACCACCATTGGCACCTATACCGGCAGCAGAAGCACTGCGGTGACTTCCACCTATGAAGTACCCGCATCTGTGGAGAGCTTCCGCTACATCCAGGTGGTGATTACCACGGCCCGGAACTACTGGTGGCAGCTGTCCGAGATTGCATGGGGCAGCTATGATGGCAGCACCTTTACCCGTGCGGCAGCCTCCGGCACCGTTCAGACCGGTACGGAAGCAAATACCGAGCTTTCCTTCACCGGCGTGGCAGCCGGCACCACGGCCTATGTGGTAGACGGCACCAAGTATGTGGTGACTGTTGAGGCAAGCCACGAGCACAGCTATGAGAAGACCGCCGAGACTGCACCTACCTGCACCGAGGACGGCTCCATCACCTATACCTGCACCGAGTGCGGCGACAGCTACACCGAGACCGTTCCCGCCACCGGCCATAGCTACACTTCCGCTGTGACGGCGCCCACCTGCACCAAGGACGGCTACACCACCTATACCTGCACGGTTTGCGGCGACAGCTATGTGGGCGATACCGTGGCGGCGCTGGACCATGATTATAAGATGACCATGGTGGCAGCTACCTGCACCAAGGACGGCTACAAGACCTACACCTGCACTCGCTGCGGCGACAGCTATACCGAGACCATTCCTGCAAACGGTCACACCTATAAGACGACGGTCAGTGAAGCAACCTGTACCCACGGCGGCGTGATCACTTACGTCTGCACTGCCTGCGGCGATACCTACACCGAAACCACCGAGGCCCTGGGCCATGACTATGATGCAGTCGTCACCGCTCCCACCTGCACTGAGGACGGCTATACCACCTATACCTGCAAGCGCTGCGGCGAGAGCTATGTGGACGATGCCGTAGAAGCGCTGGGCCATGATTACACCGATGTTGTGACCGAGCCCACCTGCACCGAGGACGGCTACACCACCCATACCTGCACCCGCTGCGGCGAGAGCTATGTGAACAGCACCGTGGCAGCACTGGGCCATGGCTACGAGTGCACCGACGACGGCGTCAATCTGGTGTACACCTGCACCCGTTGCGGCGACAGCTACACCGAGGAGAAGATGCCCACCGTTACCGTGAACCTCCAGGTGGGTGAGACCTACAACTTCACCACCGAGGATGCCACCGTATCCGAGGACATTGATACCACCGTGGCAACCATGGACGTTACCACCAACCGCGGCGGCTATCAGCAGGTCAGCGAACTCACGGAGGGAAAATACCTGCTGATGATGGACGGTTATCTTTTGACAACCAATACATCTTCCCACTATAGCTCCTGGGATGGCGCAGGCTATATCAACGGCCTCACCGGTGCAGCCTACCGCAGCGGCAGCGACTTCAGCGAAAGCCTTTGGACCATTGCTGAGGCAGACGGCGGCTATACCATTCAGAGCAGCGATGGAACATACCTGAGCATCACCGCCGGCTACAGCTCCTCCAGCGTAACGCTGACCAATGAGCCGCAGGTACTTACCATCACAGAGCTGGGAGATGCGTTTGCCATTTCGTATAACGGCGTTTATTTGGATCGCTATACCTCGGCGTTTGTTGCAGCATATCCCGGTAATGCAAATGAAAACGAGCAGTGGCAGCTGTACAAGGCTGAGCCTGACACCTATGATGTTACCTTTACCGCAGTGGCAGGCGGAAAGACCGGCCCTGTGATTGGCGGTACCCGCTATGCCATTGATGTTCATGCCCATGCCTATACGGAGGAAGTGACGAAAGCCGCTACCTGCACCGAAAACGGCGTGCGCACCTACACCTGCTCCTGCGGCGATACCTACACCGAGGAAATCCCCGCAACCGGGCATAGCTACATCTGCACCGAGACCGATGACAGCTATGTTTACACCTGCGAGAACTGCGGCGATACCTACACGGAGGAAAAGCTGCCCACTGTGGAGGTAAACCTCCAGGTAGGTGAGACCTATACCTTTACCACCGCAGATGCAACCATTACCAAGGCGATTGATACCGCTGTGGCGTCCATGAAGGTCACCACTGTCAAGGGCGGCTATCGGCAGGTGAGCGCGCTGGAGGACGGCCAGTATCTGCTGGTTTCCGGTGGCAGAATGCTGACGCCCACCTCCTCCACCTACTACAGCTCCTGGGATCGCGCCGGTACCATCAAGGGCCTGAGCTGCACGAATTTCAATGCCTCCGGCAGCAATGACGCATCCCTGTGGACCATCACGGCGGTAGACGGCGGCTATACCGTTCAGAGCGCCAGCGGAAAGTACCTCAATATGACTGCGGGCACCCGTTCTTCCAACGTGACCCTCTCCAATACGCCCCAGGTGATTACCATTAACGATCTGGGCGAGGCATTCTCCCTTCAGTATAGCAATGTCTACCTGGATCGCTACAGCACCAGCTTTGCAGCCGCTTATCCCGGCAATGCAAATCAAAACGAGCAGTGGCAGCTGTACAAGGCAGAGTCCGACACCTATCAGGTGACGATCACTGCGGCGGCCACCGGCACCACCCGCCCGGTGGTTGGCGGCACCCGCTATGCGGTAACTGTTCGCTGAGAAGCCCGAAGCGCTTCCTGGACATTTAACGGCGATCATACGATCCACAGCCCACATCGCAGACGGCGGTGTGGGCTGTGTGCTGGTCGGCTGGAACCGGCTGGTGAAGATAAATTTCCTGTACCTTGCGGGAATGGAAGCGGCATAAAGCACATAGAAACGTTGAGCCCCTCACCTGGAAACGGGTGAGGGGCTTTGTCATGCCTGGGAGAGAAATTGGGTGAGTGCAGGGAGCCGGGATTCTGCCGCAGTCCGGCCCATCTCATAGGCTGCCGTGAGCTTTTTCGGGTCCTTTTCAATGCGCCCCACGGGAAGCGCGGCCTGGGGCCGAAGGACGAAAATATGTCCGGCAGCTTCCTCCTGGGCGATGTGTTGGAGAGATTTGTTATATTGAATATGTCGCCGTTCCATGGTCTCTGCCAGCCTGGGATACTGCCGATAGCGGCGGCGAATCAGAGGCATCAGGGAGTTGGGCTTCTTTTGATAGCCCAGGGGCTGGGTGAGCACTACCACATTCCGGTCATAGCCGATGCTCTGAAAATAGGGCAGAGGGATGGAGTCTGCAATGCCGCCGTCCAGCAGCTTCCTTCCGTCGATTTCCACCGTGTGAGAGACCAGCGGCATGGAGGCGGAGGCACGGATCCAGTCGAAGCCGTGGTCATTCCGGCCGGTGTGCTTGTGGTAGACGGCTTCACCGGTTTCAACATCGGTGCAGACCACATAGAATTCCATGGGATTGTTCTCGTAAGCATCGAAATCAAAGACATCCAGCTGACAGGGCACCTCGCCATAGCAGAATTCCGTGTTATAGATATCGCCGGTCTTCACCAGGGAGCGGATGCCGCAGTACCGGGGATCGTCGCAGAACCGGACATTGTAGCGGAGTACCCGCCCAATCTGCCCGGATTTATAATTGCATCCAAAGGCAGCACCGGCGGAGACACCGATGGCGCCGTCAAATTGGATGCCGTGCGCCATCAGCACATCCATGACCCCGGCGGTGAACAATCCCCGCATGGCGCCACCCTCTAAAACCAGTCCTGTTTTCATTGTAATGCCCCGTTTCTTTGCAGTTTCGTTTGTTTTGGTTATTATATGGAACATTTTGCGGAAATGCAACCCCGGATTTGGAGTAAAATACAACGGATTGGGGTAGCATAACCCAATTTGCATATGGGCCAAAAGCGTGTTGAAAATCAAGGAGTATTACAAACATGATATACTATAGCCTAAAACTATCAATTTGCAATATGCTATGGGATGCGTATACTGAAATTAGTTTATGAACTTGTGAAAGCGTAAACAAATTGAAAATCCACATCAAGAAGAAGCGTATGACATGACACTTGAAATGCAGGCCAACAAGCTGCTGGGCATCAATGCCGTACAGAACATTATGGCGAAGTTCCAGTACTACTACACCGTTAGCGACTATGACGCCATCACCAGCTGCGATGTAAAGGGCGATCTGCTGAACTCTACCTCTAACCTGCCTTCTCTTGCCAGCAAGGAAGCGCCCAAGGAGCTGGTGATCCGGGACACATAGGCTCCCGGCGAGCTGGGCAACGAGGGCAAGCAACTGGAAGTGACCGTAGACGGCAAGGCGGCCGAGCTTATTGCCGGCACCATCACCGGAAAGATCCACATCGCAGTGGTTTAATCTTTGCTCGTTTCATCGTGTGAAAAATGGCCTCGCAGGAATGCTCCTGCGGGGGCATTTGCAAACCGATGTGGGCGTTTGGTTAATTGTCAGGTGGGATACGTTGCATTTTGCGCTGCGGCGGGATATAATATCGGAAAAGAACGAATCGGAAGGAATTATGCCCATGACACAGGACTTTTATGAACGTCTTAAAAATCGTATCAACCGCCCGGGCCTGTTTTCCGCCACCAACGGTATTTTGGTGACGGAATGCGGACTGCACTATGCCAATGGCGAGCTGACCGTATCTCCCTCCAGCATGAATCCCCGGGGCATTGTCCACGGCGGCTGCTTATCCGCGCTGATGGACACGGTGGCGGGCATTGCCGCCTGCACCGATGGCCGGGGCTGCGTGACCCTGAACTGCTCGGTGAGCTATCTTCGGGCCGCCCAGAACACAAAGAAGGTCTACTGCAAGGCCACGGCGGTGAAAACAGGCCGCACGGTGGCGGTGTATCAGGCGGAGCTGTTTGACGACGACGGAACGCTGCTGGCAAACGGCAGCTACACCTTCTTCCTGAAAGAACAGCTGAAGGAAGCACATCCGGAATAAACGAAATCCCCTCTGCCCGGGAATGGACAGAGGGGATCAATCTATCTTAGGGAGAAATTACATGGGAGGGCCGCCGGGTCCGCCGCCGGGGCCACCCATTGCGGCAGCCTTGACCACCACGGTAACGGTGCAGTCGGTCTCCATGGCGATGTTGTAGTCATATTCGCCATAATAGCCGTCGGGATCGTCCTCGGTGATGGGGGTGATGGTGGCGGTGCCCTCGGTGACATTCATGGACACCATCTCATAGCCGTTGAAGCTCAGGGTGAAATAGCTGGTGGCAAAGGCCTTATACGCGCCGAAGGAGGCTGCGCCGATGGCGGGATCGCCGTTTTCATCCACAAACACGAAGGTTGCGGTGTGGCGGGGATCGGCCATGTCTACTGCGGTGAGGGTGTTGGTGGTGCAGTCGGGGGCAGTGTATTCCTCCTGAACGATGGTGATGTTCTGATCCACGGTACCCTTGATGTCCTGGGCGCCGTAAACATGGATGGTCACAGGCTCAGAAGCGGTGAGGGTGGAATCCGCGTCCACAGTCAGGCTGCCGATATAGCAGGCGTCCGCTTCGCCGCAGGTGCCGTCGGCCAGCACCACATTCCAGGTGGAGCCGCCCAGCACGGAGACGTTGACGGGGTTGTTGATCTGCTGGTTGGCAACGTTATACTGGGCGCCGATTTTGTGATAATCGCTGGCGCCGGAGGTGCGGTAGTCGCCGGTGGTGTCGCAGTTCAGCTCGGTGCCGTTCTCCATCCGGTCGCCGTTGTCGTCCAGATGGTAGCCATAGGAGGAGGAAATGGTGCCGCTGAGCACGGTGTTGTCGGTGAGATAGACGTTCAGGGACTGATACTTGTTATAGATGTTGTTCCAGATGTTGCCGGTGTATTCGCCGTTTTTCAGCACCGCATTGGAATCGTCCACCTGAGCGGTGGCGGTGGCCTGGGTGGCCTCATCGCCGGTGTCGTTGATGGTGTAGGAGGTGTTGCCCGGGTTGCCTGCATCGTCGGATTCCACCAGCTCCACCAGGGTGCCGCCCCACTTGGAGTCGGCGGTGAAGTTCACCTCGGTGTTGTCCAGAACCACGTTGGTGTAGCCGTTGTTGGCTGCGCCGGACTTGATCTGTACGCCGGTCTCCGCCACATTCAGGGTGGAATCCTGAATGGAGATGGTGCCGCCTGCATTTTGCTGGGTCATGACGCCGATGTGACCGGAGGTCAGGGTGGAGTTGGTGTAGTAGGCGGAGGAAGTGGAGGATGCCATGATCTGCACCTCGTTGCCGCCATAGAAGTCTACGTTGTCAAAGCGGTCCCATACGCCGGAGTCGGCATAAGCCACATAGCCGGAGCCGCCGGGGAGATAGCCGTAGGTCACGCCGTCCACAGTGCGGGTGGCGTAATAATCCACGCCGGCCTTGGCCTCTTCCACGGTGCCGGTGCCGGCCACGGTGTTGCTCACGTCCAGAGCATAGGTGCCGGTCTGGTCATAGCCGTTGCCGGAGTCGGTGGACAGAACGCCCCAGCCGGAGGAGACAATCAGGGAGTTGGAATAGATGCCCTGACCTGCGCCCAGAACGTTGGTGGCACGGACGGTGCCCTCCAGGCCCAGCGCAAAGGGGGTGCGCTTCATCATGGGAACCACCAGCGCGTCATACTGCTCCTGGGTGTCGGAAGTCTCCTCGGTGTAGATTACGGAGTTTTTGATCCGCAGAATGCCGGAATCCCGAACGGCTGCGGCAGTGCGGATGGTACCGGCAGTGAGCACCACGGCATTGTGCAGGGTCACGTCGGCGGAGCCGGAGGAGAGCACCATAGCGCCCTCGCCCTGGAAGTCGTTGGCACCGTCACCCTGACCCACCAGCTTCACATGGCCGATCTCATAGGGCGCGGAATCCACGATGATGCCGTTAAAGAACGGGCCGTAGGAACTCAGTTCGCCGCCCCGAAGTCCGGCAGCGTCATAGGTTCCGATCTTGCCGAGCAATGCGGGGATGGTCTCATTTTCCACAATGCCGGTTCCGTCCACCCGCAGGGCACTGCGGTAGGTATACTGGGCGGTCTGACCGGCCATGTTCATGAACTTACCCATTTCGGCGTAGCTGTCGGTGCCGACGGTGGTTTCAAAGGAGAAATCCCCCTCGGGCAGCATATCGCCGCTGTGGTAGTAGGCGGGAATATCATACTGGTCGCCGTCGATGACCAGAGTCAAAACGCCGCCGTTTTCCGCAGTGATCTCCGTGCCGTCAGACAGGGTAACGGCGCTGACATTGGAGGATGCGGAGGGGCTGTTGATGGTATCGTCCTCGGTGGCGGCGGTCTCTACATAGTTTGCGCCATAGGTCACGCTCTGGATGGTGGGGCCTTCGCGCACCACCTCGGGGGTGGAATCCTCCACCTGAGAATCCTTGGGGATGGGAGCGGCTTCCGGTGTGGATGCTTCTTCTGCCGGTGCGCCCGGTTCCGGGGAGGGAGCCTGGGTCTCGGCGGGAGCAGATTCTGCCACGGAGGCGGAGGGGGTCGTTTCTCCGCAGGCGGCAAGGCTCACAAGCAGACTCATGGCCAGGGGGATGGTCAGCCATTTTTTCATTTCGCGTTCTTCTCCTTTCTATCTCCAAATATAATTTGGAAATCATACTATTATTGTACCACCGGAAAGGGGGATGTCAACGCGAAATGGAAAGAAATCAAATTGCCAGAGGATGCAATTTGTGCTCCCGTCAACCGTTTGGGGCGGGCAGTAAAATTCCCCCGGTACAATGTACCGAGGGAACGGGTTTAGAATAGGCAATACCACATAAATTGGCGGTGAAGACCGGCGACACATTTGTGCGGTGGTGCCTTAAAAATTCAGCACCAGACTGCCGGTGAACGCGCCGCTGTCCAATAGCTGATGGGCTTCCTGAATTTCTGCCTGGGAGAAGGTGCGGAAGATATGGGGCTTGATTTTGCCCTCGTGGAGCATGGTGAAGACCTGCTCCCGCAGCAGCTTTAATGCCTCGGGCTTATCGTCGTTATAATGGAACGAGAACACCCGGACGGACTGGCACTTTGCCATGCCCGCAATCATTGCTTCAAGAATGCCGGTATGCTCTGCGCCGCCCAGGTAATTGTACACCAGAACGGTGCCCAGGGGTGCCAGATAGGCAAGCTGCGACGCCATATTAGGCCCGGCCACCTGATCGAGAATGATGTCGGCGCCGATGCCGTTGGTGGCGGCAAGCACGGCCTCCTGCTCCGGAGTTTCCTTGTAGCAGAACACCTGTGTTGCGCCAATGCTCCGGAGATAGTCGCATTTTTCCGGCGTGCTGGCGCTGGCAATCACCCGATAACCGGCAAGGGGAGCCATCTGCACCACGGCGGAACCCAATGCACCGGCGGCACCCTTCATATAAAGGGTTTTGCCATGCCCGGGGCCCAGCACCTGGGTCATCAGACTCCAGGCGATCACATAGTTGGTCATCACCGCACCATACACCGGGTCGGTACCGGCAATCATCTTGGTGACATTGCCCACCGGGGCCGTTTTATATTCGCTGTAGCAGCCGCAGACCACGGGATGATCCACAAACATCAGATCGCCCACGGCCACCTTCGTGACATCGCCGCCCACCGCCGCCACGGTACCGGTGCCATAGAGGCCGGGATAGAAGGGGAGAATGCCTCGGGTCCAGGGATACGCGCCGGTTCGCATGAGAAAGTCCGGCTTGGAGATTCCTGCGGCCTCCATTTTCAGCAGAACTTCGCCGGGGCCGGGCTGGGGAATGGGCGCGTCCGTGAGATGCAGCACCTCGGGGCCGCCATATTCGTTCATAATGACTCGTTTCATAGGGAAGATCCCTCCAATTTTGAAATGTTGTATCTATCATACCGCAGCGGAGGGGAATTGTCCAGAATTAGCTCTGCTCGTCCACATAATTGTTGGAATAATCCTGCACCGGGGGGATCGGCGGCAGATCGGCCCCCAGCACCTGAGAGAAGACCTTGCGCATGGTGTTGATGCCGGTTTCGCCCTCGATGTCAAAGGACTGGCCCTTATAGTAGACGCAGTTGAGGATGTTCTGCATATACTGGTTTTCCTCGTGGGGATCATAGCCGGACCATTCTCCGACCTGCACCATATGGATGGCATAGCGGTTGCCATGGTCGGACTGGAGGAAGATCAGCGCATCCGGATCGTGCTCCTGAATGGTGTCCACCAGCTTTAGAATGTGCTTGTTGATAAACTCCACCTGGCCCAGGTACAGGCTGTGATCCCGCCAGTTCCAGCCGGTGGAGAACGGGAGATTTTCGCCGTTGGGGCCGACCATGGTGGGGGAGTGGGGGCACTGCACATAGCCAACGGTCAGCGTGGGGCCGTTCTGGGCTTCCTGCCAGCAGCGCAGCTCCGCATCCAGGGCGTTGTCCAGCGAGGCCCGGTAGTTGTCGCCATAGTCCGCCACAAAAAACTGATCCAGCAGGTGGCGGAAGGCGGGAAATTTATTGTAAAGGCTGTTGCGCATGAGATATTCCGAGATGGTGCGGCGGGTCTGATTGCTGGTGAGCACGTGACAGCCGCCGGTGCCCAGATAGTCCACATGGTTGATGAGGTTGATCTGATAGCCGTTGTCCGCAAACATCTGGTAGAGCAGGCAGCTGCGGCGATACTGGGCCTTCTTGTGGCCGGATTCCTCCACCTTTACCACGTAATTCATGTTCAGCAGATTGGGCACAATGGTATCGGTGGCCACGGCCTCGGTGTTGTGGCTGTGGAGGGAGACCGAGAAGCCCCGCGCCTCCAAATCCTCCAGAAAGGCGCTGTTGTCGAAGCTATAATAATGCTCCAGGTTGTCGTAGCCGCCATATTCGTCAAAGAGAAAATAGTAGACGTTGGGACGATTAGCGCCGAACTGCACGTTCTGCTCCACCTGGACGTTGGGGTTTTCGTCGTCGGGCACACCGCGCATCATCTCCTGGTTGACCTCATGGCTGGAGAGAATGGCGGGAATGGCCTGGATGGTGTTGATGAAAATCATGGAGCCGAAGGCGATGAGCACAAGCAGACAGCCGGTGCGCAGATCCGGCTTTTTCCGAATCAACAAAAGGAACAGCCCAAGCAGCAATACGATCAACAGAACCAGCAGATACCGATCCCGGAGGAACGGCAAAATGCGCTTCAAATGCATCGCCAGCAGGCAGAAATTGATGACCACCAGCATGGCAAGGTCGGAGAAAAACGCCGCCCGGGAGACATTCCGCAGAAAAACCGCGGAAAGCCCGAAGAACAGCAGCGCGTTCAGGGAGAACACCACCAGAAAGGGAATCATGGAATTGGCCGGAACCTCCGAGGCGTTCCGGGCGTAGAGAAACACGCAGGGAAATGCGCAGACTGCCAGCATGGACAGCAGGGGGATCAGGTCGTAATGGAGAAAATGCCGTAATACTCGTTTCATGATGAGTGCTCCTTCCGGCGGCCAGTCTTGGGGCCGCAACTCTTATTCTATCATACCGAATGGAAAAATGGGAGCGAATCTTCACAAAAACAACACAAAAAGAGAAATTGGACGGTTTCTTTGCAGATTGGTTGACATTATATATAACTCGTTATATAATAAGGGCAAACCTTGGAACCATACCAATGTTTGAAAATACATGGGAGGAATTCATATGCTTGCGATAAAGCAGCGGTTTTCCAACGATGAAAATTTGCTGGATCATGTAGAAGAATTTGTGGGCCAGCGGCTACGGAAAGAAGGCCTTTCCGACGCCAACGCCATCAACAGCACCAATCTGGTCTGCTCCATTTCAAAGCTCATGGCGGCAAAAAACACGACGTTTTTGGGCGTGGCAGTGCAGAAGACCTCCAATCAGGTGGTAGTTCGGATTGTGTCCGACGGAGAAGCCTATAATCCCCTGGACGATTTGAATATCCGAAGCCTGATCGACACGGATCCGCCGGTGCCGGATCAGGATTTTGACGCGCCCCAGACCGGTGAGCAGCTGCTCAAGGCTCTGCGCAACAACCTGAGCTATTACCATCGGGGCACCCACAACGAGGTGGAATTTGTTGCCCATAAGTCCCGGCCCCAGACCCTCAAGGTCATCTCCATTGCCTTTGTGGCGGCGATTGTGGTGGGATTGCTGCTGCGGTTCTATGGCGGCACGGGGCTCAACGACGCGGTTTCCACGTATGTTTTAACGCCCCTGCGGACGATGTTCCTCAATGCCCTGAAAATGCTGGTGGTGCCGGTGGTGTTCTTCGCCATTTCCTCCAGCGTGGCAGGGGTGTCGGATATCCGGGAATATGGGCGCATCGGCATGAAGGTGTTTTCCTTCTATACGTTTACGTCCTTCGTGGCGATTCTGGTGGGCTATATTGTGTATCAGATTTTGCAGCCCGGAGCCAATGTCCAGCTGGACATGAGCGCTTATACCTATTCTGCCGACAGCTCCACGGGAATATCTCTGCTGGATTCCATTGTGAACATTGTGCCCACCAGCTTTGTGGGGGCATTCACCGGAACCGAGATGCTGCAAATCATCTTTCTGGCAATTTTGGCCGGTGCTGCGGCAACCATGCTGGACAACGGCGATGACCGGCAGAAGGTTACGGAGTTTCTGGGCCTGTGCAACCGGTTTTTCCTGAAGGTTGCATCCATCGTCATGAAGACCATTCCGCTGGCAACGTTCTGCGCCATGACGCTTCTGGTACTGACCATTGATACGTCCATGGTGGTGGCGCTGCTGAAGCTGGTGCTGGGAATGTTCCTGGGCGGCGTGGGGATGTTCCTGGTGTACGCGCTGCTGTTTGTGGTGTTCGTGAGAAAGAATCCCCTGAACTTCTTCAAAAAGTGCCTGCCCAACTTTCTCTTGTTCATCACGTTTTGCAGCACCAGCGCCGTGATGCCCCAGACGCTGGACACCTGCACTAAGCGGCTGGGCATCTCTCCGAAGATCAGCTCCTTCTCCATGCCCCTGGGTTCCACCATCAATATGGATGGCGCGTGCGTGTATCTAACGCTCAGCACACTGTTTCTGGCGGCGGTGTATCATGTGCCGGTGTCGGTGGATATGCTGCTGAAGCTGGCGGTGACCATTGTGATCCTGTCCATGGGTGCGCCGCCCATTGCCGGTGCGGGCTTTATCTGCCTGTCCATTCTGGTGCTCCAGATCGGCG
>ERZ1034844.991-NODE-991-length-14131-cov-4.266766_pt1 | contig 14131 bp, 14 predicted proteins | sample MGYA00520594_ERZ1034844 | MGnify/ENA primary metagenome ERZ1034844 (study PRJEB33766, sample SAMN09781733) | gut metagenome | biome: gut microbiome | host: Homo sapiens | place: Madagascar | study: EMG produced TPA metagenomics assembly of the PRJNA485056 data set...
CCACATAGGGCGACATCGCGGCCCACTTCGGTGGAGCCGGTAAAGGCCAGCTTACGGAAGCCCGAAGCTCCAGAAACATCGGGTACTGCTCCTGCCAAAGGGGCTTTCCTATGTCCAGATGAAATAGCAGCCGTTCCAGAATCCAACGCCGAATCCAGCGCCAGTACAATCGCAAGAAACAGCAGCTAAAATATTATCCATTTTACTTGACAAGTAACCGTTCGGTTACTATAATAAAAGCAACCGAACGGTTACAAAAGAATGGGCGTGAGAATATGGCTGGAGATACAAAACAGCGGATTTTAGAAACGGCGTTGGAGCTGTTTGCACAAAGCGGATACCTTGGAACGTCCATGAGCGACATTGCCGGGCGGCTTGGAATTACAAAGGGCGCATTATATAAGCATTATTGCAGCAAACAGGAAATTCTGGACTGCATCATAGCGCAGATGAACCAGATGGACTATGCGCGCGCGGAGGAATATGAAATGCCGGAAACAGAGCCGGACGGCTTTGCAGAGGCGTATATGCATACCCCGATTGCACAAATCCATGCCTACAGTATGGCGCAGTTTGACCATTGGACCAAAGAACCGTTTTCCACGAATTTTCGAAAAATGTTAACGCTGGAGCAATACCGAGATCCGAAGCTGGCGCAGCTGCACCATGACTATCTTGCGGGCGGGCCGCTGGAATATATGGCTGCAATTTTCCGAAAGCTGACGGACTCAGATGCGGCGGCCATGCAGTTGGCGCTGGAGTTCTACGGGCCGATGTATTTACTTTACAGCGTTTATGATGGCGCGGAGGATAAGACGTCTGTTGCGCCGCTGCTGGATGCCCATATTACCCGCTTTATTGCCAAGGTAGAGTCCGGCTACAGAAAGGATGGGGCAATGTGAAAGAAGGCGAAGAAGAAAAACGCTGGGTGCGATGTCCCTGGTGCGGGGCAAAAACACGATTGCAGCTCTTACGGGAGACGGAGCTCAAGGCCTTCCCGCTGTTTTGTCCCAAGTGCAAACGGGAAAGCAGAATCAATGCAAAGAATTTTATTATTGAAACCAAAGAAGCCAGACGCTAAGACGCAGTGCTGATTGCAGAGTCAATCATGTGCTGCGTTTTTTCTTTCAGGGACTGTACTGGGCGGGTACAGCATACAAAAATATGAATGGGAGGAATCGACGATGATATGTCCAAATTGCGGAGCGGAAATGAGAAAGGGCTACCTGTTTGGCAGTAAAGACGGGGCGTTCAGCTTTGCAAAGGAGGTGCCGAGTGCCTTTACGCAGGCGAGAACGGCAGAGGGCTTTGTGGCGCTCACTTTGCCGAAGATTGGAGGGCGAACGAGCATGGAGGCCTGCCTCTGTGAGGCGTGCAGAATGGTAATCATTCGATATGAAGGGAGCGCAGAGGGATGAAGCTCTATTTTGGTAACGGCGTAACAACCGCTACAACCCTGATGATCCTTGCGATGCTGGGGGTGATCGGAAGCTCCATTGCAAATCGCGCTGTGATCGACTGCTGGGGACGCAGGACTGCGTTTTTGCTGATATTCGGCTTGGTGGTCTGCTGCCTCGCTGCGACGCGGGACGGACTCGACAAAACCATCCAGCATGCCATTGACGGCGGCTGCGCCCCGGGGCTGTTCCCGCTCGTCAGCATCCCCACCATAGTCGGCTGTATCGGTGCGACGCTGATTGTGATCGCTGCCATTGCCACGCCCATTGCACGGACACAGCGAGTCCGGGAGATCTGGTTCTATGTGATGTCCGGCGGTGCGGTGCTGAAGATTTTGACCATGGAGATTGCGCGGCTGCTGCTTCGGTAAATGCATAAAATGCGAAAAATACGATGATAAAGGAGAATCTGTCATGTCAGAAAAGGAGATTACCATCCGCCCTGAAACAGAAAGTGATGATCGGGCGATTGAAAACTTGACCCGCGAGGCATTTTGGAATGTCTACCGCCCCGGCTGCATGGAGCATTATGTGCTGCATTGCTTTCGGACTGATCCGGCGTTTGTGCCGGAGCTGGAGCTTGTGATGGAACTGGATGGCACGCTGATTGGACATATTATGTATGCGCGGTCAGAGATTGCGTGCAGCGATGGGCGAGCCCTGCCGATTATGACCTTTGGGCCGATCAGCATTGCCCCTGAATACAAGCGGCAAGGCTATGGAAAGTGTCTGCTGGACTACTCTATGGAAAAGGCAAAGGAAATGGGAGCGGGTGCGCTGGCCATTACCGGCAACATTCTGTTCTATGGGAAATCCGGCTTTGTTCCGTCAAAATCCAAGGGCATCCGCTATGCCGATGACCCGGATGCAAGCTACCTCTTGATTAAGGAACTGACTCCGGGCTTCCTGAGCGGAATCTCCGGCACCTATAAAGACCCAGAGGGGTATTTTGTCTGTGAGCGCGATCCGGATGGGTTTGCACAATTTGAAGCCACATTTCCGGAGAAGGAGAAGCAAAAACTGCCGGGACAGCTGGTCTGAACAGAAACAAGCGTGGAAAAGCCGCGCGCCTGAGAGAAGGAAAAGCACGAAAATAAAAGGAATCGCACGACAAAAGCCAGGAGACTTGGTACAAGATCCTCATGGGCCAGGCGGAGGACCCATGCCCTCCGGCGGCTCCATGCCTTCGGGCAGATCCATCATAGGAGGCGGCTCTATGCCCTTGTCCGGATCGCCAACCGTGGTGTCCATGACAATGCCCTTCTCCGCTATTTCACGAATCATATCCTCGGGCATGGGGTCAGCGGGGGTATGAGCCAGCTCGTCTACGCCTGCATCCAGCATAAACCGTGCGCCCTTGCAGTTGCCGATGTGGGCGGCCACCCACATGCCGAGTTCATGGGCGCGGGTACAAATGGCTTTTGCCATGTCCGGGGTCAGATGGGGCGTTTGTTCCATGGAGCCGTCGTGAATGCCGATTTTGATGCCCGGATAGCCCAAATTATGGGCTTCGGTTACGGTGTCAGCGGCCTCCTGGGGTGTGGTGATGAGATTCCCCACCGCGGCATGGGCCCAGCGCCGTAACCGCCCGCCACGTCAATGTATTTGCCCGTAGCCACCACATGGGCGGTGTCGGACTTTTGATTGTTTTCCCGGATCCACTGGGCATAGTCCTGCTGAGAAAGGGTAGAGAGCATTCCCAGTTCCCGAACGGTGGTAACGCCGTTATAAGCCCAGGTCCGCACGGTGTCCTCCTTAAAGGCGCGATCATCCACGGCAACATGGACATGAGCGTCCACAAATCCCGGGAGAATGGTGTAGCCGCTTAGGTCGATCACCTGGTCGGCGCTCCCCAAATCCGTGCCAACCGCAGCAATGGTTGTGCCGTCGATTAAAACATCCAGCGGTGCGTGGTTATGCTCGGCGTCCAGCAGCTGAGCGTTTTTCAAAAGATAGCTCATAACGGGGCCTCCTTAATATGCAATATATGATAACCCTCATTCGGAGGAAAGCCTGTGAGCGGGAATATCATTCTATTTGATGTGGACGGAACCATTATTACGGAGGAAAGCTATATTCCGCTCTTAACGGTTGCGGTCATTCGCTGGACGCAGCGGACGTGTGCTTTCGTCCCCTTGCGCCATAGAGATTTTCCGTGAAATTGTGAAACAGGTCAGGCTAAAAAAGCCCGCTATTTGACAGCCGGCCAGATAGCGGACTTTTTGCTATGAAAATGCGGAATTACAGCGGCTGATAGGTAATGGTGCAGGTGGTATCCACCGGGGGATTCCCGTGGATATCCGCGCCACGATGGGAGACGGCGGTAAACCCGGCCCCTTCCTTGCGGATCGTCCATTCAATGGGAGCGGGACCAGCCATTGCAGTAAAAGTCAGGGTGTCAGCGGTTTCCTTGAGATCTTCCAACACAACCTCCTGGCCCATTTCGTTAGTCCAAAGGGCGGTTGTTCCGTCCCATTTTAGGGTGAGGGTTGCTGCCATCGGCCCGCCCATAGGAGGAGGGTCGCCACCAGGAGGACCACCGGCAGGGCCACCCATGGGAGGAGGGCCACCGGCAGGAGGGGTGCCAGCAGGACCGCCGGGAGGGGGACCTCCAGCGGGTTTCAGTGCTTCCTTCGTGGGATTTTCAATGGTATAAATGCCTTTCATGAAATTAATCTCCTTCCGTTAAATCTGATTTGCAGTACGCCAGGCGGCCAGGGTTGCATCGTGGACATTGCCCTGGGTTACGCAGTCACCAATGTAATGCACCTGATCGGCGCAGCCTGCAAATTCCATAGCTGCCTGCTGCATGGGCGTGGAGCCTGCGCAGACCACCACATAGTCCGCTTGCACGGTATGTTCGCTGCCATCCTTGGCAAGGTAGTGGAGCATATTGCCGTCATAGGACAGGTACTGCCTTACGAACGTGGTATAGGAAAACGTTGGGATGGATTTGAAGTAATCCATAATCATAATGACATAGTGGGAGTGGGGCGTCTCCGGGCAGAGCATACCCTGACGGGTCATAACGTTGACTTGACGGCCCTTCTTCGCCAGATAAATGCCGATTTCGGTGCCGGTTTCGCTGCCGCCGATGACCGCAATGTGCTCGGGCAGGGTGTCGGCGCGCTCATAGGCCTCCAGCACGTGGCAGGAGTTCTCCTCGGTCAGCCCGGGAATGCTGAGGCTACGGAACCGGGGGCCGATGGCGATGATCGCGTCGTCATACTGTTCCTGGGTCAGCAGCTCAGGGGTTGCACGGGTGCCGAGATGCAGGGTGACATTTTCCCGCTTCCGCAGCTGCCGTTCCAGCCAGGTAATATAGTCTGCCATGGGCCACTTGAAGTCCACCATGTCAGCATGGCACAACTGACCGCCCAGCTTTTCCTTCTGCTCATAAAGGGTCACCTGATGCCCCCGATCGGCCAGCAGGATGGCGGCGTACATCCCGCCCGGGCCGCCGCCGACTACGGCAACCTTCTTCTTTCTGGTGACCGGCTGGATGATCCGGGCACGGGTGGCGTCGTCAAATACCTCAGCGGGATTCACCGGGCACTTACCGCAGCGGTTGCATTTGACGCAGGGAACCACGTCCTCTCCCCGGCCTTCCTGAATCTTTTTGAGGAATTCCGGGTCTGCATGCCAGAAGCGATGAATGGCAATCAGATCCGCGTCCCCGTCTGCCAGGGTTTTCTCCATGAGATTGGGATTGCAGAAGCCTGCGGAAACCTGAACCAGGGTGTGAATGCCCCGGGCCATCAGATCATGCTTCAGCCGCCGGGCGATCTCCAGATTGGGCGAGGGCATTTCCCGGGTAACGGTGTAGCCGATGGGGTGCTGGATGTCCTTATAATCGGTGCGGATGTGTACCACATCAACGTTGCTTCCCAGCTGCTCAATGAGCCAGAGGGTATCCTCGTATTTGTGACCAATGCCCTCGGCGGTGAGAATGATCTCCAGGGGATAGTCCGGGCCCAGTGCGTTCCGGAGTTTTTCAAACAGGGTGAGGATTAGCCGTGCACGGTTTTCCCGACTGCCGCCCCAACTGTCGGTGCGGTGATTGCACTTGGTAGACCAGAATTCGTCGGCAATGTTGTTATGATAGGCGCAGTGGACGCTGAGCATATCAAAGCCGAACAGCTTGAGATTGATGGCATTTTCTACGGTGGAATTGATGTAATCCCAGATGCCTTCCTCAGAAATCCAGCCGATGTCGTGGCCCATGACCCCTTCCCGCTCGGCATAAAGCTGCTTTTCCGGGTTGTTGGGATCATAGCGCATATCGCCGCCGCCTTCAGATTCCGGGCCTGCGCCGGGGGCACGATTATCCATGGGCGGGCCGCCTGGAGCGTCCGGGCCACCAGGGCCACCGTGTTCTCCGGGGCGACGGGGCATATTTCCCATGGGCATGGTGATGGCATAGGCACCGAGGTTGTGGATCTTTTCCAGGCAGGCGAGAATCGCGTCAAATTCCTTGCGCTCCTTGTCGGACATTCTGGGGCCGCCGGGGCCGTCTACGCCGTTGGGATTTACCACCGAAGCAAGCAAGCTGGTTTTGAGCATGATATGGGAGATGTAGATCACGGAAGCGCCGTTCAGCGCTCGATTGGGCAGTTCTTGACTGTAGTGCGCCCCTGCGGACGAGGTCAGTCGCGTGGGCAGCAGCAGATTTCCCACCTGAATGGGGGATAGAATATGGCTGTAGGGATGCATGAAATGTTCCTTTCTTTCACGGGTGGTTAGATGCTGTTATAGCGCTCCACTGCGGTTTTTTCCAGCTCCAGGGCACGCTGTGCGCCCAGCTGGTTGCAGGTATCAACATATTCCTGCCAGCTTGCATCATCCAGGGTGCGAACACCGGTAATCCACTCCAGGAATACGGTGCCGCCATAGGTGCCGATTTCCGCCAGAATGGAGGTCTGCTCGGCAGCTTCCGCAGAGGTGAAGGCGGCGTTTTCGATGACGCAGTTTTCGGGATCCCAGTTGCTCTTCCAAACCTCGTAGAAGGCTTCCTTGGTGGGGGTCATACCCACGTTGTCAAAGCTGGGGTCGTAGAGGTAAGCGCCGAAGGTGGAATACAGGCAAATGGCAACCTTATCGCTGAGGCCGTCGGGGTTATTGGTCACAAAGTCGGTGAGCTGGCACTGGCCGTCGCCAGTCAGGGTGTAGGTGATATCCTCCATGCCGTAGGTGCCCATGCGGCTGCCTGCAGGGGTGAAGAACCAATCCAAGAAGATCAGCGCACGCTCCACGTCGCTGCACTGGGTGGAAACGGCGGTGGCGCTGTTCATGGTGTAGCTGCTGAAGCCGCCGTAGACATAGGAATCTTCGTCGATTATGGGATTTGGAATCGCCATCAGAGTGTTTTCAATGTCCGGTACATTCACCATAATCTCCTGTAGATTGCTGGCCCCCCAAAGGCCGGTGCGGTCAGAGGTGAACATGGTGGTTTCATAGTTCCGGTCACCGCTGGTGATGAAGTCAGGGTCGATGAGACCCTCGGCATACCACTGGGCAACGGTTTCGATATAGTCCCGGAACCGGCCAGCGGTGGGGCCATAGCAGATCTCGCCGGATTTGTCATAATAGAAGCCATCTGCCAGATTGCTGGCCATGGGGCCCTGACCGCCGGGCATGGAAGCATACATACCCCAAGCGCCGATGTATTCCACGCCGGTGGGATCCCAGATGGTAACTGCGCCGTATTTGTCGTGGAAGGCGGTGAGAATCTCATGCCAGTCGTCGATGGTTTTCGGCAGATTGTCCCGGTCATAGGGCAGGCCGCATTCCTCCAGCCAGTCCAGACGAACCACGGGACCGTTGGTCAGGGATGCGGATTTCTCTGCCCGCATCTGGTAAATGGAGCCATAGTGTCCGGCGTCGGTGAGCACAGCCTTCCGAAGATCATCGTTTACAAAGTAGGAAGTATAGAAGGGCATATAGTCGTAGATGTAATCGTCCAGGGAGAAAATCACATCGTCCTCGATTGCCGCATCGTCACCGCCGGAATACAGCTCAAAGACACCATCAATCAGGTCGCAGTAGTCACCGCCGGCTACCATCAGGTTAAACTGGTCGCTTTTGGCCTCTACGGAGCACTGGTTCCAGTCGAGGCTGACGCCCAGATTGTCCTGAATCCACTGGTAGCTCTCCATATCCGCATAGCTGGACACCAGATTGGCCAGGTCGTGCTCAATGGGGATCCAATAGCTCAGTTCCAGGGTGTCGTCAAACAACGGAAGGTCATAGCCCTCTGCGGTGTAGGATGCCAATTCGCTGGCCTTTGCGTCGGGGTTCGGGACACCGGCCTCCGGGGCTGCTTCCTCGGGTACGGCGGAGTCAGACTCGATCTGGCTGTCCTCCGCTTCTGCCGTGGAAACGGGAGCGGGGGCGGCTGCAGAAACCTCCTCCGGGGTGGGTGCGGTGGATTCGGCGGCAGAATTACCGGTTCCGCCGCAGGCGGTCAGGCAGCCGATGAGCATGGTCAGTGTCAGACAGGCTGCTACAAGTTTATTTCGTTTCATAGTTCCTCCGGTCCTGCCACTCAGGGCAAAAAATTGGTCTTAGCAAAACTGCTAAGACCAGTGTACGGGATTTCTATGGTTACAACAATGTCGTTTCAAAACAAAGTATGACACTTTGAAACAGCTGAGGACTATTCGGCATCTTCCAATGCAGAGCACTGCTGTTTTCGGTATTGCCCGGGGGTAACGCCGTCGGAATTTTGAAGAGCGCGATACAGCCGCCGGGTGCTGCCAAATCCCACATGAGCGGCGATTTCCTCGTTGCTCAGGGCTGAATCCCGCAGCAGCTGCTTGGCCCGATCCAGGCGAATGTCCATGAGATAGGCGGAGGGAGACGTGCCCACCAGCCGCATGAAATCCCGGGAAAGCTGCTGGGGATGGAGGCCAAATTGATGGGCAATGGCGGTTACGGTGAGCCGGGACTCCATATAGTGGTCGCTGATGTAGGCGAGAATGCGGTTCATCCACTGAGATGTAATACTGTCGGAGGGCGAAAACTCCCGTTCCAGCAGCTGAATGAAGGCGGTGGTATGCCAGAGTAGCTCGTCGATATTGTTTGCCCCAAGAAAGTCCCCCAGATAGTGGGGCGTAACGTCGGACATACACTGATCCTTGCCGGAACGGAAGGCAAGAAACCAGGCGGCATTCTCCAGCAGGCAAAACAGCCGGAGCTTCATCAGGGCGATATCGTTGCTCCCAGCCATGCCAAGGGTGCCAAGCAGCTCCTGGGCGCAGATGGCGGCGCCGTCGAAGTCCAGATTCACCAGCTTGAGGAACAGCCGCCGTTCCGCATCCTTATTCTGCGCGGAAAGGGGCGCTTCACTGCTACTGGGATCCTCCTGGGAGAGAAACATGGCCGGACGCTGCTTGCGAAACAGCCGCTGGCGAAGCTCGGTCTGGGCAATGCGATAGGCCCGGGGAATCAGACTTTCACCCACCACCTCCGGGGATACCACATAGGCATAGGGCGCATCTAGGTGGGCAAGGAGCATTCGAATGGCATTTTGACCCTCCTGCGACTGCACCAGCACCACCAATTCGCCACCATAATAAACAGAGATGCCGGATAGTCCCAGCTGGGCCATGGCCTGATCCGCTTCCTGCTCCTGAAGGATCTGCTGCGGCTCGGAACCCTCTGGCTCATACCGCAGAAGGACGCAGAATCGCTGGCCGTCCTCGCAGGGCGTGGAGGGGGTATCCTGGGAAATCAGCTGAATCAGGCGCAGCTTTTGCCGCTCGGGGCGGAGATTGGGTCCAAACAGCATATTCGTTCCAACTTTCTGATAAAAATGAGCGGGATCGTCCATATAAAATTGCCGGTTTTCACCGAATGGGACGATTGATTGGCGGATCGTGCGGAATATTGCAAAGCGAAAGCACAAATGAACCGATTAAATCAAAGCGTTCAAAATGAAATGCACGATTCATAACGGAAGGTCCGCAGAAAAACAGCGCACATGCTACGCAATTCCCGCAAAAAAACGGAAAACCGTGCAAATGGCCGAATGGATGCGGCGATATCTTGGGAATTGCCCGGAAGGACGGCGTATTTTACAATAGAGCTACCGGAGCTGACTGGGCGTGATCCCCTCGTACTTCCGAAACGCACGGTTCATAGTTGCCAGACTGCCATAGCCCACCTGCTGTGCAATGGTAGCCAGGGAATTACTCGAGGATTGCAGCAGCTGACGGGCATGGCGAATCCGTACCGCATGAATCTGATCGGTGATATTTTTCCCGGCATACTGCTTATATCGCCCGGACAGTGTGGGCTGGGGCAGCTGAAAGTGCAGGGCAATCTGGGAAACGCTGAGGTTGGGGTCTACGCTCATCTCCGTGATGTACTCGTCCACCCGAGAGACCCAACGAATCCCCGGCTGTGCTTCCAGCGCGGCCATATGCCCAATGAGATCGGCCCAGAATGCGCGGATCTGCCCTTGCAGCGCCTGCTGGGTGGGGGCCATTAACAGCTCAGTGAGAATGCTCTGCTGCTGGAGAAAGCTCCGCAGTACATGATTTTCACGGAGAATGACGAGAATCAGATGGTCAAACAGCGTCAGCAGCCGCATCCGCATCATCGGGAAGAAGCAGGGCACTGCATGGATGCAATAGTCCACAGCCATAGAGAGCTGGGCCTGAGCGTCCTCTTGATTGCCAGAGCAAAGTAGCCGGGATACCTTTTCGGCGCTGTCGCTGAGAAAGAGGTTTTCATCCATTTGAGATTGGGTGGCACCTTCTGCGTCGAACAGCACCCAAACACCCCGGTGATTTCCCATAAACGCCTGATACTGTAAGAAATCGCAGACCTCGCTATAGGCGGTGCGAATGCCGCGGGTGCCGAACTCCATATTGCTGATGACCCAGAGCAGATTGGTCTGTTCCTGCTGGGAAAACTCGGTGCAGAGATTGTTGGCAATGGTATGCAGCTGCGCAAGGGTGTCGGCGGCTTCGGCGGTGCGCTTTTCCAATCGGGGAAAGGCCAATAGGCAGGCAACCCGGCCGTGCTGCACGTCGATATAGTGGATGGCAAACCGCCGGAGCTGGGTGTGAAGTTGACGAATGAGCCGCTGGCAAATGTCCAGATATTCCGGAGCCGAGGCTCCCATGGACGGCTCCAGCAGCATCACCACAAAGCCGCCTTCCCCCAGATACATCCCGTCAATTTCCATGCTGACGAAGTAGCTTTCCGGCAGTTGATCGGAGCGCTCGAATAGAATATCCAAATAGCGGGGAACACCGGCATCCGGCATGGTGCGTTCGGTGGGCATAGGATCACTCCCTTGTTAGACTGCATCCATTATACCCACACTATTACGAATTCGCAAGGTGCGAAATCAAAGTAATTGGAGCGATTACGGGCAGAAATGGCCTGTAACAATAAAACATGAAGGAGAATTGTTATGAAACGACTATGTGCAGCAGTACTGGCCCTATGCCTGCTGACGGCCTGCGGAACCACTGCCGCCCCCGGCTCATCTGCCCCGGAGGCGGAAACCACGACCCCATCGACGGTGCAGGAAGCGCCCGTCACAGAGCCGGTGCAGGCGGAAGATTCGGCGGAAAGCGCAGAAGAAGCCTCCACTCCGGAAACCGTGCCGCAGCTTGAGGCTTTGGATCGTTCGGTGGAGCTGCCGCTGGTGGATTCGCCGGAGACATTGACCGTATGGACTCGCACCAACTTTGCCGGCGATGCACCCTTGAGCAGCTATGCGGAGTGTAAGAGCATTCAGTCGGCGGAGGAGCTGACCGGCATTCATGCGGACTTTACCGAGGTTTCTGATATGACCGAGGGCGAGAGCTTTAACCTGATGATCGCTGCCGGGGACTATTGCGATGTGATTTACAACTTCCTGGGCAACTACGGCAGCGCGGCCAAGGCAATTTCCGAGGGCATCATTGTGGATCTCCGGGATTACCTGGACGACGCGCCCATCTACCGGGATTTTCTCGAGCAGAACCCGGACATTGCCCAGAAGATCACCACCGATGACGGCGAACTGGGCGCATTTTATAAGATTGCCGAGCAGGAGGGCCGGGTCTATGAGGGCTGGGTCATTCGAAAGGACTGGCTGGAGAAGGCAGAGCTGGATGCGCCGGTGACGGTAGACCAGTGGCACGATGTGTTGGCGGTCTTCCGGGATCAGTTCCAGCCGCAAATGCCCCTGGCCCTGGGTTCTTCCGGTACCTATAACAGCCTGACCTCTGCCTGGACGGCGGCGTTTATCTCCACCATGGGCGGCTATAATGATACGTTCTGTGCAAATCCCGACGGCTCCGTGACCTTTGGCCCCACCAGCCAGGAATTCAAGGACTATCTGGAAACCATGCACCAGTGGTACCAGGAGGGGATCATCTCCGGGGACTTTGTATCCTTTGAGATGAACGGGCCCTTCTCCACCTTTACCAGCGTGGTTACCACCGGCAACAGCGGTATTTTCCCTGCCCAGGCCGATTATATTGACAACTACATCGAAGCCGGACGGATCACAGACCCGGACTATGACCTCCAGGGCATTGTGAATATCCACAGAAATGCGGACGAAGCCATTCCCGCGCATACGGTATCCAGCGAGCTCCAGTCCATTTTCTCCGTAACGGCCGGCCCTAATGCCCAGCTGGCGGCAAAGTGGTGCAATTTCTGGTACAGCGATGTAGGCTCCCGACTGTGTACCTATGGCATTGAGGGAGAGAGCTATGAGCTGGACGATAATGGCGTGCCCCAGTACACTGATTTGATTCTCCACAATCCCGATGGCTATTCCACCGACGGGATGAAAATGCTCTACTGCGTCAACTATTGCACGCTGTTTGACCCTGATGCAGAGAAGGGGACTCTCAGCGACACCGTAGAGGGCGTTGTAGAGGTCTGGACCGCCGATCAGAAGATCAACGAAGCGGCGGAGGATGTCTATTCCATCGTCAATCTTGACTATCTCACCATGACCACCGAGGAAAGTGAGCGATTTGCAACCCTGGATTCCGATATCAACACCTATGTTTCGGAATACACCCTGAAATTCATCACCGGCGACGTGCCTCTGAGCGAATATGACACCTACTGCGAGACCATTGCCTCCATGGGCGTGGACGAAGTGGTCGGCATTGTTCAGGACGCCTATACCCGCTATGTAAGCAGAAGCGGAATTTAAGGAGAGAAGCACCATGAAAAAAGCACTGATTCTATATGCCTCCATGTCCGGCAACACCGAGAAGATTGCCCATGCCTTTGAGGAAGTATTCCGGCTCTATGAGTTTCAGGTGGATCTCTACAAAGCCGAGGGGAAAAAGCTGTCGGAAAAGCAGGTGTATTTTGAGGACTATGATTTTATCTGCATCGGCTCCGGCCTCATTGGCGGACAGCCTATGCCACAGCTCAGTAAGCTCCTGGCGCTCCATGGCCCAGATGCGGGGATTTTCTACCGGGAGGGCGCCGGATGGGAGCACGCCAATCGGGGCGAGGATCGAAAGGGACTGGCCTTTTTGACCTACGGGGGGTCGTTCTTTGGCCCGGACGAGACGGAGGCGGCCATGGGACAGGTGCGGCTGTGGCTCAATGAGCATGGCGTCCACTGCGTTGGGGAGTTTACCTGCCCGGGCCGGGAGATCAATATGTTCAAAATGGGAAAGTTGGGCGAATATCTTGGGGTCAGCGCCCTGAAAGCCACCGAGGTGTTTGACCGGTTTATGGCACAGCCGGATAATCCGGAATTTCGGGATCCGCAGCTGCTGGAGCTGCTGAAGGACGCGGCCAAGATCAACGAGCACGGCGAGCCGAAGCCTGAGCCAAAGGTCTATACCCTGGCTGACGGCAGAGAGGTGGCCGGAAGCTGGAACTATCATCACCACCTGATGGCGCGGCCCGACAGTCGTGACGTACAAAAGGCAAAGCTGCTGCTTCAGGACATTCTGGAGGACTATTATCTCACGGGAGATGGGGTGCCAAATCCCTCCCGGTCCTGCTATAAATCCATCAGCTGACCATAGCGGTTGCCAATCAGCTGGGGCACGCAAAACCGTCCACAACCGAAAATATCTATGCCCACGTGCTTGCGAAGGAGCGAGAAAGGCAGCTAGAACGATGGAACGGTTTGACGATGTCGTCGCAAAAAAGGCGTGATGGCCGAAAATTCTACCCTAATTTTTGTTTGCTGGATGTGTAAAATAGGCGTTGACGATTAGGCGTAAGCCCCAAATAATCCCCAAAAGCAGATTATCCACGAATGCAAGTAAAAAGAAAAAGCCCTGAAACCGTTGAAGTTTCAGGGCCTTTTTGGAGCTGCTAGCCAGATTCGAACTGGCGACCGTGTCCCATGGGCCGGGGCCCCATGGGAGCCCTCCGACCTCGCAATTGAAAAGCGGATGAGGTCGCCAGTTTTGCCCGGAAAACAAAAATCTCCGCATCAAATAGATACGGAGAAAATTTGGAGCTGCTAGCCAGATTCGAACTGGCCACCGTGTCCCATGGGCCGGGGCCCCATGGGAGCCCTCCGACCTCGCAATTGAAAAGCGGATGAGGTCGCCAGTTTTGCCCGGAAAACAAAAATCTCCGCATCGAATCGATACGGAGAAAATTTGGAGCTGCTAGCCAGATTCGAACTGGCGACCTCATCCTTACCAAGGATGCGCTCTACCGACTGAGCTATAGCAGCA
>ERZ1034844.994-NODE-994-length-14101-cov-6.523281_pt1 | contig 14101 bp, 8 predicted proteins | sample MGYA00520594_ERZ1034844 | MGnify/ENA primary metagenome ERZ1034844 (study PRJEB33766, sample SAMN09781733) | gut metagenome | biome: gut microbiome | host: Homo sapiens | place: Madagascar | study: EMG produced TPA metagenomics assembly of the PRJNA485056 data set...
CATTAATATAACATTATAAATTAAGTGAAAAGTGATTTTATTTAAGCTAAAAGTGGAAATTGATTTAAGTGAAAAATGGTTTTAAGAGGAAATTAAAAAACGAAATCCCTCTCTCCCATAGAAGAGAGAGGGGTTCATTTCAAGAAGCCTTAGCCATTCACTCCCCTCTCCTCTGTGGAGGGGAAAAGCCGCGAAGCGGCGCGGGGGAGGGGCTTTTATCTCATAAAGCAAGCACTCATCACCGCTCTCTGGGCGTTTCCGTCGTCACAGGGCTTGATGGTCTCCTTGCCGTTGATGAGCATGCACGAGCTGCCACCGCCGTCGAGGGCGAGCGCCTCGGTGCATCCGATGGCAGACATCTGGTTAGACACCTCGTCGAGTGTCATGCCAGCCACACCCTCTGTGACCTGACGTCCTTCGCACACGAAGAACACGAGGCGGTTGGTGCCCTTGGCATAACCCACGGCCGTGCGGGGCTGGTTAGAGCCGCCTGCCACGTCGAGCATCTCATACTTCCATGAGTTCACCTGCACACCGTCATGCACGAGCACGCCGATGCCGCCGATGCCGTTCTTCACATAGCTGTCTTGGTTCAGCGCCACGTCAGAGGGGTCTGGCGAGTCGGTGTCATAGACATCAGGGTCACACTTGCGCGGCTCGTCATACAGATAGTCGACGCCCGTCCACTTGTAGTAGGACCACTGTGCGCGGAAGTTGCCGTCCTTGTCCTGGAAGAAGAAGCCGAGGGTGGGATACCAGTAGTTTGTCCAGTCGAGCGAATAGTAGGTCTGGTTAGGACTCTTCAGCTCACCGTCTTTGTAAACGGCGCTCTGCGAGTAGTAGAGACCTTCGTTATAGAAGAACAGTCCGCCGTTGATCACGACCGCTGGCTTCTCGTTGTTGTTGTAAAACTCGGTGGGGGTGTAGACGTGCTCGGCAACGAAATCACCCTTCGCGTTCTTTGCCACGTCAGAAGCCACGTCAAACTTAGCCGTTGCGGCGTCAGCCACAGCGATGTAGGCAATGGCAGCATCGCCGTCGGTGGTCTTGTCTTTCTTGTAGACGTTGAGATATTCGGGCAGGTTCTCAAACTGATCGCTGACGTTCACCCATCCTGCCTCCACGATGTTGGGGTTAGCCTCTGTGGGTGTTGGCTCAGGTTCAGGTTCGGGTTTGGGATCTGGAGCTTCAGGTCCGTTGCCCCACACCCAGTTGCCTAATATATCCTCATGATCCTCTGTGTTGCAAGAGGAGAGGGTCAGCATTGCCGCTGCTGTGAGCAGCATTGCCGCTTTGAAGCTGTACTTTTTCATTTTTTCTTTCTTGAAGAGTTGACGGGTGGTGAGCAGAGAAGCCCGTAAAGCGGGAGCCTTGTCGGCTTCTCTGCCAGCCACTTGTCGTCTGTTATATGTTAACAACCTTTACTTCTTGATACAATCGGTCTGCAATCCGGCGAACGTGTTGTGAGTGTTCGACACATAGAAGACGTACATGAAGTAGCCGTCCTCAGAAGGTGTGAGAAGCACGTCGGCGAAGCGGCTGCCTGCAGCGGCGTCAGCTGTGCCGTCGGTAACAGCCCATGTGTACTTGAGTGCTGACGAGCCACTGTTGCTGCCTGTTACGGCGGTGGGGTTCGTAGCGTCGTAGATGAAGATTGAACCGTTCAGACCCCATGACGGCCAGTAGCCCATCTCGAAGAGGGCGATGTAGCGACTGTTGTTGAAGCCGCGCACGTCGATGGCGCCCGGGTTGTAGCCCCAGTGTTTGTTGCTCACGAGGTTGGTAGGTGTCGCCCAGTCGGCAAAGTAGAACATCTGGCAATTGCCACCGGCATAGTAGTCGCAGACGGCACCCTTCTGTCCTGTCTCGTCAACCGAAGCCACCTTGGCAATGGCGTCGAGACCGCCCCATGCATCAACGTTTAACAACTTGTTCTCGGGCTCACCAATCTGTCCGTTCTTCACAATCCAGCGAATAGCGTTCTGGCAAGCGTTTGGTGTGGCTGTGATGACAGCGTTGCCGTTGAGGTCGCCATAAACGTGCAGACGGGCACCGATGTCGACACCCAGACCGTTGGTGTAGGTGATGATCTTCTCAGGAGCCTTTGTCGGGTCGTTGGTCTTGTATATCTCCAGCTTCTCGCCATTCTTGGCAAGGTTACAGATGAGCATGTTGCCGCAGTCGTCGCTGGTCACGGCACCTGTGGCCTTAGCAGCACCGAGGGTCACCTCGCCAATCTTTGTGCCGGTGGTCTTCTGGAAATACATAGGAGCCGAGCCGTTGCCGTAGTTGAGCACGACATACTTCTTGCCGACAGCAGCCAACGTCGGGTGTGTGGTGCCGGGATCGGAGGGCAGACCAAACATTGAGAGGTCGTTGACGAACAGCTCTGTCTCGCTGCCGGGAGCGAAGCCTGCATCGATCTTCGGCGGAATCTGCTTCATGACCTTATATACAGCCTTGTCGGTGCCGTTGTCGGCGGTCACGGTAAACTCAAAGCCGTCGTTGAAGTTGTGCACCTCAGCGGGGTTCGGGCTGATGGTTGCGTGTGCGTCGAGCACCACCTCAGCGGTGCATGCCGACAGATCATCGATTGTCACGAGCGAGATGGTCTTGTTTGCCTCGTCGATAACGCCTGTCATGTCGCCGTTCACGATGAAGCTCTTGAGCTGACACTTGTTAGAGCGTGTCTGCTCGCCAGAGATTGTTATCTTGCGGCTGTTTCCTGAGGCATCGGTGTAGGTGAACTCGTTCCTCTTCGTGAGGTCGAGTATGCCGAGCATCGGCTCCAGCTTGCAGTTGTTCTCAAGAGTCGCCACCACCTTCATGGCCTTGAGAGCCTCGGCGGTAGAGTTGTCGCTCTCCTCGGGGAAATAGTAAGGCACGGGGATGACATAGTCGGTGATCTCATCATTGCCGTCGACAATCCACTCCTTGGCCGCCTTGTCGCGATATTCGCCCGAAGTAAAGTAAGCCGTGAGGCTTGTGATGCCTGTGCGTCCTGCGGTGGGATCCACATGCTCCTCGTCGGCGCAGCTGCCCATGAACAGCATTGCCACCAGCGAAGCACAAGCGTATAGATATTTCTTGGTTTTCATAAGTAAAATTTTTTTTAGTTGTTACTTCCACTCAGCAAACTGCTCAATGTCTTTGTTGGTGTTAAGCTCAGCCTGGGGAACGGGCAGACGATACATCTTCTTCGGGAAATTGAGGTCTTCGCTATCGACTGTCACATAAGTGTAACGGAATGTGTCGCCGGTCATCTTCTCGATCTTCAAGCCGTGGCGGCGTATGCCTGTGAGCTCGCGCTCAGCTACGTTCCAACGGCGCAGGTCCCAATAGTAGAGTCCTTCAAACGCCAGCTCCACCTTGCGCTCGTGGCGCAGAGCCTCGAAGGCTGCGTCGACGGTGTTAACGTTCTTCAGCTTCGGCAGGTTCACGCCTTTGCGCTGACGCACCTTGTCTATATAAGCCACGGCTTTCTCAACGTCGTTCTTGCGGAGGCAAGCCTCGGCATAGTTGAGATACACCTCAGCCAGACGGAAGGCTACCCATGGCTGTGTGCTCTGCTGGCTGATGGCGAAGTCGTGATTCTCGTCTACCAGCTTGCGCAGATAATAGCCTGTTGTGGTGCGGCCTTCTACGGCAGCATCCTTCATCCACTGTGCCCAACCGTCCTTACCGTCGATGAACGGCTCTATGGTGCGTCCGCGCCATGGTGCTCCGTTGTAGAGAATGGTAGCGTGGAAGCGGGGCTCCAGCTTGTCGTAGGGCGGGTTCTGCATGGTGCCCTCGGTGGTGTGCCATGTGGTCCAGTCGGCCTTGCCGCCTGTTGCCAACTCATACTCCTCGACCAGATCCTGTGTCGGTGTGCCGTAGCCGCCATACATGGTCATGCCAGCTAGCGTGTGGTCACCGCCGGGCGCGTAGTAGCCATCGAAGCTGTGGCCGGTCTTTGCCGTGAGGTTATACTGGTACATGTAGATGGCCTCTGTGTTGCCGTCGGCCTTGAAGGCGTCGCTGTAGTCGGGTGTCAGCTCGTAGCCCATACCGAAAATCTTCTCGCAAGCCTCTTTCACCTTGTCCCAGTTCTGGCAGTAGAGCATGGCGCGTGACATGAGGGCGTAGGCAGCGCCACTGGTCAGACGGCCCTTGGCGTCGGTGCTCACGGGCAGGTTCTGTCCTGCAAACTCGAGGTCAGAGAGCACATAGGCCCATCCTGCCTCTTCCGAGTCGAGCGCCTTGTTGGTGTTGATCTTCGACAGGTCCTCATCGTAGATGATGGCCTGGTGGTAGCGCTTGAGCAGCTCGAAATAGTACATTCCGCGGAAGAAGCGGAGCTCTGCCTCCAGACGTGCCTTGTTCTCCTTGGAGAAGGAGCTGGCGTGGAGCTTGGCAATGCTCTCGTTCACACGGCGAATCTCCTCGTAGGTGCTTCCCCACACGCCCATGTAGACGTCGGTGTAAGAAGATGTCAGGATGGAACCGGCATAAGAGATTTGGTTGGGGATGTAGCACTCAGAGTTGTTTAACAAGTTGCCATACTTAAACTCATCAGTGAGGCCTTCGGTAAGACCAGCTGCACACTGGTAGTTGTTGAAGCTACCGAGGTATGGTATGTCTGCATAGAAATAGTTGACAGCAAGCTCAGCTGTAGACACGTCGTTCCAGACCAGCTTCTCGGTCACCTTGTTTGTGGGGTCGATGTCGAGAAAGTCGTTGCACGATGTCAGTCCCATCGCTGCTGCAAACAGACACGAAACGATATATTTTGTTTTCATCTTGATTATCAGCTAAAGTTATCAGAATGTGATGTTTATACCACCGAGGAAGGTGCGCTGCTGCGGATAGTAGCCGTTGTTCACGCCCGGCGACTCGGGGTCGATGCCGGTGGGCAGGCTGTCGATGGTGAAGAGGTTAGAGCCTTCGACGAAGAGGCGCACGCGCTCGATGTTGATGGTGCGGAGCCACTGCTTGGGCAGGGTGTAGCCCAGCTGTGCGGTCTTCAGACGGATGTAGTTGCCGTTACGCATCCAGAAGGTTGAGGCCAAGCCGTTGTCGCCGCCGTGGGTGACGTTTGACAGGGTTATGCGCGGGTACTTGCCGTTGGGGTTGTCGATGCTGTAAGCGTCTTGCACGAGCCAGAGGGGCGAGTTGGCACCCTCCTTGAAGGTCTGTGTCCAGATGGTGTTGTCGTCGCAATAGTTGTAATAGGTACCGAGCATCGAGACGTCAAACTTGAAGCCGCCTGTGAACTGCATGCTCAGGTCGAAGCCGTTCCATGAAGCGTTGAGGTTCAGACCCATCATGATCTCCGGGCGGTTGCTGCGGCCTATGCGTGCGCGGTCTTGCTCGTCGATCTTGCCGTCGCCGTTGATGTCGCGATACTTGATGTCGCCGACGTTAGGACGAGAGCCATACCATGCCGAGTTGTCGATCTCCTCTTCTGAGCGGAACAGACCGTCAGCAATCCACACGTCACAAGCGTCGACGCTTGTGCCCACACGCTTGCGCCACTCCTGCATGTTGGGCTGGTCAAGATAACGCAGCCACTTGCTCTTGGCGTAGGTCATGTTGAGGCTTGCGCCATACTGGAAGGGCTTGCCTGCCAGCTGGAACTTGTTGCGGTGTGAGACGGTCCACTCCAAGCCGTAGTTGGCGTAGCGGTCGTGGTTTGCCACCGAGTGGAAATAGCCACCCATAGATGGAGCCTTGTCGCCGGCCATAGAAGCGAGGATGTCGTAGTTGAGGTTATAGAACCAGTCGAACTCCAGACCCAGCTTGCCGTCCCACAGCGTCAGGTCGAAGCCGAGGTTTGAGGTGCGGGTCTTTGACCATGTGAGCTCTGGGTTAGCCACAGAGCTGGTGTAGAGCGAGCTGTAGATGTTGCCGTTGAACACGCGATTGCCGGCAAACGAGTAGGTGCTCAGGAACGAGTAGGCCGACACGGCGTCGTTACCCAGCAAGCCCATTGAGGCGCGGAGCTTGAAGTCGCTGAGCCAGCTCTTGGTGCTCTCCATAAACTTCTCGTTAGACACGCGCCATGCAGCAGAGAACGAGGGGAAGAAGCCCCAACGCTTGCTCGACACGTTGCCGCTGAAGTTGTAGCTGCCGTCGTAACGTCCGCTAAACTCGGCGAGGTAAGTGTTGTTGTAGTCATATTTCAGACGGAACACATAACCTGCTGTGCGTGTGTGGCCGCTGTAGCCGCTCTGCGAGTCCTTTGCCAGCGGCGTGCCGTAAGAAAGCTCTGGCAGACCGGCGAAAGGAATCTTCTCGGCATATGCTGCCATTGAGCTCGACTTGAAGTCGCGGCCCTCGACAAGCATCATGGCATCGATGTTGTGCTTGCCGAACATGCGGGCGTAAGCCACGCTGAACTGTCCTACCATCTGCTCGGTGGTGTACTGTCCCTCGGCGAGCTGGTTCTGCTGCACTGCCTCGGGGTCGTTATAGATGATGAGCTGTCCTGCCGAGTTGGGAGCATAGGTCTGATAGGCCGTAGAAAGGTTCTTGTTGCGTGACGACAGATAGTCGTAGGCACCTGTGGCCTTGAAGCTCAAGCCCTTGAGCCATGGAGCGTCGTAGCTTATAGAGAAGTTGCTGTTGATCTCTGTTGCGCGGGTCTTTTTGTAGCCGCTCTCGTAGATGGCAGCCAAGGGGCTGTACACGATCGAGTTGTTGTTGGGAATGGCGCCTGTGTAGAGACCGTTCCATTTCTCGGGCAGGTAGGGGCGCATCATAACGGCCTGATGGCCGATAGAGAGCCAGCCTGTCTCGCCGCCAGCACCTACACCGTCAGAGCCGCCCGAGTTGTAACGGGGCTGGTTCTTGCGCGTTATGGTGCCCACGAGGCCGAGGTCCATCTTCCATCCGCGTCCGAGGTCGGCGTTCAGGTTTGAACGCAGGTTGTAGCGACGGTAGTCGAAGTTGTCGATGTTACCCTTCTGGTTCATGTAACCGCCACCCACATAATAGCTCAGCGCCTTTGTGCCGCCCTGAACCGACAGGTTGTGCTTCATGAGATGGCCGGTGCCGAACACCTTGTCTATGTAGTTGACGTTGTCCCAACCGTCGGTGGGGTTGTCGTTGAGCATGGCCTCCACGTTTTTCTTGGTGAAGTGGGGCACATAGTCTTCACGGCTGGTGATGGTGCCGTTGGCCAGCTGGTCCATCATCTCGGCCATGTTATAATAATGAGCAAACTCGGGGCCGTTCATGAACTCGGGGAAGTTGGCGTTCACCGACAGACCATACTGTCCGTCATAGCTCACCTTTGCCTTGCCCTCGGCACCCTTCTTCGTTGTAACGATGATCACACCGCCAGCGGCGTTCAGACCATACACGGCAGCGGCGGCACCGTCTTTCAGCACCGACACGCTCTCGATGTCGTTGGGGTCGATGTCGTTGATAGAACGGGGCATGCCGTCAACAATGTAGAGGGCCTCCATGCGCGATCCGCGGATGCGGAGCGATGCCTGGTCGTTGCCCGGCTCACCAGAGGTCTGCACCGACGAGATGCCGGGGAGCTTACCACCGAGCAAGCTCGACACGTTGGTCGACGGACCCTTGAGCAGCTCGTCGCCCTTCATGGCAGCCACGGCTCCTGTGAGCGACTCCTTGCGTGCTGTGCCGTAGCCCACCACGATAACGTCGGCCAGGTTGGTGTTGTCGTCCTGCAACGTTACGTCTATGACGCTCTTGCCGCCAATCTTGACATTGGCGGGCTTCATGCCTACATAAGAGAACGAGAGATAGTCGGCCTTCTGTTTGGGGCGCACGTTTACGGAATAGCGACCGTCAATGTCGGTCACGGTAGCGGTCTTTGAGTTGCCGTTCATCACAACGGTAACACCCACAAGGGGTTCTCCAGATGAGTCGTGAACGGTTCCTTTCAAGACTGTCTGTGCTTGTGCGCCTGATGCACACAGCGACATCATCAGCATTGCTGACCAGAACGTCCGTTTAACAAAACTGTAACGTCTGTTTTCTTGTTGGTTCATCATATTGTTTGGTCTTATAATTTAGGAGAATAACTGTCGGCGTTTTTAAGTCAATGAGTTATTTTTGTGCAAAAATACAATTTAGTTAAACATATAATAATTAATTAAATTTAATTCTGTTTTTGTTCCTTTTCACTCCTTTTCTCTTTTTCTCTCATATTTATATACACACGCACGCGCACACGACAACTGCATCTGTCGTTCTCCTTAGTTTTCACCCACTTAGTCATGCCGACACCTCGTAAATATTACCTTTCTGCTGTCTTTTTGTGACATTTTATGACGAACCTATGAAGAAAAGAACAAAATTAAAAAAGATTATTTATGATATTAGTAATAATTAACGGGTTTAATTTGCTTTCAATGAAGAATAATCCATATCTTTGCAGCACAAAAGTAACAATAAAGAAATAAAAAAGCAACCATAAAGAAAAAAACAACATAACTAGAACCTGCTAAAATAGAAGTTATGAATCAATCAATACTGAAAGAGAACAAGCTCACGGAGACAAACGTGGCTTTGTTAAACCTCTTCTTCGAGAAGGGTGACCAGACGGTGGCTGAGCTTGCCGCTGGTCTGAATGTCAGCATTCCTTATGCCACGAAGTCGCTTAACGAGCTGGTTTCAGCCAAGATGGTACACGAAACAGGCAAACGCGACAACCACTCGCGCAGAGCACCGCGTGTCTACGACCTCATACCCGAGGCAGGCTATTTTCTCGGCATCGACACCGGACACGACCGTCTGAACCTCGCGCTTACCGACTTCTGCGGCAACATCGTGAGCAGCAACTATAAGATACCATACGACTACGTCAACGACCTCGAGTGTTTCGAAACCCTCATCGCCATCATAGACCAGTTTATCGAGCAGTCGGGCATTGAGCGCAGCAACATCATAAAGGCGTGCATGACCGTGGGCGGACGCGTCAACCCATACGAGGGCAAGGCCCACAACTATTTCACCTGCCTCGACAAGACGCTGGCAGAAGCGCTCACCGACGCCCTGCACATCGACACCTGCATCGACAACGATACGCGCTGCATGACCTTCGGCGAGTGGTACAAAGGCAGCTGCAAGGGACAACGCAACGTGGTGTTCGTGAACGTGAGCTGGGGTCTCGGCATAGGCATCATTATCGACGGCAAGATGTGTCTCGGCAAGAGTGGCTACTCGGGCGAGATGGGACACGTCCACATCTACAACAACGGCATAATATGCCATTGCGGAAAGACAGGATGCATGGAGACAGAGGCGTCGGGCTCGGCGCTGCAACGCCACATGAAGCAGAAGCTTGCCGACGGTGCCGTGTCTATCCTGACGCACCGTCCGAACCCAGAGCAGGAGCTGAGCCTGCAAGACATCCTCGACGCCATAAAGCGTGAGGACGTGCTGAGCATAGAGAGCCTGCAGCAGATGGCCACGGAGCTGGGCAACAACCTCGCCGGCATTATAAACATCTTCAACCCCGAGATGCTGGTCATCGGCGGTGACCTCTCTGTGACGGGCGACAACCTGACGCAGCCCATACGCATGGGCATTCACCGCTTCTCGCTCAACATGGTGAGCGAAGACTCTATCGTCACCACATCGACCCTCACCGACAAGGCGGGCGTGATCGGTGCATGTCTCCTCGCAAGACATCGGGCCATAGAGAAATAAGAGAACCTTTTCGTTAAGCCAGATGAGCAGAGCCAAGCTTGCTTGAGCTTTGCCATGGCGAGAAAAGGTGCATGAAATGAACCTAAACCATATTATATAGAAACATGACAGACAGAAGACACTTTTTGAAAAGTCTGGCAGCAGGATGCGCAGCTTCGTTGGCTGTGCCGTCAATCTTGCAGGCCAAAGACGACAACAAGGTTAAACCCATCATCACACCCGAAGGTGCAGGGGGCGAGAGCCGACTGATCGTGCCCAAGAACAACGGACTGAAGATCACGGGCACATTTCTCGACGAGATCTCTCACGACATCCCGCACCAGAACTGGGGAGAGAAAGAGTGGGACCTCGACTTCCAGTACATGAAGGCCATCGGCATAGACACGGTCATCGTCATACGCTCAGGATACCGCAAGTTCATAACCTACCCCTCACCATATCTGCTGAAGAAGGGCTGTTACATGCCGTCGGTCGACCTCATCGACATGTATCTGCGCCTGGCCGACAAGTATGGCATGAAGTTCTATTTCGGACTCTACGACTCGGGCCACTACTGGGACACGGGCGACATGACCCACGAGATCGAGGACAACCGTTACGTCATCGACGAGGTGTGGAAGATGTATGGCCACCACAAGAGCTTCAAGGGATGGTACATAAGCACCGAGATCAGCCGCGCCACAAAGGGAGCGGTGAAGACGTTCCACACCATAGGCAAGCAGTGTAAGGACATCTCTGGCGGTCTGCCCGTCTTCATCTCGCCATGGATCGACGGCAAGAAGGCGGTCATGGGCACAGGCAAGATGACCAACGAGCAGGCGGTGAGCGTGGAGCAGCACGAGCGCGAGTGGAACGAGATCTTCGACGGCATTCACGACGTGGTCGACGCATGCGCCTTCCAGGACGGACATATCGACTATGATGAGCTCGATGCCTTCTTCTCTGTGAACAAGAAGCTTGCCGACCGCTACGGCATGCAGTGCTGGACCAACGCCGAGACCTTCGACCGCGACATGCCCATCAACTTCCTCCCCATCAAGTTTGACAAGCTTCGTCTCAAGCTGGAGGCAGCCAAGCGTTGCGGCTACGACAAGGCCATAACCTTCGAGTTCTCCCACTTCATGAGTCCACAGTCGGCCTACTTGCAGGCAGGACACCTTTATGATAGATACAAGGAATATTTCAACATCTAAAAGCTTTTAAAAGTAAAAAGCAAATAAAAATAACTCAAAATGCAACAAACCGTTCGCCTTGGCTATGTTTTCTTCTTAGCCTTGGTTGCAGCCCTCGGAGGCTTGCTCTTTGGCTACGACACAGCCGTAATATCAGGTACCATCGACCAGGTGGGCCGACAGTTTAACCTCGACGTCATGAACCAGGGATGGTATGTGGGCTGCGCCCTCATAGGATCCATCGCCGGTGTGAGCGTGGCAGGCATCATGAGCGACCGTCTCGGACGCAAGCCCACGATGTTCATCTCAGCTGTGCTCTTCACCGTCTCGGCAGCAGGATGCGCCATCTCCACAACGTTCACCGAGCTGGTGGTGTACCGCATAATTGGCGGCGTGGGCATAGGCATCATCTCTATCGTGGCACCCGTCTACATCTCTGAGATAGCCATAACACGCTATCGCGGACTGATGGTGTCGCTCTATCAGCTCGCCGTGACCGTGGGCTTCCTCGCTGCCTATTTTGTCAACTATCTCCTGCTCAACCACTCGCAGACCGCACAGCCTGGCGAGGGCTGGATTAGCCTCATCTTCGTGAACGAGGTGTGGAGAGGCATGCTCGGCATGGAGACCCTGCCGGCTCTCTTCTTCCTCCTCATCATCATGGTCATTCCCGAGAGCCCCCGTTGGCTCATCGTCAAGAACCGCGTGGAGCGTGCAAGAGGCATCTACGGCAAGATGTATCTCACACCCGAGGGTGTGAACCAACAGGTCGATGACACACGCTCCATGATCTCGGCAGAGGTGAAGAGCGAGTGGGGCGCCCTGCTGCAGCCCGGTATCTTGAAGGCTGTCGTCATTGGCGTGTGCATAGCTATCCTTGGACAGTTTATGGGCGTCAACGCCGTGCTCTATTATGGTCCTTCCATCTTCAAGGATGCCGGCATCGGCGACCCGCTGTTGTGTCAGGTGCTCGTGGGTGTGGTCAACACCGTGACCACGATCATTGCCATGCTCATCATCGACCGCGTGGGACGAAAGAAACTTATCTATTATGGCGTGTCGGGCATGATTGCCTGCCTCGTGCTCATAGCTGTCTATTTCGCCTTCCAGCAGCAGTTGGGCCTCTCGGTCTACTTCATGCTCACCTTCTTCCTGCTCTATGTGTTCTGCTGCGCCATCAGCATCAGTGCCGTGGTGTTCGTGCTCCTCTCGGAGATGTATCCCAACAACGTGCGCGGTCTGGCAATGAGCATCGCGGGTCTGGCTCTCTGGATCGGCACCTACCTCATTGGTCAGCTCACACCCTGGATGCTCGCCACGCTCACACCGGCCGGCACCTTCGTGCTCTTCGCTGTGATGTGTGTGCCTTACATGCTCATCATGTGGCGTCTGGTGCCCGAGACCGCTGGCATGTCGCTTGAGGACATCGAGCGCTATTGGAAACGTGACGGAGAAAAGGAAGCTTAAATCTTTAAGAAAGTTAGCTCGCAATGCTCGCGAAGTTAATATAATGAAGTTAATGGAAGTTATCAGACAAATGCTTTTCTTGTCAGGTAGCTTCCATTCACTTTTTGGAAAGTTCAATCAATAAAAATCAAGGAAAATGGGAAACAACAACCAGAAACCCCGCGCACACGCTCTCGATGCCCTGCGCGGATACGCCATCATTACGATGGTTCTCTCTGCCATGGAGGCGTTCTCTGTCCTGCCACGGTGGATGTATCATGCACAAGTGCCGCCACCAGACCATGTGTTTGACCCGACAATCTACGGCATAACATGGGTCGACATAATCTTCCCCTTCTTCCTCTTCTCCATGGGAGCAGCCATACCTCTCTCCCTCGGACGGCAGCACGCCAAGGGCGAGAGCATAATGAAGCTCACATGGAAGACCGTTCTGCGGTGGGTCAAGCTCACGTTCTTCGCCATCTTCATCATACACGCCTTCCCCTTCATGCTCGGCTATGAACAGGAGTGGATGCGCTACGCCATGCCCGTTTTCTTCTTCCTTCTTCTCTGCCTCATGTTCATGCCTAACCCCTTTGGGGTGGCACCGTATAAGGCAAGGGCCATAACATGGAGCGCTTACCTCGTTGCCGTCGGCTTCATGCTGCTGCAACCTTATGCGGGCGGAGCCCCCTTCCGCCTCACCGACAGCGACTGCATCATGCTCATCCTTGCCAACGTGTCGCTCACAGGCTCCATTATCTACCTCCTCACCATCGGTCACCCCTTGCGCCGACTGGCTCTTCTGCCGTTCCTCATTGCTCTCTTCATGGCTGCCCACACCGCCAACTCATGGCCCGCACTTCTCATCCACACCTCATGGCTGCCCTGGCTCTACCTCCCCGCCTACCAGGAGTATCTGCTCATCATCATCCCCGGCACCGTCGCTGGCGAATGGATTGCGCAATGGCTCGAAAAGATGAAAACCAACGACACGAGCAAGGGTCTTGTGGATAACTATCAGAAAAAAAGCGAAGCTGTTCTTGATAACGGGAACCCGTTAAATGGTGGGAGAGAAGCTGTTCTTGAAAATGGGAACAAGGTAAAGAATGATGAAAAGGCTGTTCTTGAGAACGAAAACAAGGTAAGGACAAGAAGCGAAGAGATGAAGGAAAAAGAAAACGCCCTCGCTCTCCCCGTGGCTCTTTTGTCGTTGGCCTTGATCGTTGTCAACGTTGTGTTGCTCTTTGGCCGTCACCTCGTCGCCAACCTCGTCGCCACAATGGTTCTCACAGCCCTCACAGCATGGTTGCTGCGCTCACGCCGCGAAGTATCATCGCAAGAAGCAGCAAAGCAAGAGGTCTACAATCAAAAATCTTCTTCAGCCCCAGTATCTCCCACGCTTCATTTCTGGCAGCGTTTGTCGTCGGCAGGAGCCTATCTGTTGTTGTTAGGCTTATGTTTAGAGTCATACGAGGGAGGCATCCGCAAGGACGACGTGACGTTGAGTTATCTGTTTGTGACCTGTGGATTGGCCTTCTACGCCCTGTTGTTGCTCACCGTCGTGTGCGACCACTGGCATGTGCGTTGGCTGTGTGCTCCTCTTGAGATGGTGGGCAAGAACCCGATGGTGGCATACGTCTCGGCATCCATGGTCATCATACCTGTGCTCATCCTCACGCACATCTACCCTTACATCGACGCCTTGTCGTCACAGCCTCTCACGGGTTTCCTCAAGGGTGTGTTGCTCACAGCGTTGTGCATGGCCCTCACTGCGTGGTTTACGCACAAGAGGTGGTTCTGGAAGACGTGAAGGG